>Ga0316205_10003115_pt1 | contig 16094 bp, 12 predicted proteins | sample 3monthpyrite_MG_FD_204941 | JGI IMG/M metagenome (GOLD analysis project Ga0316205, IMG submission 204941) | Microbial mat bacterial communities from mineral coupon in-situ incubated in ocean water Damariscotta River, Maine, United States -... | ecosystem: Environmental > Aquatic > Marine >... | reverse complement strand
ATTTCGTCTCGCTTGACGCCGTGGTTGAAACCATGCGCCAGACCGGTGAGGACATGCAGACCAAGTACAAGGAAACAAGCCAGGGCGGGCTTGCGGTGAATGTTGTTGAATGCTGATTAATCCATGCCCGGTACCTTTTTGAGGGGATTATGTTTGATCCCGACGGCAATGCGGTCATTCCGTTGTCGGAAAACTGATGAAAAAAGTTGAGCCAATACCCAGCTCGGATTCAAAATAAAGTTTACCGCCCATACTTTCTATTAAAGATTTGCTGATGGACAAACCCAGGCCCGTACCTGCATGTTTACGCGATTGTGATGAATCTATTTGGGTAAATGGCTCAAAGATTTTCTGTTTGAACTCTTTAGGAATGCCTTGTCCGTGGTCTTTGACGCTCACAATAACCAATCCACTGTGACGCGCGACGACGATTTTGATTTCACTGTCGGGTTCTGAAAACTTAGCCGCATTGGACAAAAGATTTCGCAACACCTGTTCAAACCGATGATCCTGAACTTCAGCGTATAGGGAACTCCCTGGTTTATCGAAATCAAATGTTACGGATAGCGAATTCGCATAACTCTGATTGTCGTTGACGACTTTGGCGGTCAGTGCCCCGATATCATGCCGGTGAGTATCAAAAACCATGGTTCCCGAAACGATTTTTTCATAGTCCAGCAATTCATTGACCAGGAAAAGAATGGCGTCGGTATTACGCACTGAAACTTCCAGAAGTTCTTTTTTTCCGTCGGTCAGATCATCTGCTATCATTGAATTCAACAGACCAAGCGAACCTTTGATTGAGGTGAGTGGGGTTCGCAACTCGTGGCTCATGGTGGACATAAATTCGGACTTTGCCTGACTTGCCGATTCCGCGGTTACTATATCTGTAATATCCTGTACCGTGTTGCAGAGCGAGGTCACTTCCCCCTCACCATTGAGGATTGGGATTTTTCTGATAATGATATGTCGACGGCTGCCGTCCGGTCTGATTTTATTTTTGTGGTGGCGGGTATGAACTTCACGTGATTCCCAGACCAGGCGTTCCTGTTCCCGACGGACACGGCACACGTCTTCAGGGTCGCCGGAGATTTCATCTGTTGTCAAGCCAATGGCGTCGTTTGCAGACATCCCCCACCAATCCAGGATTTGGCGGTTTGCCATAAAGACTTTTCCGTTTTCGTCCTTTAAGCAAACTCCAATTGGCATATTGTCAACGACCCTGTGAAATAACATTTCACTTTGTTGTAGGGCGGCTGTCCTGTCATTGACGAGCAATTCCAGCGCATCTTTGGTAGTTTCCAGCTCTTTGGCTGTGGCCTGAGATTTTTCTTCCGTAGCTTTCAACTCAGAATTCAGGGTTGTGATAATGGTGTCAAATTCAATACGGTCATTACTGGCGTCACTGATTGCCTTCTCCGCCCGTGCCGTAGCGTCTTCGAAAGACACGCGCAGGTCTTCGAGTTCATCTTCAAGTGCCGTTATGCGCTGGCGTAGTTCATCATTTGTGGCGTTGTTCATACCCAAAAGGTCATTTCCGCTTTATTTATCAGGGAAAGTCATACGGGAAGTCAAACATTTCACATTAAGATTGAATTACCAAATACATTTGTCATTTTATGGGATTTATCAGATCGACACAGTTTGCGCCCGGCTAAGACTGTAGTGATTTGGGGTGTTCATTTTGTGTGGCGGACTGCTCCAGACTGACGGCATCTCCGATGTCGCCTCTTTGGCACTTAACGGAAGCCATCGATGTCCTTGGTTAACGTCTGGACCGGTGGTGGAAACGGATATCTTGTTTTCATTTTGAATGTCATCCACAACACCCCTAGAAATATTCAGGCAGCGCTTTCGCCAGATTTTCCCGGATGCGGTCACGAACGGACTTGTCAGCTGACGGTGTTTCAAACTTTTGTCCGGTGACCTGTTCATAAAGGCGAACGTACTTGGCGCTGAACTCCATCAGCGTGTCAGCCGGGATTTCCGGAATCTCATCTTTGTACGGATCACAGCGCTCGTTCACCCAAAGACGCAGGAACTCTTTATCAAGGCTGTTGGGCTCCTTGCCGGCATCCAGCCGGGACTGATAGGTCTCTGTGATCCAGAACCGGCTGGAATCAGGGGTGTGGATTTCATCAGCTACCGTAATCACGCCATTTGCGTCGATACCGAATTCGTATTTGGTATCAACCAGAATAAGTCCGTTTTGCGCTGAAATTTCCCGGCCTTTTGCGAAAAGTGCCAGTGATTTTGAAGAAACTTCATCCCATTGCGCCTGAGTGAGCAAGCCCTGATCGACGATTTCTTCTGCCGTGATCGGGGCATCATGGTCGCCCTGGGCGGCTTTGGTTGTGGGGGTGATGATGGTTGACGGCAGTTTCTGGTTTTTGACCAGACCGTCCGGGAAATCGTGGCCGTATAAAACCCGCTCGCCACGCTGGTACATGGGCCAGATCGAGGTTTCGGTCGAGCCTGTCATATAGTCGCGGACAATCATTTCAATGGGCAGCATGTCAAGGCGCTCTGCGATGACAACGTTCGGGTCTGGAACATCCAGCAGGTGATTCGGGCAAATGTCAGCCGTCTGATCAAACCAGAATTTTGCCGTCTGGTTCAGAACCTGCCCTTTATATGGGACGGCGGCCAGGATCACGTCAAAGGCGGACTGGCGATCAGTTGCGATCATGACACGGCGGCCATCAGGCAAATCATACGATTCGCGCACCTTGCCGCTTTCATGGCCGGGGAGTTCGGGGTAGGCCCCGTCCGTCAGGCAATTGGCAAGAATGGTTTTGATGTTTTCCGGTGTTTGATCGTTCATGGCGGGACCACACAATGTCAAGAGGGGTTGGACAGTTTAAGGGCAAGCATCATTGCCAAAATTTCGCGCGGCACAAGCAAGAAATGAGAGAGCAGGAAATTAGTTGGCGACAAGCAGTATCAGGATTGCGATGGCAATCAGAAATATCCCGGCCAGTTCAAGCGGGCTGGTTTTTTCCTTAAAGAACAGAATCGAGGCGGCGAAGGTGAACAGAAGCTCGATCTGGCCAAGGGCGCGCACATAAGCGGCGTTCTGTAAGGTGAAGGCGCTAAACCAGAAAATTGACGCCAGCACACCGGCGACCCCGACGGCCAGTGCCGGTCGCCAGTTGCGAATAACTTCCGTCCATTGACCGGGTTCGCGGATACGAATGTAGATCCCCATGAAAATGGTTTGCATGACCACGGCAACAGTCAGGGAAAAGGCTGCCCGCATGATGATCTCGCCATCATCAAGCGCCAGCGCCGCGCCCCGGTAAAAGACAACACTCGCGCCCAGAAACGCCCCGCAGGCCAGGCCGACCAGGGTTTGTTTTTCAAACAGGCTGGTGAACAGGGTTTTTGCGGAAATTTTGGTTTGTGCGACGGACAGGACCATAACGCCGAACAGGCTAAGCGCTATGGCAATGAGCCCCATGATGCTGACTTTGTCGCCCAGCAGGATAAGGCCCAGCAGGGCGACCTGAATGGTCTCCGTTTTGGAATAGGTCGTGCCGACGGCAAAGTTGCGAAAGGAAAACAGATAGACCAGCAAGAATGTGAACAGAATTTGTGTCAGGCCACCAAGCAGGCTGTAAATCAGGAACTTTGCGTTCACATCCGGGATCGGATGACCACCAAACTGGTTCACGCTCAGCAAATACAAAAGCGCAAACGGCATCGCATATAAAAACCGCACATAGGATGCGCCGGAGGTCGACAGCCTCGCTTTCAGGTATTTTTGCATGGCCGAGCGCAGGTTCTGCATGAATGCAGCGGCGATGGTCAGGGGAATCCAGAGTTCTAGCACAGCGGTCCAGCTTGTAATGGAATTGACAGAATGTCGTGTACCGTAGCCTGCCCCGAGAGGCGCGGAAACAGAATTATAGGGCTCAAGGCGTGCTGATATGCGTTTAACGCCGTGTCGATTTGCGTTTGATTCGGTTGGGGGCCTTATCGTTCCGAATCGAATCCGGCAAACTCTATGCCGGTCAGGTCTGCCATCTCGCGCTTCCAGGTGGTGATGTCGTAACGATTGAACATGTTAAGATGTTCATGACCGCAGGCACGGGCCATGACCTGCATCAGTTCGGTTGAGGCACCAAAGAAGGTCGCGAGACGTTTTGCGCTTTCACCAACATCCAGTTTGGCCCGGAGTTCCGGTTTCTGGGTGGCGATGCCCGCCGGGCAGTTGTTGGTGTTGCACATTCTGGCGGCAATACAGCCAATCGCCTGCATGGCGGAATTGGAGATGGCGATGCCATCCGCTCCGAGACACATGGCCTTGATAAAATCGGCAGGAGTTCTGAGGCCACCGGTGATGATCAGGGTCACATCGGAGCGGTTGGACTTGTCAAGAAAGTGTCGTGCACGGGCAAGCGCCGGGATCGTCGGAACCGAAATGTTGTCACGAAAGATAAGTGGTGCCGCGCCTGTGCCACCGCCGCGACCATCAAGAATGATGTAATCCACACTGGCTTCCAGCGCGAAGGCAATGTCGTGCTCGATGTGATTGGCGGAAAGTTTCATGCCGATGGGAATGCCGCCACTAATTTCCCGGACCCGGTCCGCGAATCGTTTGAAATCATCTGGTGTGGTCAGGTCATGAAAGGTCGGCGGTGAGATGGCGGCTGTGCCTTCATCGAGCTTGCGCACCCTGGCGATCTTGCCGACTACTTTTTCACCGGGTAAATGCCCGCCCGTTCCGGTTTTCGCCCCTTGTCCGCCTTTGAAATGGAAAGCCTGCACCCTGGTTAGTAACGTTTCACCAAAACCGAATTTGGCAGATGCCAACTCATAAAAATAGCGTGAATTCGCCGCTTGTTCTTCGGGCAGCATCCCGCCTTCGCCTGAGCATATTCCGGTTCCGGCCATCTCGGCCCCTTCGGCAAGTGCTACTTTGGCTTCTTCCGAAAGGGCACCAAAGCTCATGTCCGAAACAAACAGCGGGATGTCGAGTTTCAAGGGTTTTTTTGCATTTGGGCCAATCGTCAGTCCGGTCCCGACGCTGACGTCATCCATCAGCGGCTTTGATGAAAACTGCGCCATCAGCAACTGGATATCATCCCACCTGGGCAGTAGTGGTCCTGGTACGCCCATGGCGCCCATTTCGCCATGATGCCCGACCTTGCTGAGGCCGTCTTTGGCGAGGTCGTGGATAAATTTGACACTGGGTTCCTCGGGCGTCGGTTGCACACCGCTGGCGGCTCTGACGGGGGCTTTTTCAGATGCTGGCGGAAGTCTGGCGTGGGTGCCATCACAATAGGGCGGGTTTGATGTGTGTTTGCACATGCAAAGATGCGCTTTGCCATTCTTTTCCGGGTTGAATTTTACCGGGCGGATATCCGTCGACGCATGTGACCCGTCACAGAACGGCTGGTTTGCCGACAGCCCGCAGGCGCACCAGAAATAGTCCCTGCCCGCCTCAAGCTCAGTACCTAGAGGTTTGCGCTCAGCAATAACGGGATCAGACATAACGGTTCCTTTTTCAAAACACCTTCCGGGGTGAGAGGTGGCTGGGGTGAGAGGTGGTTCCACGTCATGACAACACTACACAGAATATACCCCCGGTGGAACGCATTTGTCCGGCTCCGCTTAGGTGCTTTGCTAGGGGTGCTTTTTCTCATACTGTCCACTCTGCTTATGTTATGCACTGATCAATACCCGGAGGATCCATGCCCAAGACCCCACCTGTCGCTGAAAGGCGAGCGCACCTCAGCGAGCATCACGGCGTTACGCTTAACGATGACTATGCCTGGCTGAAGGATGAAAACTGGCAGGATGTGATGCGTGATCCATCTGTGTTGCAGGCCGACATTCGCGAATATCTTGAGGCGGAAAACGCCTATACAGAAACCTGCATGGCACCGCTTCAGGGCTTGAAGGAAACGCTGTTTGACGAGATGAAAGCTCGGATCAAGGAAGATGATTCGTCCGTGCCATCATCCGATGGCCCTTATGCCTATTACCAGAAATATGTGACCGGCGGGCAGCATCCGCATTATTGCCGCACCCCTGGGGAAGCTGCAAAGGCGGAACAGGTTCTTTTCGATGGCGATGCCGAAGCCGATGGTCATGCGTTTTTCAAACTGGCAACCATTGAGCACAGCCCTGATCACAAAGTTCTGGCCTATGCGACGGATACCAACGGCTCGGAAATTTTGACCATTCGTTTTCGTGACATTGCCAGCGGGGATGATCTGGGAGATGTAATTGAAGGGGTGAGCGGGGCGCTGGAATGGGCGAACGATTCGAAAACAATTTTCTATACGGAGCTTGATGACAACCATCGCCCGTGTTCGGTGAAGCGCCATATACTGGGAGAGGGCGCAGATCAGGACGTCGAGGTTTATCACGAAGATGACTCCGGGTTTTTCGTCGGTGTCGGTAAAACCGAGAGTCGGCGATATATTCTGGTGCAGGCCCATGATCATCAGACGTCGGAAGTGCATCTGATCGACGCCGATGCGCCGCACTCTTCACCAAGGCTGGTTGAAAAACGCGAACCCGAACTTGAGTATGAAGTGGCGCATCACGGGGATCGGTTTTTGATCCTGACCAACGCGGACGGAGCGGAAGATTTTAAAATCATGACCGCGCCGCAATCTGCCCCCGGACGTGAAAACTGGAAAGACAGCATACCCCATATCCCCGGCTGCCTGATTCTGGGGTTGCAGGTATTCAAAGAGTATTGGGCGCGGATTGAACGGTTCGAAGGCTTGCCGCGGATCATCGTAACGGAATTTTCCTCCGGTGAGGCCCATGAAATCTCGTTTGATGAGGAAGCCTATTCCCTGGGCATGAACGGCGGGTTTGAATTCGAAGAACCTCAGATTTTCGTACTCATCCATGACGACACCCAACCGGGTTTTTGATTATGACATGCAGACCCGCGAGCGCGATTTGCGCAAAGAGCAGGAAGTGCCGTCTGGTCATAATTCGGACGACTACGTTACCCGGCGACTGTTTGCCCCGGCGGAAGATGGCGAACTGGTGCCGGTATCGCTGCTTTATCGAAAAGATACGCCCCTGGATGGCACGGCCCCAACCCTGCTTTATGGCTATGGTTCCTACGGCATGGCGATGCCTGCCGCGTTTTCCACAGGACGTTTGAGCCTGGTTGATCGTGGTTTTGTATACGCCATCGCGCACATTCGCGGTGGCATGGACAAGGGTTATGGCTGGTACAAGGCGGGGAAGCGCGAGTGCAAGAAGAACACCTTCAGTGATTTTATTGCCGTTGGCGAATTTCTGATTGCCGGGAAATATACATCACCAAAACGGATCGCCATTCATGGCGGCAGTGCTGGCGGGATGCTGGTCGGGGTGGCGCTTAACATGCGCCCGGATTTGCTGGGCGCGGTGGTTGCCGAAGTGCCGTTTGTCGATGTGCTGAATACCATGTGCGACGACACCCTGCCGCTGACGCCGCCCGAATGGCCGGAATGGGGAAACCCGATCACGGACAGGGATGCGTTTGACTATATCCGCTCCTATTCTCCCTATGACAATCTGCAGGCCGTGGACTATCCGCCGGTCTTCGTCACCGCCGGGTTGACGGACCCGCGCGTCACTTATTGGGAACCGGCAAAGTGGGTGGCCAGAATGCGAACACTGAAAACCGATAACAATCCACTGCTGTTCAGGACCAATATGGATGCGGGACACGGTGGGGCTGCAGGGCGGTTTGATCGCCTGCAGGAAACGGCGCTGGCTTATGCGTTTGTGATACAGCAAATCCCGAGCGACTGACTTCAGTCGCGACGACGCATTTGCGTCAAAAAAATTTGACGACGTATCTGCGTCCTAAAGAAAGCTAGCGTTTTTTAAAGGGGTTCTTCGCGGAACGAATGATTTCTTCCAGGACTTCCCTGATCTGGTTTTCGTCGCACCCCATCAGTAACGCGTCTTCCATAACGTCCTGGCATTCCTGGCGCAGGTCGCTCAGGTTTTCGTTCAGGACAACAATCTTGTCATGGCAGGTGACGGGTGCGCCGTCAGGCTGGCGCCAGACTATGCTTTGTGATTTTTGATTGTCCTGCGCCATTTTGAACGATCTTTCCTTGCCCTGCACCCGACAGGATATATAAGCCCCAAACCGGCATCACGCGAGAGCTATTTCAGAAATGGATTTGGGCCCGCTCAGACAGCTTCCAGAAACCATTCCGGATCTGACCTTTGTTTCGGTCCAGGTGCCGCTTTTAGCCGGGGCCCTGTTTTACTGGCTGTCAATCCTTCGCCAGGCCACGGCAGGTCGTCTTTGATGAATAACCCTTCGCCGGGTTCCGGTAAGCGTGTTGGCCCGGTATTGAAACTGCTCTCGAAGATATTTTCATCCTCACCTTCGTCCCCGTCTTTATCAAAAAGAATATCATTCCATTCTGATGACGAGATATTGCGCGGTGTAAAGTTTTCGAGCATTTCCCGAGCCCGGTCGAGGTTGTTGGCGGTGACGGCTGCCATGCGTTGGGAACGTGCTGTTTCGTAAACTTCAAGGGCCAGTTCAAACGCTGTTATGGCCGCTTCCAGACGTTCGATGCTTCTGGTTTGTTTGCCCAGCATAAACAGGGCAGAGCCCAGATTGTTCTGGGTCGCCGCCCAGGACATTGGCGTTTTTTTACGGTTGCGGACTTCAAGCACCGCCCGGCACGCATTGGCCGCTGTTGCCAGCGCTTCCATACTTTTCATATGTCCGCCAAGAACCTGTGCGGCTTGCGCAAAGTTGCTCATGATCTCGGCCCAGCGCAGAGGCGCTTCTTCACGGGTATAAACATTAAGCGCAGCCCTGAAACAGCTTAGCGATTGGCGCAGCAGGGCTGTGTCGCTGTCCTCAAAGCCCTGACGGTAGCAAATCAGACCAAGACGGTTCTGCAGGATTGCCCGGGCTTTCGGATGGCGATCAGGCTCAAGTGTTTCAAAGGCCGCGCGGAGCGAAATAATGGCTTCTTCAAGCTGGTCTGCATCACCATTACGTTCGGCTTCAATATGTAGAATACTGCCGAGGTGCTTTTGGGCGATGGCCCAATCCTGGGGGGATTCATGCTGGCTGAGCATGGTCAGGATATTGCGATAACGATCTGCGGCACGGCCGAGCAATTCAGAGTTATATCCGGGCCTGGACGCAGCGCAGAGGCTGTTGGCAAAACACATGTGAATGCTGACACGTTCCCTGGTGGTCATTTCGGGCGGGATATGATCAAGAGCGGTCAATCCGGCGTTCAGGGCTTCGAATAATGCCTGTGCGCGTAAGTGCTTCTTCTCGTTTGAACGGGGTATGGATGCGGCAAGGGCAACAGCACGCAGCAGATCAGCGAACTCGGTCCCGAAATCAACCGGCAGGGCCAGAAAGGTTTCCGGATCAAAGGCACCCGGTGCCTGCTGGTCCCAATTGGCAAGCGTTATAAAATGCAGGTGAATAACATGTCCGGGGGATGGAATATGGCCCCAGATCAGCACATCCGCATCCTGCTGAAGCAACCATTTACGCGCGGAAGAGGAAATCCGGTCCAGCTGTTTGACAATATCACCGCTTGAATCAAGCGAGATTGAATTCTTGAAACCACGTGTCTGAATGGATTGGGAATTGCCAAGGGCTGAGATGACATGGCGTGTATTCTTTTCAGCGCCTTCTCCGGTCAGCATGGCGATCCGCACACCGATGCGGTCGGCATCCGTGGCAAGGCCTTCAAGCAGGCGTCTGATCATGCCGGGATTGGAGTAAGCTGATGAAGAAGACAGGCCGGGCTCGGGGGGCTCGTTCCTGGTGCTTAAATGGCGCATCAGATTGCCCATTACACCTTTTGAAGGTTCTGATTTTGCGGGCGTGCCTGGTTTCCCCTTGACGCCGCGTACAACCGTTCGCCCGCTGGCCCGGGCTGTCGCTTCAAATGTCTCCCCCGGATTGGCAAAAATGGCACCCGGTTTTACGGTCCCCTGACGGACGTATTTTCCGTCCTTTTGTTTGAGCAAATCAACGCCGCCAGACAGCAGCTCGAAGGCGTGTTCGCAGAGGTCACCCTCGCGATAAATCACGTCTCCGTCAGCGTATACTGTCTTCGCCTGCGCCAAAATTAGCCTCCAACCGAAACCTCGTGCCAATTGGGGCGGTTTCCCCAGGACACGGCGGTGCACGGTGAGGGTAACAGGCAGTCCCTACCGAACGGTTAACAAGTGCGGAAATTCAGTTAATGATTTAGTGGGGTTTTACTGGGTTTCGCCAGCCGTCAGACCAAGCTCAACGCGAAGCGCTGCGCGGAGTTCGGCGAATACGGCCTGCCAGTCGCCGGGCTTTTTCTGGCGGAACAGGCGCATGCCTGGATACCAGGGCGTATCCGTGGTGTTCATCATCCACCGCCAGTCCGGCGCGAAGGGGATTACCACCCAGACCGGTTTGCCCAAAGCGCCCGCCAGATGGGCGACGGACGTATCAACCGTAATCACCATATCAAGCTGGGATATGACGGCGGCGGTATCGGCGAAATCACCCAGACGATCGCCCAGGCTTTGAACAAGTGCGCCGCAGCCATGTTCGGCGATATCGGCCTGGCGCTCGCCCTTTTGCAGGCTGTAGACCGTGGCACCGGGGATGCCCAGAAGTTCAATGAAATGCGTGAAGTCGCAGGAACGGTTTTTATCGTTTTTATGGGTCGGTTTGCCGGCCCAGACGATGCCGATCTGGCGCTGGTTGTCCATGGATGCGGGCAACTGCACCGCGTGCATGTCGGGCGCCTTGAGATACGGGATGGTTGACGGGATGGTTTCTATGGTCGTTGCGAATATTCTGGCCAGCGACATCATCGGGATGTAGAAGTCAAACTTCGGCAGTGGCGAGCCCCGGTTGATTACCTTGTCGATGCCGGGAATGGCCGAAAACAGGCGTGAAAGTTCGGGTTGTACTTCAACAACAACCGTGCCGCCCTTTTCCTTGATCATGGGGATATAGCGCGCGAACTGGATCATGTCGCCAAAACCCTGTTCCTGATGGACGAGAACGGTTTTACCCCCGAGTGCACTGCCATCCCATAAAGGTTGCGTGAAGCCGCGGGGCGGGCTGCGCTCCAGATCCCAGCGCCAGTCATATTCTTCAAACCCGCGCAGGAAGTCGCCTTTCAGCAACAATGTCAGCGCCCTGTCCCAGCGGCAATCCGCATGGTTCGGATTGTTGCCAAGGGTGCGCTCAAATGCCGCCAATGCCTGATCAACATGGCCCAGATCACGGAGCGTCAGGCCCAGGTTGTAATATGATTCCGTGCTTTCCGGAGACAGTTTGATGGCTTGTTGATGGCTTGCAATGGATAGTTGCAAGCGCCCAAGCTCACGAAGCGCGTTGCCCATGTTGGAATAGACGCCTGCGTTGTTGGGGCGGAGCACCAGGCAACGCCGATAACACGCAACAGCCGCTTCCAGCTTGCCAAGCACACGTAGCGCCACGCCCATGTTGTTGTAAACATCTGCGTTTTTTGAATTCAGAAGCAGGGATTTACCATAATTGTCGACAGCCGCGACAAGATCGCCTTTCTGGTGAAATTCGATTGCAATGCCGAGCAGACGCTGGGCTTCGCGGTCTCGAAGCGCCGTTTTTTGCTGGACCGGAAGGGCTTTCCAGGCGGCCAGCTGTTTGGCGGTCGGGGCACCTGTGGGCGCGGCTTCCGAAGCTTTGGTACCTTCAGTTGCTTCAGCATCTGGACGCGGGTTCTTTTTGAGTGGAGAAAGGTTCGCCTTCACGCTACGGCGTGGCGTCGCTTTTGTTTTCCCCTTGGCGGCTTTCTTAGCCATCTGTCCCCCTCAACATAAGCCCAGTATCACATCATACGAGAATTATACGCCATAGTGAAATGCTTCCGGGTTCGCTACAAGTCTAACCTGAAAATAGGCTCAGCGGCTTGAGTCTCTAATCACAAAATTTCAAGCACGCTTTCGGGCGGGCGGCCCATGCGGGCTTTGTTGCCTTTGACAACAATCGGGCGCTCCAGAGCACGCGGATGGGCGGCAATTGCATTGATCAGGGCCTCATTATCAAGGTCTGCATCAATGCCTTCTTCCCGGGCCTCTTTTTTGCGCAGGATATCACGCGGCCCGGCATCCATTTTGGCCAGAATATCGGTCAATTCAGCCGCAGTTGGCGGCGTTTCCAGATATTCAACGATGGTCGGCTCAACATTGTTGTCGTGTAAAAGCTGAAGGGTCTGGCGGGATTTGGAGCAGCGTGGATTGTGATAAATCGTTACGGTCATCAGTTGGCCTCATGCATTCGGGAAGGGGTCAAATTCGGGTTAACCCTGTATACAGAAAACAGCGCCGGACCTGAACCCTTTTTCGCGCCCTTTTTCGCATCTGGCACGTGATAAGCTCGGGTATTGGTTTCAACGCAATTTCCGGGCATATTGCCGGGGCCATGAACGAACACAAAATTGCACTGCACGAAACAGGGTTCTGGGGGCGCGCTGCCGCCGGGGCCATTGTCGCTGCGCGCCAGACGGGTCGGGTGTTGATCGCACATCGCGCCGAAGGCACCTTGCAGGCCGGAACCTGGGGCACATGGGGGGGCGCGGTTGACGAGGGTGAAACGCCGGAACAAACCGTGCGCCGTGAATTGTCGGAAGAAGCCGGTTATTCAGGCACGTTTAATTCGACACCGCTTTATGTTTTCGAACATTCTTCGGGCTTTCGCTACAGCAACTTCCTGATCACGGTCGAGCATGAGTTTGAACCGCAACTGAACTGGGAAACCCAAGGCTTTGGCTGGTTCATCTTTGGTGACTGGCCGGACCCGCTGCATTTTGGTCTGGAAAATCTGTTTAACGACGAAGCCAGCCTTGCCAGCATCGCCAGGGTTGCAAAAATAAAGGGGGGTGCAAAAGCCAGACAGCATCCCTGATCGCGAAACGGACGCCTGAAAATTTAAGAAGATATGGCGCAGCGAAGGGTAATCACAGGACGTCTCAATCGGGATTTCCAATGAGCTGAACCTGTCGTGCCTTCACGCAGGGCCGAATGTGCGGGGTTGCGGATTATGGGCAGTAAATGCACCTGTTTAGTATTGATTGAGCAATAATCCCGCCAACACGAACCTGTCTCGTTCCGGGCGATCCTCCTTGGGAACCGTCTGGTTTTGGAACGTTTATTCAAAATCGCAAACATCATAAATTCGCCGGGAGCAAACCCGCCGAAGGTGATAATAAAGCATAAAAATCATAGAAAGTCAAGAAAAAAGGAATTAAGACATAAAATAGGCAAAATATGTCATTTCCGTTGCGTATTAAAGCTCTCCTGATCCGGCGACATATAAACCGTGCCAACCCGGCTCATGCAGACCACTACTGCATATAGGGTTGCCGCACATATCCTCATTATGGAGCTACGTGCCAAGAGGCGACTTTCGAAGTTGCGTTAACCTTTTGGGGATTGCAGTAAAGTTGATTTACGTCAATGATACATAAAAAACAGTTCCTTATTCTGAAGTCATCTTAAACCATCCTGAATCTTCTTAAATCTGCGAAGAATTGATGAATATGGTCCACGATCAACAACCGGCTAGTGCAGGCGTGTTTTCGGACAGTGACAGGGCATTAATAGATCAAACATTGCACTTTGTAGCCGAGCGCGTATGGCGGGTTACTGATGCCGAGTTCTTTTATGAACTCGTGAAGTATTTAGGCGAGTCGTTAGGTGTCGCGTATGCGTTCTGCGATACGATTGACCCGAACGATAACACCCTGGTTCAAACTCTCGCCCTGTATGCCAATGGCGAGATGTCCGAAAACATCAGCTATAATCTAAAGGATACACCTTGTGAGAACGTGATAGGCCGCACGTTGTGTTGCTACGTCGATAAGGTTCAGCAGCAGTTTCCCCGTGATCAACTGCTCGTCGACCTGGATGCTGAGAGTTATGCGGGTATTCCGCTATGGGCGGCTGACGGTACTCCACTTGGTCTCATCGCGATAATGGATGACAAACCGCTCAGGGTGCCGGATTTGATAAAGACATTATTGCAAATTGTAGCCGTCCGTGCCGGGGCAGAATTAGAGCGGGTTCAATTTCATAACCAATTACAACAGAGTGAACAACGCTTCAGGGATTTTGCTGAAAGTAGTTCCGACTGGTTCTGGGAGATGGACGCGAACCTGCGGTTTTCATATTTCTCGGAACGTTTCGAGGAAATTACAGGCGTTTTGCAGACAGAACTTCTTGGCAAGACCCGACAGGAAACCGGTATCCCTGAAATTGACTCTGATGTATGGGACGAACATCTGACTTGCCTTGAAAAGCATGAGCCGTTTCGCAATTTTATCCATCCGCGCAACAGGGACGGGTTAACAATGTGGATTTCAGTTAACGGCCAGCCAGTGTTTGACGCTGAAGGACGTTTTCAGGGATATCGGGGGACTGGCACTGAAATCACCAACCGCATGCACACCGAAACAGAGCTAAAAATAAGCGAAGAGAAGTTAAAGGACTTCGCTGAAAGCAGTTCCGACTGGTTTTGGGAAATGGACGAAAACCTTAGGTTTACTCGCTTCTCAGGGCATTTTTCAGAAACCTTAAATCTAGATGAAAAAGAATACATCGGGCTGACCAGACGGGAGATTTCAGCTGATGGTAATGATACTGAGCACTGGCAAAAGCATCTCAGGGACCTTGATGATCATAAGTCATTCGATAATTTCACTTACCACGTCAAACTTCCCAGTCGGGACCCTCTTCTTATCAGTGTTAGTGGGCGGGCAATATTCGATGACAATGGGACGTTCGTTGGATATCGAGGAACCGGAAGAGATATCACCGAGCGTAATCAGCTCGAAGAACGGTTCCGGCAATCCCAAAAAATGGAAGCCGTCGGTCAGTTAACCGGCGGCATTGCCCACGATTTTAACAATCTTCTGGGCATCATGATCGGTAATACCGAGATGCTTGAAGACAAGGTTGGTGATGACGAAAAGGTTCAACGCCATATCGTCTCCTTAATGCGGGCGATGGATCGCGCCTCATCTTTGACCAACCGATTGTTGGCCTTTTCCTGTCAACAGCCATTGTCGCCAGTTTCTACAGGCGTATCTGAACTGATAATCAGCCTTATAGATATGCTTCATCGGACGCTTGGGGAAACGATAAATTTGAAAGTTGATTTTGACCCGGATGTAGTGCCTGCGTTAATTGATCCACACCAGTTTGAGAACGCTTTGATTAATCTGTTAATTAACGCCCGGGATGCAATGCCTGATGGGGGATCGCTAACAATTGTGACGGCCAATACCACTCTTGATGAAACCAATGCAGACCAGCACGAAGAAGTGACACCGGGAGCTTATGTGAGGGTAACAGTGACCGATACGGGTAGCGGTATGACGCCAGAGGTTCGCGATAGAGTATTTGAGCCGTTTTTTACGACTAAGGAATTTGGTGAAGGAAGTGGTCTCGGTCTGAGCATGGTCTACGGGTTCGTTAAACAGTCTAATGGGCACGTTGACGTCGAAAGTAAGATTGGGAAGGGAACAACAGTCTCGCTCTATCTCCCGGCTGCGAAAAAAGAGTTTCAGGAACAAAAAGACGAACCGTTGTCTTCCCGTGCTGTACCGGAGCAGAAAACCATCCTTCTGGTTGAAGATAATCAAGAAGTTCGAGAGACGACTGCCAGTACGCTTGGTTATTATGGTTATGAGGTGATTGAGGCAAAAGACGGTCAATCGGCTCTTGATATTCTTACCGAAAAATCGGGCGAGATCGATCTTGTTTTCACGGACGTTGTTATGCCAAACAACATGAGCGGGATCGAACTGGCAGAGAAGATCACTGAAGAGTTTAAAGGTTTAAAAGTCCTTCTGACTTCTGGTTATCCAGATAAGATCACCGATCATGCAAATCTCAACAGGATAGGTATCAAACTGCTCGCCAAGCCCTACAAGAGGGGGCAATTGATTGCAGCAATAGAGGAAGTAAAGGCTGAACTGCCGAAGAAATAAGCGACTTGAAATGCCCGCCTTGGGTCAACGGACCAAACCGCTCACGCGGTAATTTGAGTTTTCTGTTCTGACCAGAATAATATCGAGCATGGCTGCCTGTCTGTAGGATTT
>Ga0316205_10003113_pt1 | contig 16095 bp, 17 predicted proteins | sample 3monthpyrite_MG_FD_204941 | JGI IMG/M metagenome (GOLD analysis project Ga0316205, IMG submission 204941) | Microbial mat bacterial communities from mineral coupon in-situ incubated in ocean water Damariscotta River, Maine, United States -... | ecosystem: Environmental > Aquatic > Marine >... | reverse complement strand
GAGCGCCATACATACCCATTTCTGCATGCAATACCGTATTGGTATGACAGTGATAGAAATAAGTACCCGCATGAGAGGCTTTCCATTGGTAGGTGTAAGTTCCGTTCACATCAAATGAATAATGACCAACACCATCATTTTCAGTGCTAGGCTCGATACCGTGATGATGTATAGTGTGAGTGCCTTGCATCATACTACCAGCTGTTAGCACAGTATGAACAACCTGGCCCTGGGTCATTCGCATTGCCGGAGAAGGAAACGCCCCGCCCCCCATACCCATACCACCACCTTCATTAAAACCCCACATTGTAATAGTATTGCCGTCATCCATAGTCATCGAGCCATTCATATGGACTGAGCGATTAAACGTTACATCTGCAGTAACCAGGCCGGGTGTTGTTGGTGAATCAGGATATATATAACAAGAGCCGCCACCGCCGCCACCTGAATGCATCATAAAAACTGGTCTAAGAATTTTACTCATGATCATTCCCCTTTATTTAAATGCGATAGTAGTTGCAAGGCCAAACTGATACAGGCCACCGCCTGCGGTTTGTGTCATTTCATCATGGAAGTGCATGGGGAAATAACCTTTAGTCACCTGTGGCCAGGAATCTGGTGGAATTTCATAGGGATAAATAACATCGAGTGAACCTATGTTATTAGGAAGTAAGAGCGTATCTTTTTTCCACACAGCATTTCTGGCCTGTCCATTTTCAGCTAGCCACTCGACATGATTTGCATGAAAGTGTACTGAATGCATACACATACCTGCATTCAAAATTCGAACCAGGGTGCGATCACCAATAGAACCCTCCAAACGAGTTTGCTGATTGTATCCAGAGTCGATTTCTGGATTACCATACTCAGGGTGACCGGGCACCCGCATTGTACGACCGTTGATTGTGAAATAGTAAGGATTAAAAGTAGATGAAGGTGTACGTCCACGACTCACCTCATCATGCCAAATCGGGTCTATATCGTTCGTCACCCAGACATACTGTTGCACGAATGTAGGGCTACCGTTATACAACTCATTGCTACTCCCAGTAGGCATTACGGCAAACCCGCCATGTAAACCAAGTAAGCGGTTGTAGGGCGCATTAAGTTTGTCATAAAACATATAACTTCCTGCATTATTTGCAGTGAAACTAATCAACTTACTTTGTCCACCATTGATGATTCCACTATCTACGACTCCATCAATAACAAAACTGTGGTCGCTGCTTAGTGTGTTTACAATGGTTATTTCAACTGTATCACCTTGCTGAACAATAACTGATTCTCCAGGAATATTTAATTGTGATATTGAGTCGCTAAAACCTTTGAAATAAACATCTACACCATCTGGCATAGCAATATAGCCATCAGTAATGTAAAAGGTTTTGCTAATAGTTGCCGCAAAGCCTCGAGGGGACCAGCTCAATAAACCAAGGCTAGTAGAAACTGCTCCGGTAATACCTGCTGTACCTAATTTAAGAAAATCTCTTCTTTTCATAGTTTTCTCACTTTCGTGTTTGTATTTTTATATCAACCGAGTTTTTTTCAGGCAATAAAGTACCTTGAAAGCTCTAATCAGACGATTCATGCTCGCACTGAATGGTTGAATGTATTAACTGATTTATTAAGTAGCGGTGCTTGAGTTAAAAGCTGCAACTTAACTGTCACGAATGGTTTATGAGATAGGAGGTGGTATTATTGGTTTTGAATGATGAGATATGTAATTTAATTCAGAAAATTTACGTAATTCTTTATCAGCAGGTTGCTCAAAATTATAACCACCTGGGTTAAATTCAATATATACATGCGCACTATAAACCTGACAGTGTAAACAACCTGAATCGCAACAAGAAAAGTCACATGTTGAATCGTTAGCCAGCTTTATTTCAGAGTTGTCTTCAGTAGAACTGGAATGACAGTGAGAAGTTGATTCCTCTTGCCCTGCCGCATTAGAATTCTCTGTTATAGAAAATGAGGCAGTAGTTGTGTCTGTAGAATATTTGCAGCCATTATAAGCTATAATATTTTGTGAAAATATTAGTACACCTACCACAAAGTAAGATACGAGGTTAAAACGTATATTTACATATTGATTACTGAGTAGCATTAAGCAATTACCAATTATTTAAACAATAATTTTTATAGAATAATATACGCCTTTTTCAATAATGAAATAAATATTGAAAAATGTCAATATTAATTTTTATAAGCATATAAATATACTATATATCTGCACATAAAATTGTCCACCGATATCTATTTAATGAAAAATTAACGCATAAGATAAGTATTTATCGTTAATATTTTCGCCACTTTTACAAGCAGAACACCAACCATTAACATAATATTTTACGTGGATTTCTGTGTCAGTATAGTTAAATCGTTAGAGATATATCCAGTAACATTTACTTACTGGACATACCTCAGTTTGTAACTGAATATAATTAACAAAAACTGGGTTTCTTTGTCAAAATATGCTCTTGAGTGTTATCCACTTGTCCCAAAGTCTATTAAACACTAGAAATTGCTTTATTTCATCTGTCTTAAACATCTCATATTTTTATACATTCAAAATGTATATCTTATTAACTTCTTCTAAGCCATTCTCCATAAATTTTATCTGACCAGTAAGATTGGATCCAGGCTAACACAGAGTCAATTTCTTTATCGTTAAGTTTGTCTTTAAAACCTGGCATAGTTCCTCCCATTGCCTGACCACCTTCACGCACTATATTTCTTAACGAGTTATGATCATGATACCAGGCATGTGCTGTTCCATTTAATGGAGGAGCTGGGTAATTTCCTGTTTCATCTGTCTTGCGCCAGCTGCTAACACCTCTTGCATTTTTCATATGACATGAAGAACAATTCTGCTCATAGATTTTAGCTCCTTTGATAACCATTGACTTGTTATAACAACGAGTAATTCTTGATTTTTTAATTTTAGAAATTTTATTACCAACATGACCTGAACCTGAAAATACGGGTGTAACGAATATTGAACTTATTATAAATATAGTAAAAATTGTAATTCTCATAAATAAACCCTTTTTTAGCTGAAAATATTTATCAACTAATGTGTAGTTAGTATTTTTTATTTTGCAAAATAATATTTAAATTAATATAAATCTCTTTTGATCTTAATGTATTTATAAAAAAGAGAGAGCTTAATAAATTACTTCAACAAGAATGTTTGTAATAAATTAAATTAAGCACTAATAATCATTTTTTATATTGTTTTTAGGAGGCTAGTTGTTTAGGCGGGCGAAACAAAGAAGATAAGGGTTGGATGACTAGTCCCTCCTTAAATGATCGATATTTTATATCAACTATAATTAATACTTTTTCACAAGTTGTTTTGGGAAGTATAGCCGCAGATGAAAAGCATTTATTGTTATTGCATTGACATTTCTCATTACAGATATGTTGTTTACAATGATCGCATGATACTCCTTTCTCTATACGTTGTTTAGCTAAGTCATTTTCTACATAAAAACTTCCATTTAACGAGGAATCATTAGTTAAATTAATTTTTGAAGCTGACATCAATCCTTGTAACGGCAGTATCAATAGCGTAATTACTATTAAATTTATCAGGGATATTTGATAAGATCTTCGCATTTACACAACTTGTTAAATATTTATATATAAAATTAGTAGCTATAGGATATTCTTACCGTAAATAAATACAATAAAGTATGGTACATATTAACTAATATAATTTAATACTACTTTTAACTAAAAAAAACCTAACAACTCTTTCATTTTTTAATCTAGCTAAATATATTTTAAAGAAAAAAACACATAATAACCGATTAACTTCACATCAAACTATATTGATATGTGATTATCAATGACGGTGTTCTTGCCCTGGTTTCTCAAGGTTAATTAGCTCAGTTTCTTCTAGATAATGCATAATAGAGCGCTTCATTTTATCTGCTAGTCCGCTACTCAGTTTTTCTCCTGTTTTTAAAATAGTCGCTTCAATCTGCTCAATCGTTGTCTGCAATAGATCATATGTTATGTATACACATTCTGCTTCGACATTAGCATTTTTAATACCCATCATATTTTCAAGGTCAGTGATGATGACACTTGACTGATTTTCTGTTAATTTATGACTCAATTTTATGTTTCTCTTTTTGATTACTGCATGACCATTTTGTTTGGGTGTAGGAAGACCTGGTAGTCCAATATACAGGTGTAAGTTAGCTTCAAAACGGTGACGGCATTGATCAGAACAATAATAATAGGTCTTGCCATTATGTACTATCGTGTTGCGCACAACTTTAGGATCAACTCTCATCAGACAGACTGGATCTTGTGCCATATTATACCTTCTATTTTAGTCATTCTAGTTTGATTAGTATTATTATAAAGCCGGGTGAAACTTGATATTTCATATTTTTTATAGTTATATCCAAAGCTCAATGTCATAATGACTCATCACTGCATGTAATATATCGCTTCTTGTTATAATGCCTTTTAATTTTCCGTCAGTAACAATAGGCATAGCACCGATGCGTCGCTCAATAAACAAGCGAGCTATATAACGCACATCTGTCTTCTGGCTAGCTGTCAACACCGGTGATTGCATCAACTGTTCAACATTATCACCTACCTTACGCGGCGCCGTGTTGTTTAAATGATTTTCATATAACCCCGTCATGTAGCGTAAAATATCTCGGTCAGATACTATTCCTGTCACTTTGCCATTAGATGAAATAACCGGCAGATGACGAAGCTGAGACCTCTGAAAGTGTGTTAATGCTTCTTCAGCCGACATTGCCGATGTCAACGTCGTCACAGGTGTACTCATAATCTGCCTGGCAAAAAGTTCAGGGCCATCCTCTGGTAATTTATTAATAGCTTTGTAAGCATAATTTGCAGTTAATGATCGCTTATGTTTTTCTACTACTTTATGATACTTCTCTGGATTAATCGCTTTTTCTGGATTAATCGTTTCCATTTTATTCACAAAGCGTCGATCAAAAATGCTTTCCAGCGGCATCAGGTCATGATTATTGGGACCCTGTACATAAAAAAACATTAGTGGTTACCTCGCAGCATATTTATGAATGCATAAAACATATCATTACCGATGCTTTTCGACTGGATTGCGACTGATTGAAAAATTATAAATGGGAACCCAGATCAAAGCGAGATACCATCCGTAACCATAACTTTCAATCGCACCTAGTAAAAAACTTTTCCAGCTGATCCATTCAAAGCCTGGCAATAATTTTTGCCAGGCCTGATACATGGCGTGTTCTGGAAATAGAAAGTCAAAACCAACACATAGAATAAAACTGATCATTAAAAGTAGGCTTGTGGCATGCCCTACAGCAATCAGCGAAATACGATGATTCATGATTCAACTCCTTTTATGTATTTTTCAGGTTCTGACTCAAATTTGTCCAGACAATCACGGGAACAGAATCGGTATAAATGTCCTTCATACATTTTTCCATAACCCTGCTCTTTTTCAACATTCATACCACATACTGGATCAATATCTTTAGGCTGCATGCTATCACCATGCTGGTGACCACCGTGGATCATATGAGAACCACAGCCAAAACGCATCATTAAATAAAATACACCGGCAAATATTAAAAATGATAACCAACCTTCCATCTCTACCTCCTATGGGATTTATCCCTTAAATATTAGATTCGGAATTATTACTGTTTGTTATCTCTGCATTAAAAATATATTATCCATTTAACTACAATCTCAATATTCAAAGTCATAACCTATCGGGTAGGAAAAATCATCCGTAAACTCCATGCCACATATCTCTTGTAAGCAGTAACATCATAAGATCAAAATTGTTCATATATTTAGTCACATTATATCCAATTACATATAACTTAATGCTTACACAAAGATTAAATATATTTAATCTTTGTGTAAGCATTAAGTTATATGTTCCATGTGATACTGGCCATTAAAATTAAACAGCCTTTATGCGCTAAACATTAATTTCTAAGGAGCATAAACTTGGAGTGGAAGGCGTTTTGTATGATATTTTAATTATTGGTGCTTAATTGCATCATTGATACGTGGTTTATTTATACTTTAGTTGAATACGCATCCAATAGAGATACTGGCAATAATTTTTCTAGAAGTCTAAAACTGTGGAGCAGAAAATAAGTTTACCTTTAAACAATAATTAACTCTGAGAGCATTCTCCGAATAACCACAGGGTACATAAAATTAATTATGCTTAAAATCTTAAATTGAATATACTCAAATGATAAAGTTATCGAAATCAAGTATCTCTGATCAATCCTTCGACAGTGAAGGTGTGGCTGTTATTTCAATACGGAACTTAGCTCAAATTTTGGTCGTCATCATACTATGGGCAATTTGCTACCCATTGATTACAACAGGACTTGATGCATTTTCTCCATTTCACTTTGCCACTTTACGCAGTTTAATAGCAGGTGTTAGTCTTCTTGTTGCTGGAATTATGCTTAAAAAATCGATCATACCTGAGAGAGCTACATGGCCTGCTTTAGTCATTATTTCATTAACTTTTACATCACTCGGATTTACGGGTATGTTCCTCGCGGGCGGACGTGTTACACCTGGGCTTGCAACGGTCATCGCTAATGTGCAACCCCTGTTAGCCGCTTTGCTGAGCTATTTTTTCCTTACTGAACGATTAAGCAGAGCAAGCGGTTTGTCACTTCTGATTGGTTTCTTGGGTATTGTGGTAATTGCATATCCTGGGTTAACTGAGCAATCGTCAAACAGCACACCAGTAGGTATTGCTCTCGTTTTAGTTGGTGCAACGGGTGTAGCCATTGGGAATGTCATACCAAAAAATATTGCTAATCTGGTTGACCCTCTTATCGCAATGGCATGGATACTTTTAATAGGTGCCATTCCTTTAACCATAGCAGCATCAGTATTTGAATCAGAAAATACCATGCATTGGAGCCCGACCTCAATTATTAACTTACTAGTATTGTCAATTTTCGGGACTGCTTTGGCTTTTTTGTGGTGGCTAGATCTTTTGCGCAGAATAGACTTAAACGTGTTGAACGCTTATACTTTTCTTACACCCGTACTCGCTTTATTTATCGGACTACTCTTCTACAGCGAGCAACTTCTTATGATTGAGTGGTTCGGGATAGCTATTATCGTGTTTGCCGTATTCCTTGCCAGCCGTATAACAAGGGTTACATCCCCATCCTCCATCCAAATCTCAAACACTGATAAAAATGATGTTTGATAAAAGAGGAGAAAAACCTTCAATTGTTAACCTACAACTTTAATGGATGTTGTTTGTGGCTATGTATAAACCTTGAATGTGAAGCAAGAAATATAATAAAGCGCCATTAGCAATACAATAATAATCATGTCAGATTGTTTATAGTTAATAAGCGACTTAGAGATATTATTCATATTCTTTGAGTCGGTCTTATAATTTGCATAAGCCAAATGATTACAGAAGGTATAAGTAACCATTGTAAAAATGGCATACCACCAACCTCGATAATCGGTACGATTGGCATCAGTTCTGTATAACCCCAGGAATTAGTAATACGTGTATTTACGATCTCACTAAAAATGGTGTAGCCCAGGCCGAGTATGGTAAACAAAATAACATTACTCAATGCCGGTGAATAAATCCAGCATCTTGATCGATTCAGCAATGATACAATCCAGAACACACTAATCAAAATCAACATGTCACCCAATGTGCAGTGTATTAATCCGTAAATTATATAGCTCCAGTCATTTTCATGCCATACAGTATAGAGAGGAAACTGTGCTATCTCCCATAGCAAGTGCAACGGCAATGACAGCATTAATAATTGTACTTCCGGAAGTGTTTTCCATGATTGAATTCGTGTAAATGAATTATTATTTTTAATATTTTCATCTTTCGAATCTGTAAAAAAAAAGTAGTGCATGATTAACATCAAGACCAGTAATACGAGAGGTATAAAAAACACTATTTCTATCAACTCAAACCAGTTGAAATGTGTATATTGAAGTTTAATAAAATCCATCATATTTATAAAAATATCCACTGTTGTAGATTCAGATTAATCGGTAAGTAAGTTGTAGTGACAAGATATGGAATTTAATCCTCCTCCATTTGATATTTTTTTAGTAATAATCTCTCACCAGTGAATATAACCAGCACACCTATCAACGACGCATAGATAATCATCATGTCAGCAGAGGCTTTTACAACCAGAAATACACCCAAAATTATGACATCAAAAATAATTGCTGCGATAAGAATAACAGCGTTTGCGTTAATCTCTTTACGCAAATAACGAAACACACCCCAATGCACGGCAATATCCATCAGTATATAGAAAATAGCGCCCATCGACGCGATGCGACTTAAGTCAAAAAATATGGTCATAAATATGGCGATCACCACCGTATAAACCAACGTGTGTTTATGAATATTTCCAGGCATACCAAAATGACTGTGTGGTACCAACTTCATATCAGTGAGCATAGCAAGCATACGTGATACAGCAAATACGCTGGCGATAACACCCGAAATGGTGGCAACTATCGCTAATGCAACAGTGAACCATAATCCATAATCACCAAAGGCTGGACGCGCTGCATCTGCCAGGGCGAAATCTTTAGCTGCTATGATTTCTGTTAAACTAAGGTTAGCAGATACTGCCATAGCAACCAGAAAATAAATAACAACACAAATAATTATTGAAATTATGATGGCCCGCCCAACATTACGGTGCGGATCAATAATTTCAGAACCGCTATTAGTAATAGTGGTAAAGCCTTTGTAAGCCAGAATAGCTAATGCCATTGCCGCTATAAAACCTGTAACGGATGTGTCCGCTACATTTGTAGAGCTAGCTTCAAACGAAACATCAGCAAGCCACAAACCAGCAATAGCAAAAATAACAATGCCACCAATTTTAATAAACGCCATCAGTAGAGAGAACAGACCAATCATACGATTACCAGAAATATTCAGCAAAAAGGCAAATATTAATACGGCTACGCCCAAAGCCGGCACAATCCAGCTGCCGGGATCAATATCAAATAATTGTATAGTGTAGGTACCGAATGTACGTGCCACCAGACTTTCATTGATAACCATCGAAAAATACATAAGCAAAGCACTGGCAGCCGTCATTGTTCCTCTGCCATAAGCTTTTTGCAGGAACATAGCAATGCCTCCCGCAGAAGGATAAGTATTTGACATTTTCACATAGGAGTATGCGCTAAAAGCAGTCACAACTGCAGCGGCAAGAAAAACAAGTGGAAATAAAGAACCTGCTAGTTCAGCAATTTGCCCAGTTAGTGCCAATATGCCTGCACCGATCATTACGCCAGTTCCCATGGATACCGCTCCCACAAGTGTCAGGCTATTTTCTTTATATTGTGATGATCTATCATGGTGTGAATGGCCTTTCATAATTGCCTCTGAGTAATGTTAATGTTCAGTTCATCGATAGACAAATTCTAACAATATCCTCGTTAACACTTACACACGATTAAATTAGTGCATTACCATGCATGTCTATAAAAGCAGCATCATAACCTGGTTCTTTCAATAGCATCCATTCCTCTGGGATTCTGCTGTTGTTAAAGATTATCAAGGTCTGTTTCTTGCTGGTAAAAAATTCCTGCATCATGCCTGTCACAAGGTTACAACCTAAAATTTCATCACTGTTTGATATTGTTGATTAAATTTTCACATCATGGACTGTAATAAGCGATAGGTAATAAAAACATTCTGATGCACATTCTATTTTCAGTCCTTGGTTAATGATTTCTTTAATATCTCTATCATCTTCACACAAGGTCTTGCTATAGTTTTTAATTATTCGAACCATCCCTGGCAATACGCATAAAACATATGCTTTATTCCAAATACAAATGATTATTTTTTATGCTTGTTTTTCCTTATTTTTTTAGTTTCATTCATTTCCATACGGTTCTGCATCATCTGTCCCATCATGCCCTGCATCATGTCCATGCGATTTTCCATCATCTTCATGCGTTGTTTCATGTCCATCTTCATTCCCATGCCTTGTTTATCCTTGTCACCCATCATGTCCATCTTCATGCCCTTACCGCCCATCATGTTGCCACCCATCATCTTCATGCCTTGTTGCATACTTTTCATATGTTCTTCAATCAGGCGATCACGTTGATCCGGGGCTTTGGTAATTTTAATATCATTCATTTGCTGCATCATTTTTTTCATGTGTTGCTGCATGCTCCCCATGCTACCTTGCATGGACTTGTCTCCTGGTTTATTGGCATGCTGTGCTTCTTCAGCATGAATAGCTGACAGGGGTAAAATGTATAACGCTGCTGTAAGTAATATAAATTTAGATTTCATGATTATTCCTCTTTGTCTCTGATTATCCAACACGGTTTTTGTAACCTGATTTAATTAAACAACAGTTACAAGAATCATCTAGTACAACTCCATAATTTTCAAACTCTTACCCCATTCCTATACGGGTAAATTAAAATCGCAGTACAATAAGTTTCAACCTGTTAATTATTGAGAGTTAAATACTCAGACTCCAATGGGAAAATATGATGTGCTTTTCCTTATTACTGGGTCAGAATAAAAATGTTGCCGAGAATGAAAACTCCTTACACCTTTCCTTAGCGGTATCCAATTATGAGGGCCGAATATTCGCTGTAATATTATTGTAATTAAAAATATTTATTTAAATTAGACGTATTATAATTATGAAAGAACGACTCATTCTATGAGTTTGCTTTTCATACCTACTACCAAATTATCTTTTCAGTTCTTTGCGCCTTCGCTCATACTCTCCCTCATTAATTTCACCGCGCGCATAACGTTTTTCCAAAATCATAATCGGACTTTCATCATGTGAACTATTTAATTTTTTATCTGTAGTGAGCAACATTTTTATTACAAGATAAATAGGTACAATCAAGAATACCCACATAAACAAACCACCAAAACCCATCCAGCTATCATTATTAAACATAGTTAATCTCCTTTGGTTAAAGTTTTACTTTACGTAAACGTAGTGCATTGGTAATCACTGATACGGAACTAAAACTCATCGCCGCCGCAGCAATAATCGGTGATAAAAGAATACCAAAGAAAGGATACAAGACACCCGCCGCTACTGGTACGCCAGCTGAATTGTAAATGAATGCAAAAAATAAATTTTGACGAATATTCTGCATGGTCGCACGACTCAGGCGTCTGGCTCGAACAATGCCAGTAAGGTCGCCTTTAACCAAAGTAACCCCTGCACTTTCCATTGCGACATCCGTACCGGTCCCCATGGCGATTCCCACATGCGCCTGAGCCAGTGCTGGAGCATCATTGATTCCATCACCCGCCATCGCGACAATATGTCCTTCAGACTGTAACTTTTTAACCACTTCTGCTTTTTGCTCTGGTAGCACTTCTGCATGAACCTGATCAATATTCAGTGTTGATGCAACAGCCATCGCGGTAGTTTTACTATCTCCGGTTAGCATAATAATGTTTATACCTTCAGCATGGAGATTTGAAATAGCTTCTGATGTGTTTTTTTTCACTGGATCAGCCACACCAATTAAACCGGCGGCTGTACCATCAATAGCAATTAACATAACCGTTTGACCTTCAGCTCGATATTTATCAGCTTTGCTGGGTAAATCTGTTACATCGATGCCCTGACTTTGTAAAAGCTTTGAATTTCCAAGCGCAACTTTATGACCATCAACATCACCAATCACTCCTTTACCAGTTATTGATTGAAAGTTTTCTACCTGAAATAAATGAATACCTCTTTCTTCTGCTCCACGAACAATAGCTTCTGCCAGAGGATGCTCTGATGCACGTTCAAGGCTTGCAACCATCATCAATATTTTTCGTTGATCAAAATCAATAGATGTAATTAATGATACCAGTTCAGGTTTACCTTCAGTAAGCGTACCTGTTTTATCGACCACCAGAGTATCTACCTTTTCCATTATCTCCAGCACTTCAGCATTTTTAATTAACACACCTTCCATTGCGCCTCGACCCGTTCCAACCATAATAGATATAGGTGTTGCTAAACCAAGCGCACAGGGACAGGCAATAATCAACACGGCAACTGCATTAACTATGGCATAGGCGAGTCTGGGTTCGGGCCCCCAGACTCCCCAGATGAGAGCAGATAAAACGGCAATCAATACCACTATCGGCACAAAGATACCAGCAACCTTATCAGCCATTTTCTGAATCGGTGCACGGGAACGCTGCGCCTCGGCAACCATATTTATAATTTGCGACAACAGGGTATCAGCGCCAATTTTTTCAGCTCTCATCAGTAAGCTGCCTGTACCATTTACTGTCGCGCCAATTAATTTTTCACCCTGTTTTTTTTCCACTGCTAAGGGTTCACCGGTGACCATGGATTCATCAACATTACTTTCACCATCTGTAACTATGCCATCGACAGGTATTTTTTCACCCGGGCGTATACGCAGTACATCACCCACCTGCACTTGTTCCAAAGCTATATCTTTTTCTGAGCCATCATCATAAACAACGCGTGCCGTATTTGGCGCAAGGCCCAGCAACATCTGAATCGCTGCGTTAGTACGCGAACGAGCACGTAACTCTAGTACCTGTCCCAGTAAAACCAGTGCGGTAATTACTGCGGCGGCTTCAAAATAAACGGAGACCGTGCCACCTTCATGTACCATGGTTGATGGAAAAATATCAGGAAATAACAGCGCGACTACACTAAACATCCAGGCAACTGAAACGCCCAGACCAATTAGGGTAAACATGTTTAAATTACGGTTTATAATCGATTGCACACCACGCACATAGAATGGCCAGCCACCCCAGAGAACCACGGGGGTGGCAAGAGTAAATTCAACCCACTGTACCGTTTTCATTGATAGATCTGTGGGCAATAAAGATGGCATTAAATCTGCGATCATGGCCAGGATAAAAACTGGTATTGCCAGTAGTGACGAAATCCAGAACCGCCGACTCATATCCATCAGCTCTTCATTATCTTCTTCAACGGTCACTGTCATGGCTTCAAGTGACATACCGCACTTGGGACAGGTTCCGGGGTGGTCCTGTACTATTTCAGGATGCATTGGACAGGTATATTCAGTTTTGGTTTTGGCCACAATCTCCATTGGTTCCAATGCCATACCACATTTAGGACAACTTCCAGCGCCTTGTTGCTGAACTTCTGGGTGCATTGGACAGGTGTACAATGATGCATTATCAAGTGCAGTGTCGTTCTGGTGCTGCTTGTCATGATTACCTATGTATCGCTCAGGCAAGGACCTAAATTTGTGTTGACAAAATTCACTACAAAAATAATAGAATTTAAAATCATAACGTGATGTGAAAACCGAGTTTTCCGTCACCTCCATGCCACACACCGGATCTTTTAATACTTGTTTATTCATTCGCAATCTCTCTTTCAGTGAACTATCAGAGCGAGGTCAAAAAATATTTATAAAATTGTATAGTTAAAGTATATACAAACGCATATATCACAACACTTACACAAAGATTAAATATATTTAATCTTTGTGTAAGTGAGAATAAACATGTCTCATGCCATACTGGATATCAAATTTAAATAGTCTTTTGCACTTGCACTGAACATTAAATTTTTAAAGGATAATGAACCTGATAGGAGAGAATTCGGTATGGAAAATTTGGCGATTTTGGTTTTTTGGAGTTTAATTTTAGCATTAATTTTATGGTTAATTTATACCGTAATTAATAACAATCTAAATATTACAATCTATTTTAGAAAAAATAAATCACAAAAAGTAAAAAAAACTCATTATAAACGTGGAGAGGAGATGCAGAAAGAAAACGGTAAAAAAAGTAAATATTAACATTAATTATATCTTGAAAAAAAACCACAGCTAAAGTATTGCGCTATATGTGCACATCAAACAATATTTTTCTGTATATTAATATTGGTTGATAGCTTCATAATTACCCGCCCGGTCAAATTCATATACCACATAAGGATCCTTCCTACTACCCTCCATACCAGGAGACCCCATTGGCATATCTGGTACTGATAGCCCCGCTATGTTACGTTTTTCACTGAGTAATTTCCTAATATCATTGGCAGGCACATGACCTTCAATAACATAACCATTAATAACAGCTGTATGGCATGATTTAAATTTTTCAGGTACACCTTTATCCATTTTTATCTTCTCCATATTAATTTCATTAATCCCCCTCACACTAAAGCCGTTGCTCTTTAAATGCTTAATCCATTTATTACAGCAATCACATGTGGGTGATTTATAAACAGATATAATGCCTTCCTGACTATCATCGATAGAATGAAAATATGTAAAGTATACATTTACAATAGTGAATACAATAATAGCAAGTATATAAGGAGTATAAACAAAATCATTCTTATCACTATCTACAATAGAATTGCTGCTGATATTACGCTTATTTTTTTTACTAGATGACATTGTCAATAATCTCAAATTTTAAAACTAATAAAATCATTATATTAATAAATAACGCTCCCGTAAAAGGGAGCGTTATTTTCTTTATCTTATAACTCTGATATCTGCTTTCATTCCCGCTTCATAGTGACCTGCAACATGACATGCTATTTCGATGTCACTAGATTCTGAGAATTTCCATAATATTTCACCTGTTTCACCAGCTGCTAATGAAATTGTATTAGGGTCATTATGCTTCATACCTGGCATCGCCTTCATCATTTTCGCATGCTTCACTTGTTCCTCAGAATCACCAATTGAAAACTCATGTCGTAGTTTGCCTGTATTTGTTACTATGAAACGAATGGTTTCACCCGCTCTTACATTTATACTGCTCTGATCATAACGCATATTATCCATGGCTTTAAATTCAATACTCCGCTTCACATCAGATAATTTACCTGGTGAACCAGCAGCAAAGGTATGTTGTTCTTGTTTTTCTGAATTACCATGCCCATGGTTTGATTGATGGCCGCCACTGGCATAAGCATTGATCGATAGTGATACAGCAAACATGCCGATAAGTAGTTTTGTTTTCATAGATATATCCCTCAGGGGTTGTTTTTTATGGAATAGGATTTCCATAACATGAATATCACTGGAATCACCAGTAAAGTTAAAATAACGGAACTAAGCATGCCGCCGATCATTGGGCCGGCAATGCGTTGCATAACTTCAGAACCGGCTCCTTCACCAAACATAATGGGAATCAGACCAACAATAATGGCGGCTACTGTCATCATAATAGGTCGAACACGTTGTCCAGCTCCCTGCAACACGGCCTGCTTGATATCCTCTCTGGAAAGCGTTCTATTCTCGTTTAGTACTTGTTCACAAGTTCTCTGATAGGCCTGATCTAGATAAACTAACATCAAGACTCCAATTTCGACCGTAACACCCGCAAGCGCAATAAAACCTACACCCACGGCTACAGACATGTCGTAATCGAGTAAATACATTAACCAGATACCACCAATCAGTGCAAAAGGTAATGTGCCCATGATAATAAGAACTTCTATTACGTTTCGAAAATTCAAATACAGCAGTAACATAATGATGGCTAACGTGAAGGGAACGACTACTTGAAGACGTTCCTTTGCGCGTACCATATATTCGTATTGTCCAGACCAGGCAATTGAATAACCAGCAGGTAGTTCGACAGACTCTGCAACAACTCTTTGTGCCTCTTCTACATATGAGCCCAGATCACGACCTTCTATATCAACCAGCGTCCAACCATTAAGCCTGGCATTTTCACTTTTAATTGCCGGTGGTCCATCTTCAATTTGAATATTAGCGACATCTGCCAATGCAATACGTTTATTCGTTTTTGTTACCAGGGGTAATAAACGGATATTCTCAACCGAATCTCGATACGCTTGCGGATAACGAATACTAACCGGGTACCTTTCAAGGCCTTCTATAGATTGAGTAATATTCATTCCACCAATAGCTGTTCGAATAACCTGTTGAATATCAGAAATATTTAAACCATAACGTGCAGCTTTATCACGATCAATATCGACCTTTATATAACGCCCACCTGCTACTCGTTCTGAATAAACTGATGCGGTTCCTTCAACATTTTTT
>Ga0316205_10003110_pt1 | contig 16099 bp, 16 predicted proteins | sample 3monthpyrite_MG_FD_204941 | JGI IMG/M metagenome (GOLD analysis project Ga0316205, IMG submission 204941) | Microbial mat bacterial communities from mineral coupon in-situ incubated in ocean water Damariscotta River, Maine, United States -... | ecosystem: Environmental > Aquatic > Marine >... | reverse complement strand
TGCATTCAAGCATACATACCTGACAACTACCCTTCCTGCATGAAAAAGACATTTCAACGCCATGCCTGGATAAAGACTCCATTACGGTTTCATCATCACGACACTGATAAGATTTGTTTTTAAATGTAATTTTATTCATAGGCCTGTGGACAATATAAACGACTACGTCGTATCATCACCGCAACACGGGATACGAACATAGGATTCTTTGGGGATAAGTACGAGCTGTGCTTTTTTAACCAGATCGACCATTGAATTATATGGCTCTGTTAGAGCAACCTGTAACAAGGGATCTGTATTGCAACTATATTCGCGACAAACTTTAGGCCTGCTATGCCAGATCGCACATAAATTAGATTCACGATCAAGATGAATACAATAACCATCATCAGCCTTTTCAACAAATCCAGGTGCCGGCAAACCATCCTTAGCCGGCTCCCGTTCTTCAGGCTCCAGTCGAATCAACAAACGACAACAATATGTTTCACAACCTATTTCACGGCCCTTACAACAATCAACATCACTTCGCTCAGACATCAGCTACTCCATTTTAGTTTTAAACAAACAGAAATTATTTAAAATTTAATCGAATACTAAAAGCTCAGATAGATTTAAATCATTACACACTAACATCATCGCAGCGTTTATTAAAAACACCTGCATATTCGCTACCTGATTTAATTTTTGTTAAGCGATAGCACTTAACACTTCTTTGATTTTTTGCGCCGTTTTTCTTGCTTCAATAAAAACCATACCCATGTTCGCTGTTGCTTTGGTGCCAAGAGCCAGGACAGCATCTTCGCCCGCATAAACCAGCAACATGGCGCCATTTTCACCTTCTATCATCACCTGCTTTAGTTCACCACGAGCTATTTCCTGGGCAGCTCTGTTTGATAAAGCGAGTAATGATGCACACATAGCGCCATAACGATCAGGATCAACATTGTCATCAAGCTCCCACGCAAGTGTAAAGCCATCGCTTGAAATTACAGCCGATGCTTCAACACCAAGCGATGACCCATTAAAACCGCGCAAAATAGGACGAAGACATTTTGCTTTTTTTTCATTGGTATCTACATAATCCATAGCATACTCCATACTGCAAACACTCAAAAACGTAATTCATTGAGATCATAACCAATGATTTAAATCAGTTAGTTATAAATATCAGCCTCATATTAGTTTATGAGACTGATATCAAATTATCTTACATAGATGATTCAATAACTGGTAATGCCGTTCTTGCTTTTGTCAGTACCATACCCAGGTTTGCTGATTTACGACAAACAAAAACCACAACGTGCTCATCATTAACTTTTCCACGCATGAAAACGTGAATCAAGTTATCACTGTTCACAATCATTTCATTAAAATAATGTTTTCCATCTTCTACGCCACGCGCTTTTTTAAACATATTTTCAATTGTTACTACATTTGCACCCTGAAACATATCAGAAGTTGCTGCTGCAAGTAATTCAAGCACTTCAGCAGGATGAGAATCTACAGTTTTAACGCCAAGCAGCATCCCGGTACTTAAATCAACATAACCAGCCGCCACACATTCCGGTACTGATGCTATTGATGCCTGAAGTTGCTGTTCCAATGAATCTGCCATAATATTTCTCTCTTAATTAGGGGTTAATAAATCGCACATATCATTATCTGCGAATATTTTTTTGCTTCCTTCATAATTACAATCCATAAATTCTGTTATCTATCTTGCTGCCAGATGTCTGGCGAACTCTTCTAAAAATTCAACCTGCTCTTCTGACTGCACCCAGCGAGGCTCAATACCCCGAACAGTTTCAAGTGCCTGCAATGCCTCACTGCCTTTCCAGATTAAATGTGCGGCCAGCACCGTTCCGGTACGACCCATTCCTGCACGACAATGCACAGCAACGACCTCACCATGACTAATCGCTTCATCTATTTTTTTACAAATAGTAATTGCCAGCTCGATGCTCGGTGCACCCATATCTTTTATTGCATACCACATGCTGTTTACAGAATATCTCTCCAGTACTTCAGCATTAACCGGGTTTGTCATTAAAGTAACAAGCATTGTTACCCCAACCCGTTTCAACATTTTCATATCGTATTCAATATCATGAAAAACACCCGGAAGTGGTGTGCCTGCAAGCACGCCTTTTTTAAGCCACAAAAAACCTCTCGGCCCAAAACTTTCACTAACTGCCTGCTTTGCCATTTTCGGAATAGGCGGAGGTGGCGGAACATCATCCGCAAGTTCTTCAGGTAACGCATCAGGTGAAGGAACATTACACGAACCCAGCTTTACCCATTGCTTAGCTGGCGTTGATTTAGGTGAGTTTATAAAATCATTTGTTGCCTGTACTTCCTGTATATATCCACCCGCAAGTAATGCTGTATATCCACTCAACTTCTCTGCCTGTGTGAGATTATGTAAAACAATCAACACAGCACGACGCGAACTTTCTTTTTTAATGTAGTTAAGCAGTAACTCTGCATCTTCATCATTGATACCAGTCGTAGGCTCATCAAGACACAACAACCGGGGACTCGCCGCAGCCTGTCTTAATATGGCCAGATGCCGTTGCTTAGCAAGTGACAAGTTAAGTACACTTTCATCAAGAAAACCCTTAAGCTCCCCAAGACCGGCACCTTCCAGCAACCTGATTGAAAGATCTCGCTGCTGTTTAAGATTAAGGTTATTACGTTCAGGTAAATGATGAACAACATTTTCAAACACACTAGCCATCATCAGTTTTGCACTTTGGCTAACCAGTGAAGGCCTGTTATCATCACCAAGACTTTCATCAAGGTAAGTAGCCTCTCCCCAGGTCTTAAACAATGGGTTTGCCTCATTCAGACCAGAAACAGCTCTTAGCAATGTTGATTTACCTGTTCCACTTGGCCCCAGTAAAACAAAAATGCCACGCTCGAGAATATCGAGATTAATATCACTTAATATTATCTTTTCACCAAATGACGCGCCGTAATTTCGAAGGCGCAAGATGACCGACAATGATTTGTCTGAGTTCGTTGTCATTATTAATAATTACCGCTTTAAACCAGGATCTAATACTGACAACAAACCCAGCAATAATGTTTTAATATCTTTTCTTTCGCGCGCATCTACTTCAAATATTGGCACGTTAATTTTTAATTCATAAAGTTTTTTGTGGTATGTATATAAGCCCGGGCGTGGATTAATATCTGTACGCGCCACACCAATAACAACACCATTTTTTTCTATAAAGGGTTTAAACGCATTCAGAAAAAACTCCATATCAGCGATCGGATCTTCGCGTGCGTTATCGAGCATTAAGACCAAACCAACACCACCAACTGTCAGAATATCCCACATAAAACTGAAACGCTCCTGACCCGGCGTACCATACAAGTGAACTTTTGCATCCTGCTCAAGATTTAACACACCGTAATCCATTGCCACGGTTGTATTTGCTTTTCTCAAAACAAGATCATCCGTTGCATTTTCTTCAGTTTTAACAACAGGTATATCACTGATACTGGAAATCGCTGTTGTTTTTCCTGAACCCACTGGCCCTGTAAAAATTATTTTATGCTGCATTTAATTAAACCCCGGACTAAATTCGTGCAATCTTATTTAATAACAAACCTAACAATGCCTGATTACGATGTGGTTTTAGTGGCGGCTCTTCCGGTGTTCGGTTTAATGCCCGTATCAATCCAGCACAGCGTGCAGCAGAATAAAACTGATAAATTTCCGAATCTTCAATCTTCAATAAGCGCTGCGCCAATGTGATAGAAGTCGGGTGACTGGAGAGAAGTGATGCAATACGCATAGTATTCGGCGTACTGGGTAAGCGCGTCAGATTTGGCCAGTGCATTAGCTCTACTACATCACTGCGAGAACAACCTTGTAGCAGACGTCCTTTTGATGCATAAAAACCGGCGAGCCACATAAGCTCATCTATATTGCGCCCATGATCAGAATTACCAATCGTTTTGTCTTTTTTATCTACAACGGTGACTTTGAATTTTGATGCTGCAATGGTACAAAATTCTTTTATATCATCAGTGTGATCATAGTATTCACCTTCGGTAGCATGGATAATTAAATTACCCATCCCCTCAAGACCTATGTGAATATTTTGAGAGTTTTTAACAGCACGTTTGATTATGTTAATAACATAATCATCTGCTGAAAAAGAGTTTTGCGTTACGGCCTGTTCCTGCGTCACCACTGAAATTACACCCTATATCGTGTTAAAACATATAAAATAAAGCTCATAAATTTGATGGATAAGAACCGCAACACTGCACTCAGCCCTTACGCGGAGCGAACAGGCAAACCATCAAATATTTATATAAATATGTTGAAAAACAACCAAAGGTGGGAGATAACAAAGATGAAGAAGAAAGAAAAAACTGATTACATCTATTTTTTTCTTTTCATTATAGTTCCCGGTAACCCCTCTATCATGGATCGTTTCCGACCTTTAGATGGTAGCTTTGCGAACCCGCCTTTCGAACAGGATTGCCTTTTTCACAACATATAATGAAACGAATTCTAAAGTAAGTACAAGACAGAACGCAAGTTTTATTTCCAGGCGTCACCTACTAAACACAGCTTAGACATGAACCGGACACAAAAAGGACAGCCAATGTAATAACGCCTTCCTTCTACACGCTGACATTAATTTCAAAAACTAGAGCCTGTCGATTAATTTGATCATTCGTACCTGTTACTCCTACAATAACAATGAATAACTTCAATACAAATACCTACAGGCATACTGATCATGCATCCCTCAGCTGAATTTCTAATCACGATTGGTGGTATTTTATTACTGGGCCTGTTTACGCATTCATTAGGGCAAAAAACTTTTTTACCAAGGGTTACTTTATTATTACTGTTTGGCGTACTCATCGGAAAAGATTTTTTAAACCTCATTCCGCCGGTTTTCTCTGACCGGTTTGAAATTATTGCAAATATCGCATTGCTGATGATTGGTTTTCTTCTGGGAGGAAGACTGACTTTTACATCACTTAAAGAAACGGCAAAAAGTGTATTCTGGATATCCATTAGCGCCGCTGTTTTTACTGCCCTAATTGTTAGTCTTGGCCTTTATCTGACAGGGGCCCCGAAAGAAGTCGCCATTCTTTTAGGCTGCATAGCATCAGCAACCGCACCTGCTGCAATTTACGATGCCACATTGGAAACAAAGGGACGAGGCCCGTTCAGAAACCTCCTGCTTTCCATCGTTACTATTGATGATTTATGGGCACTGATATTATTCAGCTCAGGCATTGCAATAGTGACCGCTTTAAACGGTGGCGGCATTGATGTTTCATCTCTTGGCTTAGCCGCGAAAGAAATCGGCGGCTCAATTCTTTTAGGTATTGTCATTGGACTACCGGCAGCAATCCTCACCGGTCGACTCAAGCAAGGCCAGCCCATACTCACTGAGGCACTCGCTATCGTTTTTATTTGTGGCGGCCTGGCAATATGGTTCGAATTATCTTATCTCATTACTTCCATCATTACCGGCACTGTCATAGCAAACTTTGCCAAACATCATGATTACCCTTTCCATGCTATTGAAGGCATTGAGTGGCCTTTTATGGTTATCTTTTTTGTACTTGCAGGCGCTTCACTTGAGATCAGCTCAGTTATGGAAGCCGGCGTGATTGGTCTGGTATACGTTATATGCCGCATCAGCGGAAAAATAATCGGTTCCCGAATTGGAAGCTCTTGCTGTCAAACAGACGATTCAACAAAGAAATGGATGGGTGTTGCTTTATTACCTCAGGCAGGTGTTGCAATCGGTATGGCTCTGGTTGCAGGTAACTTATTGCCCGAATACAGACAGACATTATTATCGATCGTGATCAGTTCAACTGTGTTTTTTGAAATTATTGGCCCTATTTTAACCAGAATGGCCATACTGAAGACTGAAGCACAGCAAACAAAAATATAATTATTTTTTCTAATAAATTTAAGAACAATAAACCTTAAGGCAGCACTGATAATACTGCCTTTAATTCAATATGTAGCCCTGCCAATCAAAACAGTTGCTCTGGTATTCCTTCACCGTCAGCAGGAACAACAGGCATAACCTGACCAGGCTTAGGCGCCCGCTCACTTCTGAATGTTTCAAAGATTGCTTTCGGATCACCAGGCGCTGCAAGCTCACCAGTATCGGCATTAATTTTGACTTCAACCAGGCCTTCAGGACGCTGAAGTTGTTTTTCGGGCATGCCCTTAAGTGCTTCACGCATAAAATCTATCCACATAGGCAAAGCCGCCCGCGAACCGGTTTCTTTTGCTCCCAGAGATTTAACCTGATCAAAACCAACCCATGACGTTGCAACCAAATCCGGGGTAAACCCATTAAACCAGGCATCACGCTGATCGTTTGTGGTACCCGTTTTCCCCGCCAGATCTTTACGCCCTAATACTCTTGCTCTTCTAGCCGTACCTTTTTGCACAACATCACGCAAGATTGAATTCATTAAATAAATATTACGACTTTCTGCCGTTTGTTCAGCCTGTTTTGGCAAACGGCCCATTTGTTCTGGCTCATCGTCAACTTTTGTTTCAACGACTTTATTCTGGTCATATTCAGTTTGCTGAAAAACAAACTGATCAGAGGTTTTCTGCGCCAGCGCACAACTCACACAGGCCACATCAGGATCCGCTTCAAAAACTGTCTGATTGTCTATATCGACAATTCGTTTAATAAAATAAGGCTCAACTTTATAACCACCATTGGCGATAACAGAATATCCTGTACCCAGCTCCAGCGGGGTAAGCTCACAGCTACCTAAAGCCAGTGAAAGATCTTTGCGCAAAGTTTTTCGGTCAAACCCAAACTTTTCTGCATAACGGGTTGCATATGGAACGCCAATTGAGCGCAGAATCCGGATCGATACCAGATTTCTGGATTTCATTAATGCTTTTCGTAATCGGGTTGGCCCGTAGAATTTACCGCTGTAATTTTCAGGCTTCCACATACCTTCAAGTGCTGAATCATGAAACACAACCGGCGCATCATTTATGATTGAAGCAGCCGTGTAGTCTTTATCCAGCGCAGCTGAATAAATAAAAGGCTTAAATGATGAGCCAGCCTGACGTTTTGCCTGTAATACGCGATTAAAGCTACTTCTTCTGAAATCAAAGCCACCAATCAAGGCCCTAATCGCACCGTCATTAGGGTTTAAAGCCAGCAAAGACCCTTCAACTTCCGGTATTTGTGTCAGTCGCCAGTGCCCATCGTTATCGAGACGGATACGTATAACATCGCCCACGTTAAAAACATCAGAAACTTTGGTTGGTGCAACACCTTGCTTATTAACTGTTTGATAAGGCCTTGCCCACTCAATACCAGCCCAGTCCAACGCGATTATCCTGTCTCCTCGCAAATAAACTTTGGCTGTTTTTTCCTCAATCCCAAGCACCAGTGCTGCTGTTAAGCCATTTTCAGTCACAAACGGTTTAAGCCAGTTATCCCATTGTTCAGACTGACCCTGCATATAAGCTTTTTCCCAGATTTTAACTTCCGGGATAACAGCCTCTCCTTCAGCAAGACTATCAGCGACGGGTTCAGTTACAGGCTCTTCAACCAGACCTTCCGTTTCGGGCAAACGTTTGATTAAGCCTTCGAGAGCGGGCTCTTCAGGGCTCTGCTCTTCACTGGCCGGCTCATCAAGCGCCGGGTCATAGACAATATCAAAATGCCCCTCAACCCCCCGATAACCATGACGCTGATCATAATCAAGCAATGACTTAACCAGCGCATTATTTGCCGCAGTTTGCAAACGGCTATCAACCGTTGTAATGACTTTCAGTCCGCTGGTATAAGCATCATCATTATATTGCTTCACCAATTCAGCACGTACCATTTCAGCAATATAAGGTGCACTGACATCAACTGGAGACTGATGCAGCCCCGCTGTGACAGGCTGAACTCTGGCCCAACGCATATCAGCTTCTGAAATAAAGCCCAGTGACACCATGCGATTAAGCACATAATTCCGTCGGATGATGGCTCTATCAGGATTTACGATCGGGTTATAACGAGAAGGCGCTTTTGGTAATCCGGCAATCATCGCAATCTGCGCCAGATCAAGATCTGGCAATTGCTTGCCATAGTAAACCTGAGCGGCCGCAGCAACACCATAAGCTCTGTTACCTAAATAAATTTTATTTAGGTAAAGCTCAAGGATTTTGTCTTTTTCGAGCTCGTTTTCGATTTTTAACGATAGAAACAACTCTTTGATTTTTCTGACATAAGTCTTTTCAGGGCTGAGGTAGAAATTTCTGGCCAGCTGCATGGTTATCGTACTACCACCCTGCCCTCTTTTACCGGTTTTTACCAACTGAGCGACAGCCCTCAATATACCCTGATAATCAATGCCGGGGTGCTCGTAAAACCGGTCGTCCTCAGCTGATAGAAAAGCCTGTCTAAGCTGAAGAGGTATATCATTCAATAACTTAGGCGAACGCCTTTTTTCCCCAAATTCACCCAATAAAGAGCCATCTCGACTATATATTCGTAAAGGAACCTGTAATTTGACGTCACTCAAGCCCTCAATAGAAGGTAAAGATGGCGCAATGAATAGATATGTACCCAAAACGGACAATAAACCTAACGTTATGCCCGTTAAAATAACGATTAAACCCAACTTTAAAATCTTGATTTGACGCCGCATAACACTCGATTCGACCTGAAAATTAACTAATTATCGGAAAATTATAGTGCTTCAGACAGCTTTAAGCGATATTAATTTAAATTTTGGCTAGTATTTTTCTTAACTTGCAGCTACTATTTAAACCAATTTCTCATGTTAATGACATAACATAAACTAGGACAGGGGATGGCTTGTGTTTTCTTTTAAACGCAAAAAGACAGCATTATTGGGGATCGACATCAGTTCGACCTCTATAAAGCTGTTGGAATTAAGTAAAAACGGGGATCAATACAAGGTAGAAGCTCAGGCTGTAGAGCCGCTACCTGCAGATGCTGTCGTTGAAAAAAACATTCAGGATGCTGAAGCTGTCTCTGAAGCCATCAAAAAAGCCATAAAAAGAACCAATACAAAAGCCAAGTTTGCAGCGGTTGCGGTTGCCGGATCCGCGGTTATTACGAAATCCATTCAAATGCCAGCATCCCTTAGCGATAAGGAGCTTGAAGAACAGATCCAGCTTGAAGCTGATCAGTACATTCCATATCCATTAGATGAAATTAATCTCGATTTTCAGGTCATCGGTCCATCTGAAAAAGCCCCAGATATGAACGACATTTTACTTGCTGCATCGCGAAGCGAAAACGTCGAAATACGTACAGCAGCTCTGGATATGGCTAACCTGACTGCAAAAATCGTCGATGTTGAAGCTTATACCATTGAAAGCTCCGTACCGATGGTGGTTGAAAAAATTCCGGAAATCACCAGTGACAGCATCATTGCTGTTATTGATATTGGCGCTACCATGACCAGCCTAAACGTCATTATTAACAATACGTTAATTTACACACGTGAGCAGGCATTTGGCGGTAAACAGCTGACAGAAGAAATCATGCGCCGTTACGCTCTTTCCTATGAAGAGGCGGGACGACTGAAAAAAGAAGGCGGATTGCCTGATAATTATATTCCGGAAGTATTAGAACCATTTAAAGAAACCATGGCACAACAAGTCAGTCGTTTTTTACAGTTCTTTTACACAGCAGGACACCATGACAACGTTGATATCATTGTTCTGGCAGGTGGCTGCGCATCAATCGCCGGAATTGATGAACACATCGAAGAACAACTGGGCGTTAAAACCATTATCGCCAATCCGTTCTCAAACATGAGTTTATCTAACAAAATCAACCCGACAACTTTAAGTAATGACGCCCCATCGATGATGATTGCTTGCGGTCTGGCATTAAGGAGTTTTGACGATGGCTCATATTAATCTGCTTCCCTGGCGCGATGAACTCCGCGCCGAGCAAACTAAACAATTTACCAATAGCGCTATTCTGTCTCTGGTTTTTGCCGGTGTTGTTTTTTATGCGATTTATTCTCAACTAAATGGGCAACTGGAAAATCAGAAACGTCGGAATAACATCTTAAATACTGAAATTTCTAAACTTGATACAGAGCTAAAAGAAATTCAGGATCTGGAAACAACAAAAAACAAACTATTAGCAAGAATGGACATTATCCAGTCACTGCAGCAAAAACGCCCGCAAATTGTGCATATTTTTGATGAAATCGTAAGAACAGTACCCGATGGAATAACGCTTCTCACACTTGAACAAAAAGGTGACGACCTGACAATTAAAGGCCTTGCAGAATCTAACGGTCGTGTCTCAGCTTACATGAGAAACATTGACGCCTCTGAATGGATGTCAAACCCAAAACTTAAATACATTGAAACCAAACAAAAATCGTTCAGAAATGCAGAATTTGTTCTCAATGTTAAGCAATCAGCACCTGATATAAAAGAAACTGAGGAGCCATCATGAAGTTCTCAGACATAAATGAAATAGATTTTGCTGATCTTTTAGAAAAAGCTCAGAACTTTGATGCGAATGATCTTAAAAACATAGGATCAGCACCAAAACCCGTAAAGATAATTGCACTGGTACTTATTTTTGTTTCTGCTCTGGCACTTGGTTATTTTCTTAAAATAACAAAAATAAATACCCAAATAGGTGTTTTCGCTGCAAAAGAAAAAACTCTGCGCCAAGCCTATGATGCAAAACAGGCAACTGCAGTAAATTTGGCCGCCTATACACAACAACTGGATGATATGCGTAAATCATTCGGTACCCTGCTCAGACAGCTACCTGACAAAACAGAAATTGAATCCTTACTGACGGATATTTCTCAAACAGGTATTGCTGCAGGTCTTGAAATCGAATACTTCAAACCTGACACACTGATTTCTAAAGAATTCTATTCTGAATACCCGATTAAGTTAAAAGTCAGTGGTCGCTATCACCAATTTGCCAATTTTATTAGCGGCGTAGCGGCACTGCCTCGAATTGTAACTTTGCAAGATATAAAAATAGCCTCAGAAGCTAAAGACAGCGTAAAAATGGTTATGGACTTGACCGTTGTCACTTATCAGTATCTTGAAGAATCTGCAGGTGGAAAAATATGAGCCGATCTTCCAGACTATTCCTGAGTGTTGTCGTTGCCAGCACACCACTGTTATCCAGTTGCACAAAAAACAATGACGATCTCAAGGCATATATTGAATCCGTCAAGACCAAGCATCAGGGCGCAGTTAAACCAATTCCTCAGTTTAAGCCTTATAAAAACTTCGTCTATTCTGCTTCAGAATTAAGAGACCCTTTCCAACAGGAAGTAAATCTCGATATTGATGAAGCTGAGGGTAAAAATGCTCTTAAGCCCAATAAAGTCAGACCCAAAGAACAGCTGGAATCATTCCCGCTTGATACTCTGAGGATGGTAGGAATTTTGGAACAAAACAACATTAAATGGGGCCTGATAAAAGACCCTTCAAATGTTGTACACAGGGTATTACCCGGTAATTATGCAGGACAAAATGAAGGACAAATTGTTCTCATTAGTGAGAACGCTATTGAATTTTTAGAAATAGTCGCCGATGGACTCGGTGGTTACATCGAACGTAAAGCATCGCTTGCCTTAGGCAAAGACTAATTTCAGGAGTTAATTATGAATAATACATTCATAAAAAATAAATCTATCTCAACCATGTTACGAACAGTACTGACCATATCATTATTTATTGGTTTATTTGCAGGTAAAGCGGGGATCGCCAGCGCACTCTCCTCTATTGAATCTGTTCGTTATGCCACTCTTCCCGGTAACAGAGTACAAATCATTCTGGGCATGGACAAAGAAGTAAAAGCGCCACTGAGTTTTACAATTGATAACCCAGCACGCATAGCTTTTGATTTTGCTGACACCATCAGCAAACTACCAAAACGTTCTGAGCCTATTGGTGTTGGTATTGCCCAATCGGTAACAGCCATTACAGCAAAAAACAGAACTCGCGTTATTTTAAATCTGACAGAAATCGTACCTTATCAGGTCAGCTCAGAAGGCACTCAGGTATACATCACACTTGAAACTCAGGGCTCAAATGATGTTAGCAGCTTTGTCGCTTCTGATGACAACGCAAGCGCCAGCGGCAGCAGCACGATTGAAGACACTCAACGTCTGACAGATACGGGACGTGGTATTCGTAAAATTGATTTCCGCCGTGGTGAAAACGGTGAAGGCCGTGTAGTTGTTACTCTGAGCCATTCGAACCTGCCTATGGATGTCAACGAAGAATTTGGAAAAATTGTCATTAACTTCCCGAATTCAAAACTGCCAGACACACTACGTCAGCGTCTTGACGTTCTAGACTTTGCTACACCTGCTAAAACTATCGACAGTTTTGAACAGGATGGCGCAACCAGAGTTGAAATTGAACCCATTAATAATGACTTTGAGCATCTGGTTTATCAGTCGGACAACATTGTTACAATTGAATTAAAACAAATCTCGAAAGATGAACTGGAAGAAAAGAAAAAAGAAAAATTTGGTTATGTTGGAGAAAGACTCTCACTTAACTTCCAGGACATTCCAATCCGTGCAGTTTTACAGCTAATTGCAGACTTCACCAATCTTAACGTTGTTGTCAGCGATACAGTCACCGGCAACCTGACGTTACGTCTTAAGAATGTTCCCTGGGATCAGGCACTGGATATCATCCTGAAATCTAAAGGTCTGGCCAAGCGCGAATCCGGCACAGTCATGCTGATTGCTCCAAGTGAAGAAATTGCAGCTCAGGAAAAAATCGATCTCGAAGCACAGCAAGCAGTTACCGAACTGGCGCCATTACAGACCGCTTTCTTTACCATTAACTTTGCAAAAGTGTCTGAGCTTGAAAAGTTATTTAAAGACGAGCAAAGCCTGTTAACTTCTCGTGGATATGTCTTAATTGACGAGCGTACAAACTCTATCATGATAAAAGACACCGAAAGCTCTTTATCAGAAGTACGCCGGGTACTTACAAAACTCGACATACCAGTCAAACAAGTTCTGGTTGAGTCCCGAATTGTTATTGCCAATGAAAAATTCAAAGAAGAATTTGGCACCCGATTTGGTAACACAACAATCGATGGCAGCGGAAATGACCTGACCACAACATCTGGTACGATCGGTGCTACCGGTACTACTGTTACTGGCGCAACGAACAACCTTGCCAACGGCAACCCGATCAATCCTGCAGGCTTTGGTTCAGTTCCTGACCGTTTAAATGTCAATATGCCAGTACTTAACCCTACCGGCGCATTCTCTCTGGCCATACTGGGTGAAAACAGCCTGGTGGACCTGGAACTATCAGCGTTGCATGAAGAAAATCAGGGTGAAATCATTTCAAGCCCTCGTGTGATTACAGCCGACAGAAAAGAAGCCTTTATTGAACAGGGTGTGGAAATTCCTTATCTGTCTGCAACGTCCAGTGGTGCTACTCAGGTATCATTCAAAAAGGCTGTACTGGCGATAAAAGTAACACCGCAGATAACGCCGGATGACCGCATTATTCTTGATCTGGAAATCAACAAAGATTCTGTCGGTGAAGTATTTGCAAACATCCCAAGTATCGATACCCGCGAAGTCAATACTCAGGTATTGGTTAATAATGGCGAAACGGTTGTATTGGGTGGTATTTATGAATCAGTACAGCGTAATGAAGAAGACAAAGTACCATTCCTCGGTGACCTGCCGCTCATTGGCGGTTTATTCCGACATACACTTGAAGAGAAAGAGAAGAATGAGCTATTAATCTTTGTAACACCTAAAGTTCTTAAAGAAACTTTAGAACTCTGATTAACTGACTGAATAAAAATATGCCTCAATCTCTTAAAATTTATTGTGAAATTAATGCGCTTACAAATTGCGCATTTGTTTGCCCGACAAAAGCAAACAGGAGCTAAGAATGAAAAGAATAATATTGATCAGTCTGTTTTTTGGACTCTCTGCCCTGCAAACATCCTGCAGCGTTTCAGGTGATGAGCCTGCTTTTGGTGTTGGTGGTGATACAGACACCAGTGTCACTGGCATAGTTTCTCAGAGAAACTTTTTTGTACAATTTGCCAGTTCAACGATAGATTTTTATGACCCTACTGATAATGTATTTACAGAGCAGTCAACGACAATAGTCGTACAAGCTAAAGACCGTTCTGGTGGTGCAGTTGCTAATGCAACAGTCAATATTAGAGTAAACTGGGGTTATTTATCATCCAGCACCTGTGTGACAGATACCACGGGTGAATGCAGTGTTACCTATACTACGGGTAACTCATCAAATGTTCCGATTGACTACACTTACCCGGTTGTTGATTTAGGCGGCCCCGGTCCATACACCACGGATAATTTCAGAACGACTGTTGTTGTTTTCACTACTGGTGAAGAAGCATTCACTGACGACAACAGTAATGGCACATATGATGACGGAGAAGTATTCATCGATCAAACAGAGCCCTATTTTGAACGTGGTACAAGCGATGCAACGTGGTTAGCTGCTGGCCTTATATCTGCAGCAACCTCGGGGCTTTCATTCGATGCCGCTAACACTCCATTAAACGCTAGCCTGCTTAGAGGCCATGTCGATGACAGTACCGGGATTGACCGCGTCATCAATGGCACAGGATCACATTTAGACGTAACCACAACAGATACTGCCGACGCGGCAGATGGCGAATATAACGGTGCAAGCTGTACACATAGCACGCTTTGTTCTGCAACCACATCAACAGTAATCTGGGATATCAGCTACATAGATTTAACTAAAGATTAAACTTCAGCTGATCCGGCTCCAATAAAACAGTCACCTTTTGGTGACTGTTTTGTTTCTGGCATAGAATTTCTGGCATATAATGATGCTTAACTAATCACTAACCTTAATCTATGAAATCCACCAATATTTTCCTAATTGGCCCGATGGGTGCAGGTAAAACCACTGTGGGCCGTCAGCTGGCACAGAAACTAGCCCTGACTTTTATCGACAGTGACCATGAGATTGAAAATCATACCGGCGTTGATATTCCGTTGATCTTTGAGAAAGAAGGCGAGGAAGGTTTCCGTAAACGAGAAATGGAAATTATTGATGAGCTGACTCAGCAACGAAATATTGTACTGGCTACTGGTGGCGGTGCGGTTATTAAAGAAGAAAACCGCAAGCACTTAATCAATCGCGGTCTGGTTATTTATTTACAAGCAGACATCAAACACCTGATCAGGCGTACTCGTAAGGATCGTAACAGACCGCTTTTACAAGGCCCGAATCCTGAGAAGAAACTGCGCGAGATAATGCAAGAACGAGAACCTCTTTATCGTCAGACAGCAGATTATACGATTAATACAGGCAAACACTCCGTTCAGGCCATCATCAATCAGATTCTTGAATATCAGGAAAAACAAACCCTGCTCAGTTAAAAAACAACCGATAAAACATGATTTCAGTTTATAATGGTAACCTTATATTTTTAAACTGAAGACAAGACGGCACTGTTTATGATGACTTTGAATGTTGACCTGGGCGATCGCAGCTACCCTATTTATATTGGCACTAATCTGCTGAACCAGGCCGAATTATTAACCCAGCACATTAGTGGCAACAGTGCATTAATCGTTACCAATGAAACCGTCGCTCCGCTCTATCTGGACGCTGTCAAACAACACCTTGGTGATATCAAACACGAAGTCGTGATTCTTCCTGATGGTGAGCAATTCAAGAATCTGGACATTCTGAATCGAATTTATGATGCGCTGCTTGGTAACCAGTTTGACCGCAACACCACATTAATTGCTTTAGGCGGCGGCGTTATCGGTGACATCACCGGTTTTGCTGCAGCAACCTATCAGCGCGGCGTTAATCTGATTCAAATCCCGACCACCCTGCTGTCACAGGTGGATTCATCTGTCGGTGGTAAAACAGCTGTTAACCACGCTATGGGTAAAAACATGATCGGCGCTTTTTATCAGCCTAAAGCCGTAATTGCCGATACCAACACACTAAACACACTTGATGACCGCCAGTTAAGCTCCGGCATTGCAGAAGTTATTAAATACGGCTTGATTCGTGACAAAGCATTTCATGAAT
>Ga0316205_10003108_pt1 | contig 16103 bp, 12 predicted proteins | sample 3monthpyrite_MG_FD_204941 | JGI IMG/M metagenome (GOLD analysis project Ga0316205, IMG submission 204941) | Microbial mat bacterial communities from mineral coupon in-situ incubated in ocean water Damariscotta River, Maine, United States -... | ecosystem: Environmental > Aquatic > Marine >... | reverse complement strand
TTTCCGAAGTAAATAAATATGCCATAAATCACTATTTTTTAATAAATAAGAAAAATTGTGATTGCTTGGTCGCTAGAGTAGTATTGTAATTACTGCTTTAGCATTTTTTATTGAGGTTGCAATCAGAACAAATTTTTCCTCGTATAATTTGATGGCAAATGTAAATAATATCATGTAACTAAAAAATGGTTTTTGTATAAATTGATGTTAAACCGAAAAATATTCTATAAGACGAAGAAAGTAAGTGTTTTTAATGATTTTTTTTCTGTTAAATTGAATTTGCTTATTAAAAATTATTTGCCAATATTTGAACTAACAAATGAAAAAGCAAATATTAAATATCATTTCTATTATTTGCGTCGTGATTATTTCACAACGTTAAGGGATGGTATAGAAAATTTAAACTATAAATTACAAAGCCTTCCCTATAACGGAAGGCTTTTTTATTGCATTATTTTGAAGTTTGAGCATCATATATTGTGGAGTCTAAATCACTGATAAACATATAGTTATCCGTTTTTAGGTTTAAATGACTTTAGACCAACTTAGTTAATGTTCATTTAGTAAAAAGTGTAAACATTTAATTTCGAAACATCTAAACTTTGCTTAGAACGAAAAATAAAAAATGAAACAATTAAATAAATACAGCAAAACAGTCACCCAAGACCCAACCCAACCAGCAGCGCAAGCCATGTTGCATGGTATTGGTTTAACAAGGGAAGACTTTGAAAAACCTTTAGTGGGAATTGCAAGCACAGGTTACGAAGGGAACCCTTGTAACATGCATCTCAATGATTTGGCAAAATTGGTGAAGCAAGGAACGCTTAATGAAGATGTAGTTGGGTTGATTTTTAATACCATTGGAGTTAGTGACGGAATTTCAATGGGAACTCCAGGAATGCGCTACTCATTGCCTTCAAGAGATGTGATTGCAGACTCTATGGAAACGGTTGTTCAAGCCATGAGTTATGATGGTTTGGTTACTGTTGTTGGTTGTGATAAAAATATGCCTGGAGCCTTAATGGCAATGATTCGATTGAACAGACCATCTATTTTAGTATATGGAGGAACCATTGATTCAGGATGTCATAATGGTAAAAAACTGGATGTGGTTTCAGCTTTTGAAGCTTGGGGAAGCAAAGTAGCTGGAACAATGGAGCAAGAAGAATTTGAATGTATTGTAAAAAAAGCAATTCCAGGAGCAGGAGCTTGTGGTGGTATGTACACAGCTAATACTATGGCTTCTGCAATCGAAGCTTTAGGGATGACTTTGCCTTTCAATTCATCTAATCCTGCAACAGGAGACGCAAAGCAACAAGAAGCGGTTAAAGCTGGTGAAGCCATGAGATTGTTGTTGGAAAAAGACATTAAACCATCAGATATTATTACCAGAAAATCACTTGAAAATGCCATTAGATTAGTGACTATTCTCGGAGGCTCTACAAACGCTGTATTGCACTTTTTAGCAATTGCAAGAGCAGCACAAATAGAGTTTACTCTAGCAGATTTTCAAAAAATAAGCGATAAGACTCCTTTTCTTGCCGATTTAAAACCTAGTGGAAAATATTTAATGGAAGATGTTCACGACGTTGGAGGTATTCCAGCGGTTATGAAATATCTATTAAAAAAAGGATTACTTCATGGCGATTGCCTAACAGTCACAGGAAAAACAATTGCTGAAAATTTATTGGATGTTGACGATTTAACTGAAGGACAAGAAGTGATAAAACCTTTAGAAAACCCAATAAAAATTTCTGGGCATTTACGAATGTTGTATGGAAATTTAGCACTAGAAGGCAGTGTTGCCAAAATCACAGGCAAAGAAGGCTTAAAGTATAGAGGAACTGCAAAAGTATTTGAAGGTGAATACGATGCCAATGATGGCATTCGTGATGGCAAAGTAAACAAAGGAGATGTCGTTGTGATTCGTTATGAAGGTCCAAAAGGTGGTCCAGGAATGCCTGAAATGTTAAAGCCAACTGCTGCAATAATGGGAGCTGGTTTAGGAAAAGATGTGGCTTTAATTACAGATGGTCGATTTTCAGGTGGTACACATGGGTTTGTGGTTGGTCATATAACACCTGAAGCTCAAGAAGGTGGAACAATTGCCTTGGTTAAAAATGGCGATATGATTACCATTGATGCCGAAACAAATAGTATCACTCTTGAAGTTTCAGACGAAGAATTGCAACAACGCAAACAACAATGGAAAGCACCAAAGCTAAAAGTAGAACGTGGTGTATTATATAAATATGCAAAAACGGTTTCATCTGCATCTAAAGGATGTGTAACTGATGAATTCTAGTTCTTGCGAAAGCAGGAATCTTATTAATGAGAACTAAAACATTATGGAAACACTTACTATAAAACAAAAACAATACTTAGAGCAACCTAAAGAACGTATTTCTGGTAGTGAAGCTATCGTAAGATGTTTATTAGCTGAAGGTGTCGACGTGTTATATGGTTACCCAGGAGGTGCTATTATGCCAGTTTACGATGAGCTTTATAAGTATCAAGATAAAATTAATCATGTATTGACAAGACACGAACAAGGTGCAACACATTCAGCTCAAGGCTATGCTCGTATTTCTGGAAAAGTTGGTGTTGCTATGGCAACTTCAGGTCCAGGAGCAACTAATTTAATTACAGGTATTGCTGATGCGCAAATAGATTCAACACCTATTGTATGTATTACTGGACAAGTACTTTCTCATTTATTGGGAAGTGATGCGTTTCAAGAAACAGATATTGTTGGTATTTCAACACCTGTTACCAAATGGAATCATCAAATAACAAAAGCTTCTGAAATTCCAGAAGTGATGGCAAAAGCATTTTACATAGCCAAAAGTGGACGACCAGGACCTGTTTTAGTAGATATTACTAAAGACGCACAATTTGAAGAGTTCGATTTTCAGTATAAAAAGTGCGAAGGTATCAGAAGCTATAATCCAGTTCCTAAAGTTGATGATTTTAAACTTAAAGAAGCCGCAGACTTAATAAACAAAGCCAAAAAACCAATGATAGTTTGGGGACAAGGTGTTATTCTGGGTAAAGCAGAAGAAGAGCTTAAAGCAGTCATTGAAAAAGCTGGAATCCCTTCAGCATGGACCATTATGGGAGCATCTGCAATTCCAACGTCACATCCTTTAAATATTGGTATGGTTGGGATGCATGGTAATTATGCGCCAAATGTGTTAACAAACGAATGTGATGTTTTAATAGCAATTGGAATGCGTTTTGACGACCGAGTAACTGGAAATCTTGACAAGTATGCAAAACAAGCAAAAATCATTCACTTTGAAATTGACCCAGCCGAAGTTGATAAAAATGTAAAAACTGATGTCGCTGTTTTGGGAGATTCAATAGAAAGTTTATCGAAATTACTTCCATTGCTAAAAGCTAATTCACATCAAGAATGGCTTCAAAATTTCAAGGACTTATATGCTGTTGAATTTGAAAAAGTCATTAAAAATGACTTGCATCCAACAAAAGAAGGCTTAACCATGGGAGAAGTATTACATCAAATCAATATTCAAAGTAAAGGTAAGGCAGCTATCGTTTCAGATGTTGGTCAACATCAAATGATTGCTTGTCGTTATGCCGAATTTAATACTAGCAAAAGTAATATTACTTCTGGTGGATTAGGCACCATGGGATTTGCATTACCAGCAGCTATTGGTGCAAAAATGGCAGCTCCTGAACGTGAAGTCGTAGCTGTTATTGGTGATGGTGGTTACCAAATGACCATTCAGGAATTAGGCACCATTTTTCAAACCAAAGTGCCTGTAAAAATTGTGGTGTTAAACAATGAATTTCTAGGAATGGTGCGTCAGTGGCAACAGTTGTTTTTTGATAAACGCTACGCATCAACCGAAATGACAAATCCAGATTTTGTAGCGATTGCAAAAGGCTATTATGTGAATGCAAAACGTGTGACCAAGCGTGAAGAATTAGCATCATTAGTTGAAGAAATGATGCAAAGTAAAGAGGCTTACTTCTTAGAAGTTTGTGTAGAAAAAGAAGATAATGTATTTCCAATGATACCAACAGGAGCAAGTGTTTCAGATATAAGATTGGAGTAGGCATCAGTTCGAGTGAATTTCAAAGAAGAGCAACGTAATTGAAATTTGTATCGAGAACAATTTTGAATACTTCTCGATACAATTTTATCTCGTTCCTCAATAAAACCACTCGAAGTGACAAATAAAGAAAACAGTAATAGAAAAGATAAGAAACTCAAAATATATGAGTAAAGAAATAAAACAGTTTACAGTTTCGGTTTATACTGAAAATAACATAGGATTACTAAATAGGATTTCAGCAATTTTTCAACGAAGACATATTAATATTGAAAGTATTAATTCGTCAGCTTCAGAAATTGAAGGTGTCACACGATGGACCATTTTGGTGAACATGACTGAAGAGCAGATGAAAAAGATTATAGGTCAAATAGAAAAGCAAGTTGAGGTCATAAAAGCGTATTATCACACTGAAGAAGAAACGATTTATCAAGAGTCGTGCTTGTTTAAAATTAAATCGGACTTATTATTTGAGGAACGTCAAATTCAAAATATTATCAAAGAAAGTAATGCACGTATTGTTACGGTAAACAAGAAGTTTTTTGTACTTGAAAAATCGGGACGGAAAAACGAAATAGAACTTTTACACAGAGAACTTAGTGCTTTTGGAATCATGCAATTTGTGCGTTCTGGACGCATAGCAGTCACTAAAGATGAAATGAAAATAACAGAAATGCTAGCCGCATTCAATAAATAAAAACACAAGGTTGAGCTGTTATTTCGACGCAGTCGAGAAGCAAAACCAAATCAAAATTTAAATAAAACTAAAATGGCAAATTATTTTAATACATTATCGTTAAGTCAAAAACTAGAACAATTATCTAAATGTAGATTTATGGAATCTTCCGAGTTTGAGGATGGTGTTTCAGCATTAATAGGTAAAAAAATAGTAATTGTTGGTTGTGGTGCACAAGGTCTCAATCAAGGCTTGAACATGAGAGATTCTGGATTGGATATTTCGTATGCCTTACGTGAACAAGCAATTACAGAACAGCGTCAATCATACAAAAATGCAACAAGTAATGAATTTACGATTGGTACTTATGAAGCGTTAATTCCAACAGCAGATTTAGTATTAAATCTAACTCCTGACAAGCAACATTCTAACGTAGTGGATACTGTGATGCCAATGATGAAAAAAGGCGCAACATTATCGTATTCCCATGGATTTAATATTGTGGAAGAAAGCAAACAAATCCGTAAAGATTTAACGGTTATTATGGTGGCTCCAAAATGCCCAGGAACTGAAGTTAGAGAAGAATATTTACGTGGTTTTGGTGTGCCAACACTCACAGCTGTACATCCTGAAAACGACCCAGAAGGAAAGGGTTGGGAACAAGCTAAAGCCTATGCTGCTGCGACTGGAGGACATAAAGCAGGTGTTTTGGAATCATCGTTTGTGGCTGAGGTGAAAAGTGATTTAATGGGAGAGCAAACCATTTTATGTGGCGTATTGCAAACTGCCTCTATTTTGTCGTTTGATAAAATGGTTGAAGAAGGTATCGACGCAAATTATGCAGCGAAATTAATTCAGTATGGTTGGGAAACAATTACTGAAGCTTTAAAACATGGAGGTATTACCAACATGATGGATAGATTGTCCAATCCAGCAAAAATTAAAGCGTTTCAACTTTCAGAAGAGTTAAAAGAAATTATGAAACCATTGTTTGAAAAGCACATGGACGATATTATGTCTGGACATTTTTCTAAAACCATGATGGAAGATTGGGCTAATGAGGACGTGAATTTATTAAAATGGCGTGCTGAAACTGGTGAAACTGCCTTTGAAAAAACAAGTGCAACTGCTGAGTATATTTCAGAACAAGACTATTTTGACCATGGTGTATTAATGGTTGCTTTTGTAAGAGCAGGAGTAGAGTTGGCTTTTGATACTATGGTGGCTTCAGGAATTATTTCAGCATCTGCATATTATGAGTCCCTTCACGAATTGCCATTAATTGCAAATACAGTTGCTAGAAAAAAACTATTTGAAATGAATCGTATTATTTCAGACACAGCAGAGTATGGCTGCTATTTATTTAATCATGCGTGTAAGCCACTATTGGTTGACTTTATGAAAACGGTTGATACTAATGTGATTGGCAAATTTTATTCTAAAACAAACGCAGTTGATAATTTAGAGTTGATTAAAGTGAATGATGCCATTAGAAATCATCCAATTGAAGTCACTGGTAAAGTATTGCGTCAAGCAATGACAGACATGAAAATCATTAAAACTGAAGCTAAACAAGAAGTATTTGCTTAAAAATATGCAAGCTATCACAACATACTTTCCAACATTAAAAGACGTTGAAACAGCCTCCGAAAAATTAAAAGAAGTAGTTTCGTTGACGCCTTTATCTAAAAATGAGCGTTATTCAAATCAGTTTGACTGTAATGTGTTTTTTAAACGCGAAGATTTACAGCAAGTACGTTCCTATAAAATTAGAGGTGCTTATAACAAGATGTCTTCTTTAACAGATGTTGAAGCAGAAAATGGCATTGTATGTGCAAGTGCTGGAAATCATGCCCAAGGTGTGGCATTATCCTGTAAATTGCTTAAAATAAAAGGCACCATTTATATGCCAGCGCCAACACCAAACCAGAAGATTGAGCAAGTAAAAATGTTTGGAGGCGATTTTATTGATGTGGTGTTGGTTGGCGATACGTTTGATGATGCTTATGAAGCCTCTAAGCTGGAATGCGAACGATTGAACAAAACCTTTATTCATCCATTTAATGATGAAAAAGTCATTGAAGGTCAGGCAACTGTTGGGCTGGAAATAATGGACCAAGCACAACATCCTATTCATTATGTATTTGTTCCTGTTGGAGGAGGAGGATTGGCATCAGGATTATCTACTTTATTTAAGGAGTTATCTCCAGATACTAAAATAATTGGTGTAGAACCAGAAGGTGCACCTTCCATGTCTGTTTCTATCCAAAAAGATAGAGTAGTAGAACTTAAAAATATTGAACGCTTTGTTGATGGCGCTGCTGTACGTAAAGTGGGAGATAAAACCTTTGAGATTTGTAAGCAAAACTTAGATGCGGTTATCACAATGCCTGAAGGGAAAATATGCCAAACCATTTTGGAATTGTATAATAAAGATGCTATTGTAGTTGAGCCAGCAGGAGCCTTAAGTATTGCAGCTTTAGATTTTTATAAAGAGGAACTAGTTGGAAAAAACGTAGTATGTTTAGTAAGTGGTAGCAATAATGACATTACCAGAACACCAGAAATTAAGGAGCGTGCTCTATTACATGCTAATTTAAAACACTACTTTATTATTAAATTCCCACAACGTGCTGGTGCTTTACGAGAGTTTGTTGTAGAAATATTAGGACCAAATGACGACATCACTCATTTTGAATACACCAAAAAAGTGAACCGAGAAAACGATGTGGCTGTTGTTGGGTTAGAACTTAAGTCACCTAACGATTTACAACCTTTAATTACCAAAATGAAACTTCATAATTTTTATGGAGACTATCTAAATAATAAACCAGATTTGTTTCAATTTTTGGTTTGATTTAAAATTTCACAAGTATGGACATTCCACAAGCGTATAAAATTACATCGTTATTACATCAAAACACCTATCTAGTTAATGGCGAGTTGAAATCTTGGCTTGGAGAAACAGCAGAAGTATTTTCAACCATTTCTTCTACTAAAGATTACAAACCAACCTTATTGGGTACAATTCCGCAATTGGGAAAAGCCGAAGCCATTGAGGCTTTAGATTCCGCTTGTTTGGCTTATAATAAAGGGCAAGGACTTTGGCCAACCATGAAAGTTATAGACAGAATCGCTTGTATGGAAAAGTTTGTTGAGCAAATGAAAACCAAACGCGATGCAGTAGTAAAGCTTTTGATGTGGGAAATAGGTAAAAATTTACCAGATTCTGAAAAAGAATTTGATAGAACCGTAGAATACATCTACGATACTATCGAAGATTATAAACAAATTGATAGAGACTCAGCAAAATTTCATAAACATAGTGGTGTAAATGCCCATATTAGGCGAGGACCACTTGGTGTGGTTTTGTGTTTAGGACCTTATAATTACCCATTAAATGAAACATTCGCCTTATTGATTCCAGCTTTAATGATGGGTAATACAACCATTTTCAAACCAGCTAAAATTGGAATATTATTATTGTCTCCACTTTTGGAAGCTTTTCAAAACAGTTTCCCAAAAGGTGTTGTAAACATAGTATATGGTAGAGGAAGGATTTTGGCAACACCAATAATGCAGTCTGGAAAAGTTGATGTTTTAGCTTTAATTGGAAATAGCAAATCTGCAAATGCGCTTCAAAATAACCACCCAAAAAGCAATAGATTACGATTGGTATTAGGTCTGGAGGCTAAAAATCCAGCTATTATTTTGCCAGATGCCGATTTGGATTTGGCTATTGAAGAATGTATTGCAGGCACCTTATCGTTTAATGGACAACGTTGTACTGCCTTAAAAATATTATATGTTCATAAAGATATTGTTAGCGAATTCAACAAACGATTTGCGGCAAAGGTAGATACTATGAAATTTGGAAACCCATGGGATGAAGGAGCAAAATTAACGCCTTTGCCAGAACCTGATAAACCAGAACACATTCAGGAATTAATAGATGATGCAAAAGAAAAAGGTGCAAAAGTGTTGAATGAAAAAGGAGGAGAAACTTCGGATAATTTCATTTTCCCAGCAGTTTTATATCCTGTTACAAAAGATATGAGAGTGTTTCAGGAAGAACAATTTGGCCCTGTTATTCCAATTGTACCTTTCAAAAATATTGAGCAGCCATTGGATGATATGGCAGAATCCAATTACGGACAGCAAGTGAGTTTGTTTGGAAAAGATGTAAAAACCTTATCGCCTTTAATTGATACTTTGGTGAATTTAGTATGTCGTGTAAATTTGAATAGCTCGTGCCAACGAGGACCAGATGTATATCCTTTTACAGGGAGAAAGGATTCGGCTTTTAGTACATTAAGTGTTCATGATGCATTGCGTTCATTTTCAATCAGAACTTTTGTTGCATCAAAGGATAATGATTATAACAATGCCATTTTAAAGGAATTGTTAGATAAGAAAACGTCCAACTTTATTAGTACCGACTATATTTTATAATAAAAACTAAGCTTGTAAATCCTAAATTTTATTACCCAATTATTATCAGATAATCGTGGATTGTCCTAAATGTATGTTAGTAAAGTTAAGATTCGTGTCATTTGGGTTTGTAATATAATCTTCTATAAAATCACCTACCTTTTCTGTGGTTACGTTATCGTATTTTGTGTTTAAATCTGGTGTTGTAATGTGCAGTTTTAATGATTTTTCAACAGCATTACGTATCATGTCAGCTTCTTTGTTCAAGTTAAAATGGTCTAACAACATTGCAGCAGATAAAATAGAAGCTATTGGGTTGGCAATTCCTTTTCCTGTTGCTTGAGGATAGGATCCATGAATAGGCTCAAACATCGCATACTTATCTCCTACAGATGCCGAAGCTAATAAACCAATAGAGCCTCCAATAACGCTGGCTTCATCACTAATGATATCTCCAAACATGTTTTCAGTTAAAATCACATCAAACTGTTTTGGGTTCAATATCATTTGCATCGCAGCATTGTCAACAAACAAGAAATCCAATTCCACATCTTTGTAATTTGCCGCAATTTCAGTCACTACTTTTCGCCATAAACGAGAACTTTCCAATACATTGGCCTTATCAACTAAAGTCACTTTATGTCTTCTGGATTGTGCTGCTTTAAAAGCCAAATGTGTTATACGCTCTATTTCTTCACGAGAATATTCACATAAATCAGATGCTGTATTACCATCATCGCTTAATTGTTTCTCACCAAAATAAATGCCTCCAGTGAGTTCACGATAAATGCTGATATCTGTGCCTTTGATAATATGTTTTTTTAAAGGTGATTTGTTAATTAAGGTGTCGTAAGCCTTTACAGGACGTATGTTTGCGTAAAGCCCTAATGATTTTCGTAAACGCAATAAACCTTGTTCCGGACGGACTTTAGCAGAAGGGTCGTTATCATATTTTGGGTCGCCAATGGCTCCAAATAAAATGGCATCAGTTGCTTCACATACATCCAAAGTTTCTTCAGGCAACGGATTCCCAGTTTGGTCAATGGCAATAGCACCAACAGGAGCATAAGTGAATGTGAATGTATGGTCAAACTCCATGGTGATGGCTTTCAACGCTTTTATGGCTTGATTGGTCACTTCTGGTCCAATGCCATCTCCAGGCAAAACAGCAATATTCAGTTTCATCTATTTATTTTATAACGTTTGTTCAGCTTCAAAAGCTTCAATTTGTTCTTTTTTGCTGAGTAAATAGTCAATGTCGCCATAACCATTTATCATGCATGTTTTTTTATAAGGGTATATGTCAAATGATTCTGATACATCAGAATTTGCAATAGAAATTGTTTGATTTTCAAGGTTGACTTCAATGTTTGTTTCAGGATGTGCTTCAACAGTTTCTAACAGTGTTTTTAAAAACCCTTCAGACACCTGAACAGGTAATAAGCCATTATTTAAGGCATTGCCTTTAAAAATATCAGCGAAAAAGCTCGATACAATCACTTCAAAGCCATAACCAATTAAAGCCCAAGCTGCGTGTTCGCGACTGGAACCACAACCAAAATTATCACCAGCAACCAAAATACTTCCAGAATATTTCGGATTGTTTAAACTAAAATTCTTGTTGATGCTTCCATGTTTATCAAAACGCCAATCTCTAAATACATTATCTCCAAATCCTTGTTTATCTGTTGTTTTTAAAAAGCGTGCAGGTATAATTTGGTCTGTATCGACATTTTCAATGGCTAATGGAATAGCTCTCGATGTAAGTGTTGTAAATTTTTCCATACTACTTCCTGCTAAGGCAGAAATCTTTTTATTAATTTTTTTTATTTTATCTAACACTTCGACTGCGCTCAGTGTGACACTATTTCTAACGTTTCAATATCTTTTGTAACGTCAACAATTTTTCCAGCGACTGCAGTTGCAGCAGCAACCAAAGGACTCGCTAAAATGGTTCTTGAGCCTTGTCCTTGTCGTCCTTCAAAATTTCTGTTTGAGGTAGATACACAATATTCGCCTTGCGGAATTTTATCATCGTTCATCGCTAAACATGCAGAACAACCAGGTTGTCGTAATTCAAATCCAGCGTTGTCAAAAATATCTTTTAAACCTTCTTCAATTATTTGAGCTTCTACTTGTTTGCTTCCAGGAACCAACCAAGCAGTTACGTTATTTGCTTTTTGTTTACCTTTAATAAAATTGGCAGCCACTCTAAAATCTTCAATTCTGGAGTTAGTACAACTGCCAATAAACACAAAGTTTATTGGTTTATTGATAAGTGATTCGCCTGCTGCAAAATTCATATATTCCAATGATTTTTTAAAGGACGCATTATCATCAACTGGAATAGTTTCAGAAATTTTAATTCCCATGCCTGGATTGGTTCCATAAGTGACCATGGGTTCAATATCTTCGGCATCGAAGACATATTCTTTATCAAACACAGCATCAGCATCAGTTGGAAGTGTTTTCCAATAGGTTACTTTTTTATCTAAATCTTTACCTTGAGGTGCAAATTTTCTGCCTTTTACATACTCAAAAGTTGTGTCATCAGGAGCAATCATGCCTCCTCTAGCTCCCATTTCTATACTCATATTACAAACTGTCATACGACCTTCCATACTCATGTTTTCAAACACATCACCTGCATATTCGCAGAAGTATCCTGTACCTGAATTAGTCCCTAATTTTGAAATGATATACAGAATAACATCTTTTGGAAGTACACCATTTTTAAGCTTGCCATTAACTGTAACCCTTAAACTTTTCGGCTTTGTTAATAATAAGCACTGACTAGCAAAAACTTGTGCGACTTGACTAGTTCCTATACCAAAAGCAATAGTGCCAAATGCACCATGTGTTGAGGTATGGCTATCACCACAAACCATGGTCATTCCTGGTTGTGTAATACCTAACTCTGGAGCCATGACGTGGACAATGCCATTGTATTTATGACCTAGTTCGTAAAGTGTAATTCCGTTTTTAGCACAATTTTCAGATAATTGCTCTAACTGCTTTCTTGACAATTCATCCTTGATAGGTAAATCCTGATTTAAGGTTGGTGTATTATGGTCGGCAGTAGCAACAATTTGATTTGGTCTAAAAACAGGAATTCCGCGAGCTTCTAATTCGTTAAAGGCTTGCGGACTTGTTACTTCGTGTATTAAATGCTTATCTATATATAAAACTTGGGGTCCATTTTGAACCGAATTAACGACATGTGCATCCCAAACTTTATCGAATAATGTTTTTCCCATATTTATTTTCCTTAAAAACGGAAATCTTTTTAGTTAAGCTGAAATTATTTGATGATAAACCTTACTGGTTTCTACAATTTGATGAATATCAGAATCATTGATCTCTTTTTTTCTATCGGCAAACATTAAGAAGTTCGCATAGATTTCGTCTAACTGTAATTTGGTAAGCTCATAACCTACATTTTTGGCTCTGTAAGCTAAAGCAGCACGACCACTTCTGGCAGTCAACACAATTGCAGATTCTGTTACACCAACTTCTTTTGGGTCAATAATTTCATAGGTTTCACGATTTTTAATTACACCATCTTGATGGATTCCAGAGCTATGTGCAAATGCATTGGCACCAACAATAGCTTTGTTTGGTTGCGTGTAAATACCCATGCTATCTGATACTAATTGACTAATACCATAGAGCATTTCAGTTTGAATATTGGTATCTAAATTCAAGTAAGGATGTTGTTTTAAAATCATCACCACTTCCTCTAGTGCAGTGTTTCCAGCACGTTCACCAATACCATTGATAGTACATTCAATTTGTCTAGCACCATTAATAACACCTTCAATAGAATTAGCTGTAGCCAATCCTAAATCGTTATGACAGTGACAAGATAAAATAGCTTTTTCAATGCCTTTTACATTTTCTTTTAAGTACTTAATTTTTGCGCCATATTCATGTGGTAAACAGTAGCCTGTTGTATCAGGAATGTTCAATACTGTTGCGCCAGCTTTTATAACTGCTTCACATACTCGAGCTAAATAGTCGTTGTCTGTGCGTCCAGCATCTTCTGCATAAAATTCAACATCTTCTACAAACGATTTTGCGTAGCTCACAGCTGCATAAGCACGCTCAATAATGTCTTCTCTATTGCTTTTAAATTTATGAATGATGTGAGAATCAGAAGTTCCAATTCCAGTGTGAATTCTAGGTTTTCTAGCATATTTCAATGCTTCTGCAGCAACTTTTATATCATTTTCAACTGAACGTGTGAGTCCACAAACAGTAGCTTTTATAACTGTTTTAGATATTTCTTCAACCGATTTAAAATCACCTGGACTTGATACTGGAAAACCAGCTTCAATTATATCAACACCTAAATTATCCAGTTGTTCAGCAATCACTACTTTTTGTTTCGTATTTAATTTGCAACCAGGAACTTGTTCGCCATCACGAAGGGTTGTGTCAAAAATTTGTACTTGAGAATTCGACATTTCTTGTAATATATTTTCGTATTGTAGTACGAATTTATATTTTGGATTCCTCTAATAGGAATTCATTCGAAATATTTTACGATGTTGAAGTTCTGTTATTGATTTGTAAATAGTTAAAAAACAGATATATAGATTCATTTATCACACTATGACTAAAGAACAAAAAGATAATTTATTTATATTAGTGAAGTCACTGTCTAAATCTGAAAAGCGGCAGTTTAAACTTTACGTTGGTCGATTGGGTGTTAATGAAGATTCAAAGTTTTTGCTCTTGTTCAATATTTTGGATAAAATGAATGAATATGATGAAAAGAGCATTTTAAAAAGAGGCATAGTAAAAAAGCAACAGTTGTCTAATTTAAAAGCTCATTTGTATAAGCAGATTTTAATTAGTTTAAGACTAAATCCCTTGCATCAAAATATTAGAGTCCAAATTCGTGAGCAATTGGATTTTGCGACCATTTTATATCATAAGGGGCTTTATAAACAGAGTCTTAAAATTTTGGATAAGGCAAAAACCTTAGCTCTAAATTATGAAGAAAAAATCATTGCCTATGAAATTTTGGAACTTGAAAAAATCATTGAATCACAATACATTACTAGAAGTATAAGTAATCGTGCTGATGAGTTGACCATACAAGCCAAAGAATTAAATTCACAAAATATTTTAGCGAGTAAATTGTCAAATTTATCATTGCAACTATATGGGTTGTTTCTAAAAACGGGTTATGTAAAAAACGATGAGGAGTATGTTAAGGTGACAAAATATTTTAACGATAGACTTCCTAAATATGATATTAAAACCTTAGGTTTTCGTGAAAAATTGTGGTTATACCAATCGTATTTGTGGTATAGTTTTTTGGTTCAGGATTTTTTGGCATGTTATAAATATTCCAAAAAATGGGTGGATTTATTTTATGGAAACCCTGAAATGATGAAGCTAAATCCTGTGTTTTTTTTAAGAGGAAATCAATATTTACTCGAAGCTTTATTTTTTATTAGGCATCATGAGAAATTCAAATTGGCACTTAACAAGTTGGAAACAATTACAAAAGAAACATGGTTTCCAAAAGATGATAACGTTGAGAGTTTAACATTTTTGTACGTGTATTCTAACAAATTCAATTTGCATTTTATGGAAGGCACTTTTAATGAAGGTTTGCCTATAGTAGATGAAGTTTTAGCTGGAATAAAAAAGCATAAAAGCAGAATAGACGAACACCACATTATGGTGTTTTACTATAAAATCGCAAGTTTATATTTTGGAATTGGAGAAAACAAAAAGTGCATTGAATTTTTAGATAAAATTATTAGCAATAAGTCACTCTCAATGCGTGAAGATTTGCTTTGTTTTTCAAGAGTTTTAAATCTGGTTGCACATTATGAAGCCGGATTGGACTATAATTTAGACGCCTTAATTAGGAGTACGTATAAGTTTTTAATCAGAATGGAGGATTTATATGAAGTACAAAAAGAAATGATAAAATTCTTAAGAAATTTAGGAGATATTTATCCAAATCAACTGCGTGGTGAATTTATCAAACTTCATAAAAAACTAAAAACTTACCAAGACCATCCTTATGAAAGTCGCGCCTTTTTATATCTAGATGTTATTTCTTGGTTAGAAAGTAAAATAGAAAATAAATCGGTAGATTCTATTATTAGAGAAAAATTTCAATTAAAAAATCAAAAAAAATAAAATAAACCGAAAAATATTTGGTTATTAATGTTTTCTTTTTGAATATTTGTGCTCACAAAGTTCAAAAACTTACTGAAATGTTATCAAGAAAGGTGGAGGGATTAGACCCTATGAAACCTTAGCAACCCTTTAACAATAAAGAAGGTGCTAAATTCTACTTGAAGAAGCGATTCATTTATCGACAATTCAGATAGATAACTCAAGCGTAATTACGCATCTGTAATCACGTAATTTCTTATAACATTTTTCTATTAAGTACGCTTTTTAAATTAAATTATTAATCAAGCGCTCTTTACACCTTTCCTTTGGAGAGGTCAAAACTGTTTTTAACAGTTTTGGGAGAGGCAAAAAAATTAGAAAAATGAGTGCAACAAAAATTATTCATTCAATTCCAAGTGACCCACTCACTGGAGCAATTTCGGTACCAGTGTATCAAACATCAACCTTTATTCAGGAAGCTCCTGGAGTAAACAAAGGTTTCGACTATGCTAGAAGCAACAACCCAACACGTAAAGTATTAGAAGATGTTGTGGCAAAATTAGAAGGAGGTCATTCAGGCTTTGCATTTGCAACAGGTTTAGCAGCAATCGACTCTGTTTTAAAACTATTATCTGCAGGTGATGAAATTATCGCAGTTGATGATATTTATGGAGGAGCCTATCGTTTATTTACACATGTGTACGAAAAACTTGGAATAAAAGTACACTATGTAGATACAACAGACGCTGAAAACGTGGCCAACAAAATTAGCA
>Ga0316205_10003106_pt1 | contig 16109 bp, 13 predicted proteins | sample 3monthpyrite_MG_FD_204941 | JGI IMG/M metagenome (GOLD analysis project Ga0316205, IMG submission 204941) | Microbial mat bacterial communities from mineral coupon in-situ incubated in ocean water Damariscotta River, Maine, United States -... | ecosystem: Environmental > Aquatic > Marine >... | reverse complement strand
CCAATAATTAGTATACCCTACATATAATTGCAATACTTGCCGAAAATATGATACTCTATATTTACCATTTCAATACTATTGAACCAATATTAATACTTATATAACAATGTATTAAACATAATTCTGTAAAATGCGTTAAAACAATATTTGTATTCAAGATCAAATATACTATATGGGGTATGGTATATTGGAGTGTAAAATGATTGACGCAAAAAATAAAAAGGCGATGTTGAATCGATTGTCCCGTGTCGAAGGGCAACTGCGAGGTATTCAGCGTCTTATCAATGCGGAAAATCAGGACTGTGAAAAAATTGTCCAGCAATTGGCGGCGTCCCGTAAAGCATTGGATAAATCGGCGCACGTTATGCTGGGCTGCATGATTGAAATGTCATTGGCTCAAGATGAACGGACTGATCTCGACGAACTGAGTATGCTTATCAGTAAATATGCGTAACGGAGATGGCATGAGTATCGTAAAAACAGTTTCTGTCAGTGATTTTAAAGCTGAATTCAAGAATCAGGCGCCGCTGTGTATAGATGTGCGAACAAAAAAGGAGTTTGCCAGCTTTCACGTTGAGGGCGCGATTAACATGCCTCTTCTGGACCTGGAAGCTTTTGAAATTCGGGCGTTGGCTGATCTTTCGTCAGCGCCCGAAAAACCGGTCTATTTTCTCTGCCATTCAGGGAAAAGAGCCGAAACAGCCGCGAAGCTCATGGGGAAAAAACTGGATCTGCCGATTTGGGTTGTGGAAGGCGGAACTGTGGCCTGTATAGACGCGGGTATGGCTATTTTGCGCACTAAAGACACTATCTCTCTTGAGCGGCAGATAAGGATTGTTACTGGCGGTTTGGTGGTGCTGGGTGTAGTGCTTGGGGCTTTGGTGCACCCAGCATTTTATGGGTTTTCTGCACTTGTTGGATGTGCGCAAATGTTTGCTGGTGTCACAGGTTCGTGTGTTATCGGTACGGCGCTTTCCAGAATGTCATGGAACCAAGCCATCGGCTAGCCTCTTAAATGTAGCACGGGGTGGGGCTATACTGTGTTTGTTGTGCAGCTAATTTATGTGCATCAAGCCACGAACACGGCCCTACAGGGTCCATCCTAGCGTGAAACGGATGACTTGGCTTTGATAGTCCACAGTCGCTAAATTTGAATTTGAATCAACAAATTCATATTGAAGTTTACCGACGATGTCTGCGAAAAGGGTCGTTTCCCAACTTGCACGAAAAGAATGTCGCCGATCCGCGCGCTCGGCACCAATCGACGGATGAATGCCGGAATAATCCTTTTGTCGGTATCGATACCGGGCCCGGAAAGTAGATTTTCGCTCTCCGAATTTGACGGGGAGTTTTGTTGCCAAGTCTACGGTGTGGCCCCAGTATGATAATTCGGGCAAGGGCGTGGTGTGGCGGGAAGCTTTATAGCTGGTGGTAACGTTTTTTCCTTTGCCCAAAAGAAAGAACACTTTTGTGGATACACTGTGCCGGTTTGAATTTCGCGAGACCAGACTGGCCTGTTTGAAAGATTGTTTTTGATATTCATAGTCAGCCGTGAAATATAGTTTTTTGGCAGCAAGAAAGCCAATGCCCGGCTTGATACTGTGAATGTCGAGAAAGTCGTTAGCACCAAGTTTGATAAAATTATAGCGATAGTTGGTACCAATCGTTACGCTTTTATATTTTGTTGAAACATTGAGGCTAGCGCCGTGAATTTGCAAATCGAAATTTTTCAAATCCTGGTGCAAACTTTGTGAAAAACTATATCGCGCAGTCAGTTTGAAAGTTTTTTTCTTGGAGAGAGCAAAGCCTAAATTGCTTCGAAGAAGAAATGACATATCCCCTTGTCGGCTGTTATTATCAGTGGAGTCAACGGTGATATTGTCATCATATTCCACGCCGGCTTGGACTTTCAGCGATAAAGGGCTTTTGTCGCCATCTGCTGCTGTCACAGGCAATGCCGATAATATCAGCGTACTGAGAAATATGGGCATAAATTTAGAACGAAAATCTGCTGATCGGGCCGTTTGTTGCAGGTGTGGCCTTGAAAAACACCAATAAGTTTGAAGCATATAGTCTTCCTAATTAGCTACGGTTTTGATTAGGCCATAACCATATGTAGTATCGAACCCGGGCGTACCGATGTCTGTGGCGCCGTTACGAAGAGCGTCAATGACGTCAGCCATCCGTTTTGTGTCTGATCCGCTTAGCGATTCTGCCAGGATAATGGTGGCAAACGGCGCTGCAATACTGGTGCCGCTGTTGCCTTGGTAACCACCCCCAGCCAACGCGGAAATAACGTCAACGCCGGGCGCTGAAAAATCTATGTGTTTGCCCCTATTCGCGCGTAGATATACTCTAGATTCGCTGTCTATGGCAGTCACGGCAATTACATTCTTATACGCAGCTGGATACAGTGGTTTAGACGTTGGGCCAGCATTTCCGACTGCCGCCACGATTATAGTTCCGCGTTCATAAGCACGGTTAACCGCGATCTCCAGCAGTTGGTTAGGCGGGCCGCTTAGGCTCATGTTTATTACCTGAATTTTTTCGCGTACCAGCCAATCAATGGCCAATATAAGGCTTTCGGTAGTTGCAGTTATATTTCCGGGCGTTGATTCTGAGAATACACTTGCTGCATATAAGTTAGAGGCTGGGCTCAGGCCCTTGAATACTGAAGTTTCTTCACCTACCAAGATGGCAGCAACGGCAGTGCCATGCTTCTGGGGTCTCTTCTGGCTGTAGGGTACAAAGTCGGCCACAGTCAGTTTTCCGTTCATCAAGGCAGCGTGGGACTGATCGAGCAATGTATCAATTAGGCCAATGCGCATTTGTTGCTTAAGGTTAGCTGGCATGCCCAGCCCATATGCGATTTCACGTGGTTGCTCCTGCCGTTTTGGCGTCACGGTTTTTTCGGCTTCCGGCGCATAGATGTGATTCATATCTGCTGAGCCAGCGTTGATGGATTTGGAAACGTCCGCTAATTCTTCCCCTAATTTATCAGGGTCTGCCGCATTAACCCGGGTCAAGACCATGCCTAATCCTTCAAGATACAGAACATCCTGAACATCAAATTTTTCAGTGTCTAAATTAATCGGGTCGTCGATGTCTGCCAGAATTAGAATGTCTCCTTCGGCAACAATATCGCCGCTTTCATCAAACCCTTCATGGTACTCTCTTAATATTGCGGTTTTTGGCGCAGTCTGCATATCAGAGCCTTTACTTCGTGCCGGTTTTTGCTTTTCCGCGGGCTGCTGCAAGCGCGTATTCTGAGGTTTGATGCTGCGGTTTTGGTTAGCCTTTCCCGACTCTGACTGATCCGTGGAGACTTGAGTGGTTCCAACAGGACTTTTTTCTATTGAAGGCTGTGTAGGCTCTTGGAAAACCTCGGCTGTAGGCGTAGGCGTTTCAATAACTATTATTGCTTCGTTATTGGCAGGTTGATCTGTTTCCGTAGGTCCGGAAGGAGTATAGACAACAGGTGCCATAACGGTGTCTGTTGTTTCTTCGGCACCATCATTCCCGATTTGGGCGGCATTGTCTGCAACAACCGCAGCTTCCTCTGCACTATCTGCAACCGCTTCTTCGGCACTGTCGGCGGCATCCTCGACAGCTTCCTCTGCACTATCTGCGACCGCTTCTTCGGCACTGTCGGCGGCGTCCTCGGCAGCTTCCTCTGCGCTATCTGCAACCGCTTCTTCGGCACTGTCGGCGGCATCCTCGGCAGCTTCCTCTGCACTATCTGCGACCGCTTCTTCGGCACTGTCGGCGGCATCCTCGGCAGCTTCCTCTGCGCTATCTGCGACCGCTTCTTCGGCACTGTCGGCGGCGTCCTCGGCAGCTTCCTCTGCTGCATCTTCTGCTCCTGCCTCCGCGTCTTCGCTGGCTTCGTCTTCGGCCTCATCATCGCCTGGCTCATTCACAGCCATAAAACCGTACGATAAAATTGCAACAGGGTTGCGAGCCCCGGAGGTCTCGCCCCGCGCATCAATCTTTTGCGAACTAAGTATTTGACCTCCATGCACTGTAGCATCAACGCCATATAATGCGGACGGCGCAGCCAGAAAGAAGGGTGCGATTGCCACATATAAAAGGAGCTTTTTAGGAGAATATGAAGCCATAATATTTTTTGCCACAATATGTGTTGTTACCTGGACGCCGTCGACAAACAGGGACAATATATATGCTCATGCACGTCTCTATTTACTACAAACGGTTCAACAGTGATTTTAATCCCATTAATCTGAGATTAATTTCATACAAATCAACAAGCCTTTAATTTATCGTCACAAAACAATGTTTTGCTAAATTAGCCCACTGTATATGGCTTCAACAATTTACTGCCCCGATCGACCAGCCACTAAATCCAGGTGGGCAGCACTTAAACTAGAACGCAATCTCTACAACGACAATAGCCATACTATACGCCACTTCTATGACTTTCTAATACTTTTTTGCTGGCTCACTTCGCGAAGATTGGTAAGTCCAGAAGCTGCATGATAGCATCATTTTGATTTTTAATGAAAAATCTTGGGAATAAAACTTGGGGTTAGCCCGTTAAGCTTACCAGTGGAGGCAGTGATCAGTCATTCAACAGCGATACTATGGCGTGACGAAATGGTGAACCTCTTGCCTCGTTTGCAGAGGTTTGCCTTTTCGCTCACGAGTTCCTCTGAAGATGCGGAAGACTTGTTGCATGCGACGGTAGAAAAAGCCTTGCTTAAATATGATCAGTTTGAGCAAGGCACGCACCTAGACCGGTGGATGTTCAGGATTTGCAAAAACCTGTGGATGGACGAATGGCGATCAAGGCAAGTGCGCGGTATTAAGGTCGATTATGAAGACGATAAACATGAACCCTGGTTAGACGGTGAACGCGGGACAATTGACAAAATTAGACTGCAGGAAGTGAAGCGCGCGATGGACAAGCTGCATGACGACCAGAGGATAGTTTTGGTTTTGGTTGCAGTAGAGGGGCATTCTTACAAAGAAGTAGCCGCGCTTCTTGAAATACCGATAGGCACTGTCATGAGCCGCCTTGCAAGAGCACGCAAGACATTATCGGAACAACTGCCATCGCACGCTGCCTGATCCAAGGTGTAAGTTGGCAGTAGCGATTAACGAGTTTGAGTAGAAATCATGCGGCCGGAGAATGACCTGGGCCTTGATGGTAGGAGATGAAAATGACAATTCGAAACAGTATTTTGATGGCTTACCTGGATGGTCAATTGCCGGAGACCGAAGCAGCAGAAGTGGCAGCAGAAATTGAAACTTCACCCTCTGTCAAAGCCGCGTTTGAAAAACTTCAGCAGGATAACAATTTGCTGGTCCAAACCTTTGGCGTGTTGGATAAAAAGCCTATCCGCAAAGATACGATGGACCTAATCGAAAACTATGCAACCAGTGGAAAAATTGCTGAGAAACGTGCAACAAACATTATAGCATTTGCCAAAAAACCTCAGACCCGTCCATCGCTTTGGATTACTGCAATTGCCGCAAGCGTCGCACTATTTGTCGGTGTGGGATCTGGCATCCAATTTGCCAGTATATCGCCGTCATACGATAACCAAACATCCTTGGCTTATGCCCAGCAAAGTGCGGGAAGAATAACCGCCGCAAATGCCCTTTTTGATGTGCTTGAAAATCACCCCAGCCTGGTATCAGGAAATTTGGATCAACTCGGCAGTGCCGTTGCGACGCCGCGCACTTCTTTTCGCTCAAGTAACGGAGCTTATTGCCGCGAATATGAAGTATCCTCGGCACTTTCAGCCAGCCACAATGTTGCTTGTCGTGATGAGAATTCTTGGGTCATACAAGTGGCAACGACAATGCCTGTGGTCACCGCTACCAACAAGAACTCTGTGTCTGCGGGCAATTATTTTGTTGCCAGCCAAGAGGACAATCCCATTGTTAGCGCTGCCATCCGCAGCATGATAACAGGGGACGCCCTCAGCGCGGACGAAGAAGGCAAAATGATAACGAGAAAATGGCAATAAAATGGACTCTTGGTTGCCGACGGCGTTCACCGATAGGGCCAAAACGCGCCATTTTCAAAAGTAATCCAAAATCTTTGGGAATAAAAAAGCGGCTTCGCTCGTTAACCCCACAAAGACATTATTTTTAGCAGGAGCATGAAAAATGACAGAGATTAATGGGACAACCGTCGACGATACACTTAGCGGCACCGACGGTGCCGATGAGATTAACGGCTTTTCAGGTGATGACGTTTTGTTCGGCGGTGCCGGTGCAGACGAACTTGATGGTGGTGCCGGCAATGATACGCTTGACGGTGGGGCGGGTGATGACGAGATAAAGGGCGGCAATGGTTCCAACTTCCTGACGGGGGGCGCGGGCGCAGATGAGTTTAAAATTCATGAAGGCGCAAGCGATGTCATTACCGATTTCAATGCTGGCGATGGCGATTCGATTGATCTCTCCGAGCTTAAAGGTTTTACTTCCCTTACTGATATATTGGAAAATTCCAGCGAGGAAGGTGGCAATGTCGTCATTGCTCTGTCAGGTGAGAATACACTGACCTTGGAAGGTGTTTCTTTGAATAGTTTAACCGCGCAAGCTTTTGATTTTGCTGAAGCGGATGATGACGAAGACAATAGTACCGACGGTTCTGAAGATGACGGCGATAGCACGGACAATTCAGAAGACGACAGCGATAGCACTGACGGTTCAGAAGACGACAGCGATAACAATGACGATTCAGAAGATGACAGCGATAGCAACGACGATTCTGATGACGACAGCGATGATAGCAACGACGACCCTGAAGAAGAAGATGAAGAAGATGAAGAAGATGAAGAAGACGAAGAAGATGAAGATGATGATGTCATAGGAACAGACAGTGACGACGAATTGTCGGGTTTTGACGGTGACGATTCCATCGACGGTGCCGATGGTGACGATGATCTGAGCGGCGGCAAAGGTGCCGATGATTTGAATGGTGGAGACGGCGATGATAATCTAGGGGGCGGAGACGGCGATGATGATCTGAGCGGCGATGACGGTAACGACGATCTGGACGGCGGGAAAGGCGATGATTCGCTATCTGGCGGGAACGGTGCCGACGCTCTTGCTGGCGGCAGCGGTGATGATCTTGTCGAAGGTGGCAACGGTGATGATGCTCTTGAGGGCGGTGAAGGTGATGATGTCTTGACCGGCGGCAGCGGAGCAGATCAATTCGAAATCGATAACAAATCTTCTGATACCATTACAGATTTTAACAGCGCAGAAGGTGATACTATTGATTTAGACGATATTGATGCAATCAGTAATTTTGAGGCACTGCAGGCAGCCGCGACTGAGGTTGATGGTGATGTTGTTATCGACTTGGGCAACGGCCACACACTAACGCTGGAGAACATAAGTCTTTCCGATTTGTCAGAAAGCAATTTCGAGTTTGAAGATGATGACGGCGAACTTGATGACGAAAACTTCACCGGTGATGAAGAAGATGATCACCATGAAGGCGATGACAGCGCCCAGGCCTTGAAGGGCAATAACGGTGATGATTATCTGGACGGAAACGGTGGAGATGACTTCCTGACTGGCGGAGCAGGCAACGATACCATTGACGGTGGTGCTGATGACGATGTGATTTATGCGGGTGCAGGTGATGAAGGAGATGATGATTTTGCTGGTGGCGCGGGAGATGATATTGTTGGTGGCGGAGCGGGCAATGATTTCATTGTAGGTGATGACTTCAACAATGACGGCGTTGGCGATGATGGATCTGATACTCTGTTTGGCGGCGATGGTGATGATATTTTGGTAGCGGGTAGCTGGAATGACGTCGATGCGGACGGAAATTTTGACGAAGGCGAAGCCAATACAACAGGCGCAGCCCACAACACCGCATGGGCCGGTGACGGAGATGATAGCCTGTATGGCGCTAACGGCGATGATGTGCTCGGCGGCGGCAACGGCGATGATCATATTGTAGCGGGCGGCGGCGATGATATCGTCTATGCCGGACATGACGACGGCAACGACGACATTGAGGGCGGCGACGGCGATGACGAAATATTTGCCTCAGCAGGCGACGATGAAGTTGGCGGCGGTGACGGCAATGATTCGCTCTTTGGTGGCGGCGGCACGGATCACCTTGACGGCGGTGACGGCAACGATGAGTTGTTTGGCGGCGGCGGCGATGATCATATTAATGGCGCTGATGGTAGCGACCAAATTTATGGCGGCGGCGGCGATGATATTTTGTCTGGCGGCGACGGTGAAGATACATTCTTCTTTTCGGGTGCACATGGCGACGATGTTATCGAGGACTTCGATGTTACGGCGGACAATCTGTATTTGGTGAATACGGATACAGACTTTACCTCAATTGACGATGTGGTCGCTAGTAGCCAAGAGACCACGATTGACGGACAAGACGGTGTACTTATTGATACCGGCGACGGGTCCTCAGTCTTCTTGGTTGGCTTGGTTATGGATGATATTCAATCAATTGACGTATTTCTATAACGATCTGGACTATCGTTTTAAGTAGGGAAAGGGAGCTCAATTGGGCTCCTTTTCTGTTAATGTGCAGGAAGTAACTGCAGCAGGGTAGTATCCGCGTTTCCGAGTAAGTGACCATTCATCGCCCTTGGCAGGAAGAACTTCCTCTTTTATGGTTCTGACAAGGACGGAGATCGTGCCGCTGCCGTTTATACGTTTCTGGCGACAGCAAAGATTAACGGCATCAACCTACAGGCCTATTTGACTTGGGTATTCGACACCATTGCAGACCATCCGATCAACTGTATCGACGAACTGCTACCCAGGAGCTTCAACAAAGACGAGAAGGGAAAAACCGCATGACCGGGACACTTTCCAAAAACCTGCAAAAGCTGGATGCTTTCCTTGTGAGCGAGGCGGTTGATGACGAAGCTATGCTATTGACCACGCTCGATGGCTTTTTAACCGGACTTGTTGTCTGCCCGGAGCTGATTATGCCAAGCGAATGGATGCCGCAGGTGTGGGGTGAAGGGGACCCTGTGTTTGATACCGAGAAACAGGCCGAGATGATCATGGGCCTCATCATGGGCCACTATAATGACATCGTTCGAGATCTCGACCGAGGACAATGCAGGCCCGTCTATGACATTGATTTTGACGGCAGCCTCCTCTGGGAAATATGGATCGACGGCTTCTGGCAAGCCCTCATGTTGCGTCCCGAAGCCATGGTGGCCTTTGATCAAAATGAGGATCGGGATTTTCAGGCCGCATTGTTCGCGCTCACCCGGCTGCAAGAGATTGCGACAACCCCTTCGGCGAAATTGGAGCCCATGGATATAGATGCAGAGCTGGTGCAGCAAGCTGCTGATTATATCCCCCACGCTGCCCTGACCCTTCACCGTATGCGCAAACACATGCAAGAAAATCCTTTTGCCCCACCCGCCAACGAGAATATGCCCAAAACAGGCCGCAATGATTCCTGCCCCTGCGGCTCAGGCAAAAAGTTTAAAAAATGCTGCCTCAATTAAAGCGCTTATCCAAGGCGCTCACTGGGCGCTTACGTTGAGGTTAAAGCCACAATAACCCATCCACGCCACGTCCACAGATGAAAAATGCAAAAGCGCCAGAAAGAATATTACCCAACAAATGAAAAACAGTGCCAAACAGACACTGCTTTTCAAGGCTGTTGTTATTGGTTTTTAGCGTGCATGGCAGCCTAATGCGGGCTGGTATATTTCTGCACAAGTCTTGTTGTTTTGCCGCGCATGCCCGCAGGGCCCCATGCAAAATTCATCGCATCTTCAGGATTGTTATGGCTATCGGCAGAACCCACATATTTAAAGCCAACTGATGTCAAATCAGCGATAGCCATCTCTGGAGGTATACGGTGCCAATCGTTACTGTCTTTTCGACTGGCGCCTTTGGGTGCCGCGTGCTCAATCAAAGCAAAAGTGCCGCCCGGTTTCAAAACCCGTTGAATTTCGGCATACAAAGCTTTTGAGGCTTCGGGCAAAACGTCCGGTGTATCTTCTGAATAGTGCAAATGGTGAATGATCAACGACAACATGACCAAATCTACCGAATCGTCAGGCAGATCAAAGGTGCCATCTGCGCTAACAAGTAAACTTATATTTCCAAATTTCGCATAGTGAGCCGCTAATTTTTCTTTGTTTTTTTCAAAGCGTTCGCCTGCGCGGTGGTGCGCATAAACTCTGCCGTCTTTGCCTACAAGCCCTGAATAGACTTCACTAAAATACCCGCCACCTGAAAAAAGGTCGAGCACAACATCACCTGGTTTTACAGCAAAAAACTCAACAACTTCAGCAGCTTTGCGGTCAGGGTCCCGTGCGACGTTGGCAGGGTCACGGTTGGCATTTTCTATCGCAGCATGAATAGCCATTTGGTGATGATCCGCTATCGCGGCAGGCGTGACCGAAAATACCATAAAAATTGCTGTTGCGGCTACTGCCGGCGCCCACAAATGAGCCTTGAATTTCAATAACACCATAGTTCTCCCCTATATGATTTTCAGCGGTTGTCACTTCCACTAAACGATCTTTATCCGCCGCACGATGCTGTTTGACGGGGCGGCCTGCAAGTAGGCTACAATGTTTTATCCAATATACGGTAGCCTGGATATATCACCTCTGCGTGAGGCCTGCCCATGTGCCTGTGCATAGGCACCCAGAGGGCTGCACATCTATATCACCAACCCAACCGTTCTTTTTCACAAGATCATTCATTGAGCTTTTGTTCGGGCGGCTGGGCTCTGCAATCGTGTCCTGCGCGTTTCAGGATTACGCAAGTATTTACGGCAGCATGCATCGATTTCATCGGGCCGAAGACCAGTCGGTATAATCCAGGTCGATTTTGCGACGGCACAATGTCGTTATAAAGGCCGCCGACTGTATCCAGTTGTTTTGCCGATATAACAATTTTTAACCGCCTGAGCTCATACTCAGACATAGCAAAACCAACTTCAAGCCGCCAAACTTTGCTCCAGTCATCCGGTTTGCTAACTGGCTCAATCGGTTCTTCCGGTTTTATGCGTTCGTTTTGCGCTGTTGCTGCATCGGATACTTGTCTCTTATTTTCTGCTAACGATGTCTCTGCGTCTGTTGTAGGCGCCTGTTGATCCGCGCCTTCACCGGCTGTTACCAATTCCAATGCTAGGGGTTCGGCACTAAAACCTTTAGCCTCCAACGCATTACCATATTCCATGGCCTTTTCCCGCGCCTCGCTGTTCAAAATCGACCGCATGGTCAGTTCGTGTTGCTCGGCGTCCTTATACCCTTCCAGGGCTGCTCGCCACACCAGCCCGTAACCACGCACAGGGTCCTGTGCAATACCGGCTTCACCATTCCAATAGATCATGCCGAGCATATAGATACTCTCCAGATCACCGTCGAGCGCCAAAGTTTCCCATAGACCCAAGGCCTCACCGTAACTTTTTTCGCTTCCATCCCCATCAAAGAATAACAGATTTGCCAGTGACAATGACGCACGCTGATGACCAAGCGCTGAAGCGAGGCGATAGTACATAGCCGCTACATCGTTGGATTTTTCATGGCCAACACCTAGCCGATAAAATTCTCCAAGATGAAATAGGGCATCGGCATTCCCTTGTCCGCCCAAGCGCTGCAAAGCGATAACACCGCGCTCGATGTTGTTATTGCGCACTAACTCCAAAGCCGCCTCAACCGCTCCCTGCTCTGAGTTCGGCGCCTGCGATTGTGGTTCGGTCGCTGGAACTGCTTCATTTTCAGCTTCCTGCGCTTCAACCCCAAATGAAATCGCGGGGGTTAGTAAAAGCGAAAGCAAAAATATTTTCAAAGACTTGGTCATACAGGCGTCCCTATGGCTAGCTTGAGATAGTCTATAAAATTTGACACAAAATCAATTAAAAGCCTAGCCACTGCTTAAAGCTTCTTTCACATCTCTTGCCTAGTGTCAGACAAAATAAACAATCAGGCAACCCAGCGCTTTGTGAGTGGGATATGAAAAAAAACAAATACATCAGGCCAACCTTGGTTGGGGCAAGCGTGCTTTTCCTTTCCGCATGTTCTTATAGCAGCTTCAGCACACCGTCGGTGCTGGTGAATACACAACAATCCCAGTCAGCCGGAAATAGTGAGCTGAAGCGAATCGCAGACGAACTTGCCCTAAACGGCAATCATGAAGCGGCAATCCCTATATACCGGCACTTGGGTGCACGAAACGGCGACCCTGAAGCCCTCAGCGCACTGGCGGCCAGCTTGATCGCTCAAGGGGCAATGGACGAGGCGACCGGAATTCTAAACCTTCTCGTCGAGCGCGGACAGACAACCGGTCCGGTTTGGTACAGCATTGGAAAAACCAAATTAGCACAAGGTCGGTTTGAAGAAGCGCTTACCGCCTTTAATAATGCGGCCGGATCAATGAACGGCGATACCCGGGTAAGGTCAGGGGCGGCTATTTCATTGGCGGCGCTTGGTCGCACCGATGAGGCTATTGCCGCTTTCCAAACCAGCTCTGATACCTTGTCTCTTTCCAACAAAGCACTGGTCCTGGTAGCGACCGGCCACGCTGATGCTGCAGTGCGTATATTGGAACCTATCGTTCAGTCTAGCCAAGGGAGCAGTCGCGACAGACAAAATCTGGCGATGGCTTATTTGTTGAACGGTCAAGAAGGTCAGGCCCGCAGGATCGCCCGGCTTGATCTGGATACCGTAACCACCAACAATACCTTTACCTTTTATCGTTCGCTTGCAAGCTTGCAGCCAGCGCAGCGCATGCAAGCCTTGGTTACCGGTACTGTGAATCCCGACTGGACCAGAGCCGAACTGGCAAACCTTGAACTTCAGGAAACAGAAGGACGCCAGGACGCTGCTCAACGTTTAATAACTGCGTCACAGTTGGCCGAGAAAGTCGAACCGGCGCCTAAGCCCATCCTGGTTGCAAAAGCGCCTGAGGCAAAACCTGAACCAATAGCTAAACCCGTGTTTCGTGCAGATTATGTGCTGACGGAAATTCCGCCCCTTTTGGAGCCGGAAGGGTGGGCTTTGCAAATTGGCGCTTACCGCTCCATCAAAAACCTGATGCGTGGTTGGACCATACTTTACCGCCAAAGCGGCGATCTTCTTGAAAACGTCCCACCGCGGCGTTCCGAAGTTGATTTTGGGAATACGAACAAAACCCCAAAAGGATTTTATTTCCGCCTGAACGCCGGGCCCTTAAAATCCTATGCTCTTGCCAAAGAGTTGTGTTCAGCTCTTAAAGCGCGCGGAACGCGCTGCTGGATCAGGCCTCCAGAGCAAACGGAAGGCAAGCTTTCCAAAAGCAAACGGGCCGACACGGATGAAACAACTTCAATACTGACAGCTTCCGCCGAGCCGCAATAAGCTTTCACTCATTGTGAAATTTTCATTGTTCTGCATTTTTGCAGCCTCAAATATCTTCATAGGACTTGAAGCCAGGGCTGCTTCACCCCACAGTAAGGACATAGCCGTGGCAGGGTGCCCATGTGGGGCCTTTTCACGATATGCAAAGATTGGCCGCATTAAGTTGGGCCCATCTGCGTTCGCTCAGTTAGGGGAAAAATAATGCAACGTATGTCAGCTTTCAATAGTCCATTCTTGCTGGGGTTTGACCAGCTAGAACAGCTTGTCGATAATGTCTCAAAAAATGCGGGCGAAGGATACCCACCCTATAATATTGAACAAATAGACGATGTCACTGTCCGTATTTCTGTTGCCGTCGCCGGGTTTTTTCGCTCTGACCTTGCTGTATCACTGGAGGCTAACCAGCTGATTATCCGTGGCAAACAACAAGATGACAGTGAAGAAAAATCCTTTCTTTACCGGGGGATTGCCGCCCGTCAATTTGTGAGAAAATTTATACTTGCTGACGGCATGGAGGTGCAAGACGCCCACATGCAAAACGGGCTTTTGCACATTGATCTTGTGCGCCCAGAACCACAGAATATCAGTCGCCAAATCACCATTCGCTAATAGGCGGACACTATCGGCGCCTTCTGTCAATCACAAGACTGGCTTTCGACCACAATAGGGACATGCGAATAGTTAAAGCCGCTGGGCCTGTATCGCCTTGCGGCGGAAGGGGTGCCGCTTACGGTTAAGCAGTGCTCATGGATGACTTGCCAACTTTCTCGGTGATTTAGATTGGGCTTATTGCCAGACACCTATCTAATTGCGCACCAGTAAACGCCTTAAATCTATAACATTTTTATGCGCATTTTGGGGGATTGGCTGCACAACCTCTGAGTTAATATATTCAAAAATTGCCAAACCCACAAAGGCAGGACATAATTCGTTGCTAGTGAGCAGCCTCTATGCAAAACATCGCCGCAGGGCGAGTTCGGGCGAAAACGAGCAAGCGCGATTTTATAAGGAGATTTTGATGCCAACGGCATTCGTAACAGGCGCCACAGGGTTTCTAGGTCGACATCTGATTGACGTGCTTCTTGAAGCGGGCTGGACAATAACGGCTATGGTCCGCAATCCCGAGGCTGCGGCGAAAACCCTTGATCCTAAAGTCATGCTGGTTAAGGGGGATCTATCGCAGCCCAATTCAATCAGAAAAGCCATGCCAGCTAAAGTTGATGGCGTTTTTCACGCTGCGGCTGATACCAGCACATGGGACAAAGAGGCCGCCCGACAAGCCAAAACGAACATCGATGGTACTGCTGCGCTTTTGCAGGCGGTTCTGAATGCTCAGGTAAAACGTATGGTTCATGTATCAACCATTGCTGTTTTTGGCGATCACCACGGTGCTGTAACCGAAAAAACTCCGCGCAAGGGTGCTGAAAGCTGGGTCAGTTATGCTCGTACCAAATCTTACGCCGAACGCAAAGTCAAAGAGGCCGTGGAACGTGGGCTAGACGCTGTGATTGTTAACCCTACGCATATTGTTGGTCGCTACGACGCCCACAATTGGGCACGCCTTATCCAGATGATGGCAGATGATCAACTTCCCGGCACGCCGCCGGGTGTTGGCAATTTCGCTAACGGGCGGGCAGTAGCAGAAGGCATACTTGCAGCATATCACAGCGGCAAGGCTGGCGAAAACTATATCCTCGGCGGGCCTCAGGTGAGCATCTATGAGTTTCTTTGTATCGCCGCCAAAAAGATTGGAAAGCCTTCGCCGAAAAAACCAATGCCTGCATTTTTTCTTAAGTTTTTTGCCAAAGTCCTGGGCGTGGTTTCAGCCTTCACCGGCAAGCGCCCCATGATGACGGTTGAAGAGGCCCATTTTTCTTGTGAAAAACTGGATGCCCGAAGCGATAAAGCTGTGAAAGAACTTGGCTACAGGATTGTTCCCATTGAAGAAACAATTGATGAAAGCATTGCCTACCTCAGAGAAGTGGGTGTTCTAAAGGCTTGATTTTACATCTGTTTTCTATTGCCTGAATTTTTTGGTCTTTTTAGTCAAATTAGCGCTTTAACAGCTTGTTAATATCCCGGGTGCAGGCTGAAAAAAAGATACAAAAATAATCAGGCAAAGGAGGTTTTATGCCTCTCTCAACGCGTTTCCCTGCGGCAAAAGACATGGACACCCCATCGGCCCTTGTCGGACATGTTACCGACGTGACACCCGCCACCCTTCGACTGAATGTCGAAAAATCGGCGGCTCAGGAAGGTTTTGGAAATAGAAGCCTTTTTCGCCTCGGCACAATTTTAAAAGCCCCTGTGGAAGACAGTTTTGTTTTTGGGGCAGTACGTTCCATTAGCCAGATCGAGGGGGCCCGCCACAGTTTCTCGGTTTTGATCGACTTACTGGGTGAAAATGGTCCAGGTGGTTTCACGCGCGGCATAAAGATGTTCCCCCTACCGGGTTGCCCTGTACTGAAAGCCAGCGCGCAAGATATGGAGACAATCTTTTCGCCGAAAGCTGACGATACGATCCGTATCGGAACTGTCTTTCCCAGTAATGGTGTGCCAGCAGCACTGAAAGCTGAGGCCTTGCTCTCCAAGCATTTTGCCGTGTTGGGCAGCACCGGGACCGGAAAATCCAGTACCGTTGCGCTGATCATCCACCGCTTGGTTGAAGCCCACCCAAATGCCCATATTGTGATCCTCGACCCCCATAATGAATATGCCAGCGCATTTTCATCGAATGGCGTTCATGTTTCCACAGAAGATATGACG
>Ga0316205_10003105_pt1 | contig 16114 bp, 15 predicted proteins | sample 3monthpyrite_MG_FD_204941 | JGI IMG/M metagenome (GOLD analysis project Ga0316205, IMG submission 204941) | Microbial mat bacterial communities from mineral coupon in-situ incubated in ocean water Damariscotta River, Maine, United States -... | ecosystem: Environmental > Aquatic > Marine >... | reverse complement strand
GCTCATCAGCAGGATTTTCTACAGGCCATAAAAAATGTTTCTGTACTTCAATCAGCGGATAGTTATAAGGGAATTCACCCACATTAACCGTCTCATTGTGAACAAATTTACCCAGTACCGTAATAACACGGTCGCGACTATAAACCTGTGGTTCAATAAATGAATCAAAACGAGCGATGAAACGGCCGATACTGTTTTTCAAAGTCAGCGGTTCACCTTTTTTACTTAATGGATAGGCAACAATGGATATCCAGCTGCCATCTTTCTTGTTATCAGTTTTCAGAATGACACCGCCCCAGCGAACAGGCTTTGAAACATAGGCTTCAGGTTCAGTCTGGATTTGTGTAATGGTAGGTGACTGGCTGAGAGGTTGACGAATTTCCGGAGGAATCTGAGAGCTACAGGCAGCGATGAATAAGGCAGAAATAACTCCGCCAAGTATGGAAAATAAATAATGGAAGTTTGTACGCATCCGAAGCAACTCCAAAAATGTTTTCTTACATTGGTTAAGAATACAACATTTTGCCATCAGTAAAATGATTTAAATCAGAATTCATACATGAATTTTGAACAGGACAGGTCAGGGCATAACAAAAGTTAATGATGAACAATAAAAAAAGTCACAGATAAAAATCAGGAAAAACAAAAGTAAGAAAATGCCTGTTAGCCAGAGCAGGCATCATTGATGATTTCCGGAATTTTGAGATATCACGGTTATCTTTATAAAGAAGATTAATAATTCTTAATGTAGTTTAAAAATTGTATTAATCTATTTCTAATAATAGTACTGCTATAGTCACCACGTGAAACAACGAATGAAGATCCAAAATTGGAGCGGCTCCAGTTATTGTTGATCAGTTCAAACTCTGCATCACGAAATTTAATCCAGTTTCTTTGAGATACCTTTAGTTCTTTCTGGTGTTCGGAAGATAATTTTGAAATCAACAAGGCATAGGCTTTATTGAGTTCTTTATCTAAAAACAATTTATATTCATGATAAGCACGAATGGTGTCTCTTGTGCCATTAGTAGGTTTTGTAATGTTAGCCTTAAAAGGCTTCTCACGTTCTGTGAGTTGTCCTATCAGATCTGGTGAGTCGGGATTGTCTATTGCCAATATGGAATTAGAAAATGAGATTAACAATATTGCGCTGATCAGGAGTGAGGAGGTAGGGTTCATTATACGTGCTTAGTTAACATTAATGCTTTTCCATTTTTCAGGATCACGAATTGCTGGTTTTAAATCACAGTTGTCTTGAGTCTTTAATTTAATGATTTTGGGTATATCAGCAGATAAATCATAAGTAGTTAATGTTCCACAGTGACCGTATCCGCTAAAAAGATTAAGAATATGAAACTTATCTACAGTTGAAGAGGTAAGTACATTGCCCCATATTTCTGATAAGTGTTTTTTTGAATTGTTTCTGGTAGGGAATGATATCTTAGATATTATAGGATTATTACCTGAAGTATTAATCTTATAAAAAAGACTCATGCCCTGATACGATCCATATGTACATACAATTTGAGCGATATAGTTATTTACATCTTTCTTGAAAATTACAAAACCTGCGGTAGGAAAGCTAAAGGTCTCTTCGCAACTGTCAGGCCATTTAATAATTTTTCTTAGTTTGGTTCGGTGAGTAGAGTTAGCGTTGTCTTTTAAACCAGTAGATAGAATTTCCTGAAGATCAGAAGATTGATTCGCACAGGCATTACTTAATAAAAGAAAATATAAGATGATGATTCTATAAATATTCATTACGCGACACATAATTTAGATTTAGTTAAACAGTCAAAGCTTTCATTTTGACTATGGGTAGATGTACGTGACAAGCGAAGTAGTATTTCTATTGTAACCGCATAATCGGCAATCTTTTGGGCGCGATCAGTACCATTTATAATTCTTCGTGCGTTTATGTAATCGCATTGACCGCCACTAATATATTTACTAAGGCTGCGTGATGTAAAAGAACCATTACGCATTCCGTATGACATAACTTGATATGCAATTTTTTCATCCAAAACCTTATCAGGATAAATATATAAATCTTCACCCATTTTTAGTTTTTTGCTTAATTTTTTATAATTCTCATCCCATGTTAGCTGTACGTACCCACGGCCATAGTATGTGTTCTTATGTTCTTTTCCATTTTTATCGGTGACTGTAATTTCTTTCCCATAAGGCTTGCCTTGTCCTTTGCCGTATTCTTCTATAGGTAACATAGTGTGATTTGTTTCGTGTTTGGTAGTGGCTAGCATATACGCAGACCAACGTAAGTCATTAACATCAGGATCAGCGATTATAAAAGTAATTAAATGATCTAGGCCAGCCAGGTTTGCTTTGCTAAGGGCTGAGTACTCTTTCTGGTAAAGGGTGATGAACTTATTGGCACTCATACCCAGGTTAGAATGTGAAGAGGATTTAGAGGTGCTTTTGCTGAATGGCCTTAATTTCTTAATTGTTTGACCATGTGGGCTGACCAGACTATCGGGTTTAAATAGTTTTACAACAGATTTTTGAAACGACTTAATGGCTTCATTGGTTGCTGTACCTGTTAACCCATCAATGGTTAATTTATGATCACCAGTGTTGTTTAGTAATTGCTGAACGAGGGCAACATCTGTGGGTTTGTTGCGACCTCCAAGGCCAACGCTTGCTGAGATAGAAATACTCATACCAAATTCCTTTTATTATAGGTTCCATGTAATACCCCAAATCATACCAACTTTTCATACTAATGACGACCAGTGTCTGACCTGATGACATTGGAGTGCTCTCCCAATGTCATCATTAGAAAACCATCACTCTGCTTTTATTCGCTCTGGCTGGCCTTTTTCATGTACTCGAAACACCAGTAACACGACAGCTTCATTGCCTGTTTTTGCAGTGTGAATTTGTTTTAAGGGAACTTTAAGTGCATCACCTTTTTTACCGAGGATATCTTTTTTACCTTTTTGCCATAAGGTGACAGAACCATCGATGATGTAGGCAAACTCTTCTCCCGGATGCCAGTGCTTAGGTAGCATTGTGTTCGGTGGAATAACAACACGGCTCACAATAACTTCTGTATTAGCAGCACCTGCCAGCGTGGCTTTCATCAGGTTATCTAATTTAAGTTTAGAGGTATCTTCATGGTCACTGTGCGCCAGGCTCAATGGTGAAGTTAACAGCATCATGCAAGTAAAAACGAATGTCGTAATAGTTTTCATTTTTTTTCCTTAATGTTAATGGTTAAAATTAAGCATCAATTAATGGTTTTGTAGATGGAATCGCTTTAACAATTTCATCGAGTCCAGTTTGGTTATTATTTATTTTCATTCCTTTTATAGACTCTTTGATCAGTCCCTGAAAGCTGAAAGACATCTCTTCGTGCTCATCATACGACCACAGGCTTCGATCATCCATCACCGCGTAAAAGTCACCGCCGTAAATATGTAAAGAACTACTCACGCTGTCGTGTGGGTTTTCAATATGGTGAATTGCATCTTCTGGCAGGCTGATCACCTCACCAGTTTCACTGGTAAGCTGCTCGGTTACTACCAGATCGTTGCCATCATCTGTTTTGTTATAAACCGAGCTGGTTTCACTGCCGGTTAACTGGCCAATGCAGGCAAACACGGTGTGGTTGTGAATACCGCTCTGAAATCGTCCCGGTACGCGGGCATACATCATGGTCAGCTCGGGCGAAGCGTGCACAATCATTTCACCAATGTCAGCACCTTCAGGTATTGCGGCTTCCAGTGCAGTTACAATGTCATTTAAGTCATTATTATTCAATGTTTGTTGTAGAAAGCCACAAGCAGCCTGTCGGCGATCTTCAGCAAGGTTACCGCCAATAGCCATCGCTTCCTTACAATCTTTTGCAAAACCTTCAATAGTAAATTTATTCATCATCCTTTCCTCATTTAACGTGTTGTTTGGGTGTTATCTCGTTGTGTGGTTAAATAGTAGGCTGTTTGTATTTACAATGTAATTCCTTATAATTGAAAAATGCCTTTGCATAAACGCACAGGTAAAGAATTTAAGGAGCAGGTGGCATCATGAGTACATTCCCCGTCAATGCAGCCGTAGGCTCACTGAGCAGCGAGCTGGAGTGGAGCGACCTCAATGTCATTCTCGCCATCTGTCGCGCTGGTAGTCTCTCTGGTGCAGCCCGAACCCTGGGCAATAATCACAGTACCGTCTTCAGAAAAATTAACGCAATAGAGCAGAAAACCGGAGTTCGTTTCTTCGAACGCCTGCAAGATGGCTACGCCATGACCGATGCTGGGCGCACTGCCATGCACTATGCCGAGCGAATCGAAAGTGAGGTGCACGCGCTGGGCCTGGAGGTGCTCGGGCAGGACATGAGATTGCAGGGTGTTATCAGAGTGACCGCGCCGGAAGGCTTTACCGTTCAATACGCACCGGCATTGTTTACTGAATTCCTTGCGAAACACCCCGATGTATCGATTGATATCATTGGCGGTAGTTCTGCGGTCGATTTAACAAAGCGCGAAGCCGATCTCGCCATACGGGCAACAGCAAAGCCACCCGATACCAGTCTGGGCCGTAAGGTGGGTGACTTTCGTTTTGCATTTTACGCCAACCCCGATTATGCAAAACAACATAAAGATATTCCGCTGCAAGAGCAGCGCTTTTGTTTTATCACCGGTGTGGTTGAATGGCTGGTACCACTGATCTGGAAGAAAAAAGAACAAGGCGAAGCGCAAGCAGTTTTTACCAGTAGCAATGCCATGGCCGTGCTCAATGCCGCAGCTGAAGGCATGGCCTTAACCTTTATGCCCTGTTACCTGGCCGATATAGATAAACGACTGGTGCGTGTATCCGACCCCATTGAGCCGTTAACACTGGAACTCTGGCTGCTCACGCACCCAGATCTGCGTCACACGGCAAGAGTAAAAGCACTCATGGCCTATCTATACGAAAAACTAAAAAACGACGAAGACCTGTACGCAGGACAAAGGCCCGTAAACAAACCGAAAGTATTGTTTACTATTTAGTTATGCAAACCAAAGTATCTGTTATTTCAAACAAATATGGAAAGTAGGGTCAGAACACAGATTTCTCTAATATTAGTAACAACTATGTTCTGACCCTACTTATTTCCAATTTTTCCTATCAATGACGACCAACTCATTAACGTCATACCAGACCTGATCTGGAATCCAGATAGTTTCCGTCATTCCGGACCTGATCCGGAATCCACACTCCCCACGTCACATCGAGCCTGACCGGGTGTCTATTACCCAAGCGGCCAGGCAGCGGACATTATCAATGCTAATGCCTGATTTTTTTACATAAAAACAATGGCTTAGCGGTGTTAAAACCATAACAATGAGTGTAGTATCGAAATAAGCGATATTAAATAAAATAAGAATTAATCCAGTCATCACCTGTTGCTGCACGTAAAACAAAACAAATAGGGATAAGGAATTTAATGATATTTAAACAACTATTTGAAACAGACTCATCAACTTTCACCTACCTGATTGCAGACAGCGATTCAGGTACTGCGATTTTAATTGATCCGGTACGCGAAACGGTCGAACGCGATTTACAAGTGTTAAAAGACATGAACCTGACACTGACCGCAACACTGGAAACGCATGTGCATGCTGACCACTTAACCGGTGCCAGATTACTCAAAGCCAAAACCGGCTGTAAAATTGCCTATCCGGATATGGTTAAAGCTTCTTGTATTGATATCGGTATAAAAGAAGGCGAGGTATTCAAAGTAGGTAATATCGAAATCAACCCTTTGTTTACACCCGGGCATACCGATCATCACCATGCCTATTTAATAGATACACCGATACAAAAACTATTATTCACAGGCGATGCACTATTAATTGAAGCATGTGGCCGCACTGACTTTCAATCTGGCAGTGCAGAGGACCTGTATAACAGTATCCATAATAAAATTTTCTCGTTACCTGACGAAACCCTGGTCTACCCGGGTCACGATTATGAAGGGCGCTTTATTACATCTGTTGCACAAGAAAAAATGCGTAACCCAAGACTGGGTGGTGGTAAAAGCAAACAAGAATTTATAAAAATAATGGATGGTCTCGATTTACCGTACCCACGAAAAATAGATTTTGCTGTACCCGGCAATGAACAGTGCGGAGTTTGTCCGGACAGCCTGCCTGACGAACTTAAAGGCAGTTGTGATAACCGCGATCAAGGGTAATGAAACAGTGTGTAGTTATGGGCTTAGAGTGTTTTTAGCGGTGTTAAATAAAAAAATAATAAGAATAGGTGGAGTATTTTAAAGGGATCTGGTCCCTTAAATTTCAGGCGCGACTGGTTTCAATCGAGTCTGTCCTTTTGGTTTTTTATTTGGTAAAAGGTTGGAGTTTTGGGTTGGGAAGGTTAGTGGGTTTTGAATGTTTTGAGTAAAAAGGTCGCTGGCCTCTTAATTTGGATATTTCCAATCTCTAGAGTTGGCTGGGTTTTAGATAAGGTAAACATATGGATCAAGTAGAATTCACAAGTATATTTTGTGAGAGACCTCAAAATTTCGCATGGTTCCTTGGTGCAGGAGCATCTAGAACAGCTGGGCTGCCTACTGCCAATGATGTTATCTGGTACATGAAACGACGATACTATTGCTTGGAGGAGAATCAGGATATCACTCGTCAAGATATTCAAAATAAGGCGGTCAGGGCACGTATTCAAGACTTCATGGCATCAAAAGGTTTTCCAGAACTGTGGTCTGAGAATGAATACACTACATACTTCGAAAAAATTTTTGGTGATGACTCTGAGCGTCAACGTAAATTCCTAAAAAAAATCCTTTCTGAAGATAATGTCACGCTATCGATTGGTAATCGAGTTTTCGGTGCTATGGTTGCTGAGGGATTTTGCAGAGTAGCATTCACCACTAATTTTGATAGTGTCGTAGAGAAAGCTGTTGCAGAGGTCGCTGGTCAATCGCTCTCTGCTTATCATATCGAAGGTTCTCATGTTGCAAGCAAAGCTCTTGATAATGAAGAGTTTCCAATATACTGCAAACTCCATGGTGACTTTCGATATGATAGTTTGAAAAACTTATCTGTTGATCTGCTAACCCAAAATTCAGATCTTTCTAAATGTCTTGAAAATGCAGGCAATCGATTTGGTTTCATCGTTGCAGGTTATAGTGGTCGCGACCAGAGCGTTATGGATTTATTTTACACAGTATTAGAATCCAACAATCCGTTTCCGCATGGCTTATTTTGGACGGGCATCAAAGGCTCTGCAATTCCGCCTGCTGTAGAAAGTTTATTGGCGAGAGCGCAAGAGAAGGGTGTCAATGCACAGTACATTCCAATTGAAACCTTTGATACTTTATTACTAAGACTTTGGCGTAACATTAATAATAAGTCAGATGAGATGAATGCACAGGTCATGAAATCGCAGGTTACTTCGGTTTGTATACCATTACCTTCATATGGAACAGGTAAACCAATACTCCGTCTTAATGCTCTTCCTATCACAACCATGCCTAAGCAATGTTTAGAACTTACATTAGATAAATCTAAGGAATGGAGTGATATTCGTCAGGCGAAAATAGATTCGAATAACAGTTTGATATTAACTAAGGCTGATTCAGTCTGGTGCTGGGGTTCGCGTGAAAAAATAAAAAAAGTTTTTGGAAAAGAGCTTACCTCAATAGTGTCACGTGAGTTACCCACAGAATTGAGTTCACCTGATAATCTTCATGCAAAAGGCTTTATTGAAGAAGCTATTTGTGCTGCCCTGGTTCAGGGTAAACCACTTCTTGCTCGAAATTCACGGTTTTCATCATATTTGATTGCAGATCCTCACGCTGATAACAAATCAGGACTCGATCCGTTGTATGAAGTTATTGGAAATGAGTCTGGAGAAATTGTAGGGCTTTTTACTCCCGTAACTAATGAGTTTCCATATGCTCAAAAAGTTACATGGTCAGAAGCTGTGAGAGTTTCTATTGACCAAAAAGATGGCAAGCTCTGGTTGCTACTTGATCCTGATATTTGGATTTGGCCACCACGTGCCCGTAAAAGTGCGGTGGGATTTATGAATGATAGACGAAGGGATAGGTTAAATAATGTGTACAATTCGTTGCTTGATGCTTGGGTTCAAGTGATTCTAGACACAAATGAGCGGAATGTTGAGGTTAGTGTAACTGCCTTTGATGGAGAGGGGAGTGATGAGAATCCTGCTTTTTGTATTGGAAGTCGAACTGCTTTTTCTCAGAGGTTAATATCATGAGTGCTTCATCAAGCGAGCTTGGTGGTTATATAAACTTGCCCGAGCCTGAATTAATGTTTGCAAATAACAGTACTCATAAACATCCGCTGTTAGGTCTCATAAAAAATGGGCCTTATGGTCTAAGATTTGGTGCTCCAAGCTGCTTGCGTTTTGCCCTGTTGGCACCGCGAGGCGAAATGGAAAAGCTTACGAATTTGGTCGAGGAGTTCAATAGATCTGCTAAACCACGTGAGGCGACAAATTACTATCCTGAATACAAAGGTTTTGAACAAGTATTTAGAATTCCTATCTCAGAACAAGATGAAAGATTAAAAATAGAACTACCTGATCAGTTGGAATTATATGCACAGGATAAAGCTAATTTAGATTTAGCTAGAGGACTATTTGATTGCATTTCTAAATTAAAGAGATTACGCAGTAATTTTGATGTAGCACTTATTCTTCTTCCTGAAAGCTGGGCATCTTGCTTTGAGGGCGAGGGTTTTGATTTCCATGATTATCTTAAAGCTTATTGCGCACCATCGGATATCCCTATACAAATAATTAGGCAATCAACCTTTGATAGAAAATGTCGCGCAAACGTAATGTGGGGATTAAGTGTTGCTCTATATGCTAAGGCTGGTGGTGTCCCATGGAAGCTTACAGGGCTAAATAATGATGAAGCTTTCATTGGTATAAGTTATGCGATGAAATCTGACAAGATAGGAAATTTATACAGCACATGTTGTAGCCAGATATTTGACCCAGATGGAACAGGCTTTCAGTTTGTGGCTTATGATGCAAAAGAATTTACTCAAGACAGACAAAAAAATCCATATCTATCTTATTATGAAATGCAATCTGTTCTTTCACGAAGTCTTGAAATTTATCAAAGAGGCCACTTCGGGCGTTTACCAAAAAAGATAACAATACATAAAAATACACCATTCAAAGATGAAGAAATACTAGGGGCATTGGATAGCTTTAGAGATGGTACTGAAGTCGAATTAGTTCAGATCGTAAAAGGCGTTGATTGGAAGGGTGTTCGATTTAATTCAAAAAAGCCGCCAGAGCCATTTAATTATCCTGTGGCACGTGGAACATATCTGCCGATTGATGTGAATGAGGCTTTACTATGGACACAGGGCAGCGTTCAAGGTGTGCATGTTGATAACCCTAATTATAATGTTTACAAAGAGGGGATGCTTAAACCTACACCTTCACCAGTTCTATTGCGACGATTTACCGGCTCAGGAGGTTGGCATGAGACTTGTTTAGGTATACTTGGACTTACTAAGATGGATTGGAATAATAATACACTTTACAAAAAGCTACCCGTAACGCTTATATATTCAAAAGCTTTTGCTGACATAATACAACAGAATCCGAATATGGTTGATACGACTTATGATTTTCGAAATTTCATGTAGCATTAAGAAGTCAGAGTGCTTAACATTTCTAATATTATAGTTAAATTGGCTTATTTGTGAATGGTTTAATATGGAGAAATCTGCGTGACAATTGATAAGAGCTTCATTGAAGAGTCATTACTTCGTTATAATTACTTCCCCTTTCAAAAACGCTTGAAAGAAGAGTTACCACCAGTTTTTACATCTAGACAATTGGTACCAGGTGTCGCTGCTAAGTTAATAGAATTGGAGCACAGGAGAGAGGGGTATGATCAAGTTGAATACTTGATGACAAGACATACAAATGTAGCTAGACCAATCTCAATTCCTCATCCATTGCCTTATTGCCATTTAGTCAAATCAATAGTCGATAACTGGGAACAAATTTCATATATTTGTGAAAATGATCTGAGTAAAATTAGGCCAGATGAGCATGCAGATGGGCGATTGATATTAATGGACTATGGAGATGAATATTCCAAAACTGATATAGCTTTAAGGTTTGGTTTTGGTAAAAAATTTCGAGTACATACAGACATAACCAACTGCTTTCCCAGTATTTATACTCATGCTATACCCTGGGCATTAGTTGGATTTCAGTATTCAAAGAAACATAGAAAGAGTTCGCATTGGTTTAATCGGATTGATTTTTGTCAAAGAATGATAAAGAGAGGAGAAACGCAGGGTATTGCAATTGGGCCTGCTACATCAAATATTATTTCAGAATCTATTCTTTCAAAAGTTGATGAGATTTTATCTAAAGATTTTTCATATTTTAGATATATTGATGATTATACTTGTTACTGCGAAACTTATGAGGAGGGGCAGCTCTTTTTAAGGCGATTACGTGAGGAACTTAAAAAATATAAGTTGGTTTTGAATATTAAGAAAACAAAAACTGTTGAATTACCAACATCTATTGAATCTGATTGGATTGTTGATATATCAACAAGAATGCCGAATGGGTATTTGAATGACAAGGGTGTTAAGTTTTATTCCTCTAATGAATCAATTAGATTTATAGACTATGCTGTCCGCATAAATGAAAAATATCCCGATGGTAGTGTTTTGAAATTCGCTGTAAAGTCTATTATCAGCCGCTTAGATGATGCAGCAAAACGGCAAATCTTAGAATACTTATTAAATCTTGTTAGACATTTTCCCATTTTAATGCCACTAATTGATAAGCTGTTAGCTGCAAATATTGAATATAATTTCACCTACACAAAATACTTAAATATTATTTGTATTGAAAATGCCTTGGAAGGTAGGTCAGATGGTATTGCATGGGCTTTATACTATCTAAATTTATACCAGTTGCCAATTTCTTATGAAGTGGTTGAAAAGGTTTTAGAGTCAAGAGATTGCATAGGGGTCGTGATGCTTTACATAAGTGGAGTGTTTGATGATGAAGTTTTGTCTTTTGTGGACACGGTAGATCAATCAGATGTATATGAGTTAGATCAGTATTGGTTGCTACTCTATCAATTGTTTTTTGATGACAAGATTGTTAATCCATATGATGAGGATAGTACATTTAGTATTTTAAAAGATGAAGATGTTTCTTTTGTTGATAGAGAGGGTTATAGCTCTCCTTCTGAAAATTTGTATTCAGCAGAAAAAATTAAAAAAATATTTGGTGAGATTAAAGATATTGAATTGGTAATACCATAAAAATAATAGGGGTCAGGAATAAAAAGGGGTCAGTGAAGCTACCGCTCCTGCTATCGCACCTAATAAAAGGGGTTGGTGACAAATGAGAATCATTAGTATTATCGTTTGTCACCGACCCCTTTAATTTTTATGTGTACAAAAGGATAAAGGGTTGGAATTCTATAAAAAAATTGATAAATCGTTCTTCGAATATGGAATTACACTACCAAAAAAATATACTGACCAATTAATAGGGGTCAGAGAGCAATTGCTTCTAATATACTCCGCTTCTAACAAAAAGTGGGGTCAGAACACAGTTGTTTCTAATATTAGAGAAATCTGAAGAGACAGGTCGGCATAGAAATCAATATCTTATTAATAGTTACGAAAATGAAGCGCCATTTATTTACTTTAAACAAATAGCTTCGAGGCCTTCGATGTATCAGTGTATATGGCCTTGTTACATCGAAGAAATAAATCAGAGTAGTAAAACAGTTAAGGTAATAATTGGTGAAAAGCCAACGATCGTGAGCTCTACTCAAGAAATATCATACTCAAAGCCCAAAGAAATTGAAGTACGGTATTTGGTAAGAGAATCGAAAGTTAGAGGGCATCAAGCAGAGTTTCGAGAGGAAGTTTTAAAGGCTTATGCTAGGAAATGCGCAATCTCTAGTTTACCAAATGAAAGGCTTTTACAGGCTGCTCATATTATTCCGGATGCCGAATACAGCGGTAAACAGACTGTGAGAAATGGTATTGCGCTTAATTACTTACATCATAAAGCATTTGATTCATACTTGATTGGAATTGATGCGGATTATGTTGTACACGTTAGTGAAAAATTACACAGGCTGAAAGATGGTCCTTTGTTGGAGCATGGGATTTTAGGTTTTGATAAAAAAAGAATATGTTTGCCAAGAAATATTGAAGCTAGGCCAGATCAAGATTTGTTAAATCGTAAATTTGAGAAATATTTAATAAACAATGGAAATTAATAGAAACGGATATAATTTCGAATATGTCGACTTATTGCCTCTACAAATTCAATAAAATAAATAAAAACCTTATTGATGCATTAGTTAAAGGTTATTTGTTTTTTGCTTATTAAAGGTGCCGGAGGGATTAATATTTGATAATTAATAGGGGTCAGAGAGCAATTGTTTCTAATATATCTCAACTCTAATATTAGAGTGTGTGCTCTCTGACCCCATTTAATTAAAGGTGACGGAGGGATTAAAAATTGATCAATGTGTTTCTTGAAGTGTGTTGGTTAAAAAATAATCCCTCCGTCACCTTAAAATAATAGGGGACAGACCACGTTTTATTTAATGTGTTAACCTAAAAAATACTAAGTCATTAAGCATTAAGAATACGGAGGTTCAAAATGCCACGAAGAGCACGTATTGCTGTACCTGGGATTCCTTGGCATATCATCCAAAGAGGTGATAATCGTTCAGCATATTATTATGTTGGTGGTTTTACTGAGGAATAGATTGCATTTCTAGAATATCACCGTGACTCTGTATTCTTAGAACAAAGAACTAAATAATTATTAGAAAAAATGGAACAATGTAAACATGATGTAATGATGCGGCCGTAGATTAAGCGGCTAAGGACCGATAAATGGATCAAGATGAGTACGTTTCAGAAAGAGTAGATGATCAAATTACTTACTATGATGTTCAAAGTAAAAATAGTCAGAAAGCTTTCAAAATTCTAACAAGTATACAGATAATTTCTGGCGCGTTAATACCTATCATCTCAGGCTTTTCAAAATCAATAGACTATTCTGAATGGATTACTGCATTGTTGGGATTAGCGGTTACTTGTACTACAGCATTTCTTGCTCTGAATAAATATCAGGAACGATGGATTAATTATAGAACAACCTGTGAAACGTTGAGGCACTTGAAGCATTTATTTATAACAAGGTCCTCCCCTTATAAAGATGAAGAAAGCTTTGACGGTTTTGTTAATGATATTGAGTCAGTTATTTCAAAGGAAAATTCAGAATGGAGCTCATATATTAAAAAGAAACATGAAGAGACTTAGGTGTGTAAAAAGAAAAGGTATGATTAGAGTTCTGGTTTTCACTAATGTAGAAAGAACAGTGTTTTTCACTGCTTGATCTGAATCTACTATAAGATGCGTATCAACAGAAAAGAAAATCGTGTAAAGTACAAAGAGGTTTTATGCAAACGAAAGATATAATAAGTTCTACTAAGTCTGTAGCTATAAGCTGACGATATTTTAACTTTCTAATATAGACACAAAAGGATATGTGATGAGTGATAGGAAAATAACTGTTGAAGTAATTGGCGACGACGCTATAACTTATGGATCAGATATCCTAATTTTAAAGTATGCGCAAAATTTATATGGACTAGATAAAGCAGTTGTCACTCTCTTTGAACAAGTTGGATTATCTGTTAAAGATGAACTTCCAAAAAATGGAGATTATCTTATAGTTGATACACAAGATAGCATAGGGCCATCAAAAGTTATATTCATAGGAACACCAAGCTTAGGTGGTTTTGGGTATAAGGAAATAAGGGAATTTGGAAGAATTGCATTTTCATCTCTATTTGAGGCAGGGCATTCAATAAAACACATTTCTTTAACTATACACGGATCAGGTTATGGTTTAGATGAACAAGAAGCATTTTCATCGCAACTTGCGGGAATAATTGATGCTATTACTTCGGGTCAGTTTCCTGTTGGGTTACAAAGAATAACATTTCTTGAAAGGGTGGCGAGAAGGGTTCCAGTTCTTCAGCGTTTATTAAATAATTTATTGCCTAATGGTTATATTGAGACTGATCCACAGTTATATTTTGAAGGTAGTGAGGATTCTTCAAAACGAATGTTACGTGAAGCTGGATATACATCCGAAAATAAACCTCATATTTTTGTCGCAATGCCATTTAAAGATGATATGGAAGATATATGGGATTACGGAATACAACCTACAGTGAAAACTGCTGGTTATATTTGTGAACGAGCAGATTTGTCTAGTTTTACTGGTGATGTAATGGATTGGGTTAGGAACCGAATTAAGAGTGCAGAAATTGTTATTGCAGATCTGACCGAATCTAATCCAAACGTATATCTCGAAGTTGGGTATGCGTGGGGTTCTGGTATACCAACTATATTATTAATAAACAGTGAGAGTGAACTAAAGTTTGATGTTCGTGGTCAGCGGTGCTTGAAATATAAAAGAATCAAAGACCTTGAAAGGTCACTAAAAAATGAACTGGATGGTTTAAAATAGCAAAGAAAGCCTTGTCAGATCCCACGATTAAAGGTGTTAGTACCCTTTAATCATGGAATAAAGGGGGTGCGGCTGCATGGATATAAGAGGTAGAAAGACGACAGGTACAGTAATCGAGACGACATCTTTTTACTCGTCACTTTTTTACTATCGCTGATTGGGCAATATAATTAACAAAGCATGTTTTTAAAGAGGGAGTTTATATGTTTCGGCGTTGGTATTATTATATTTGGCGGTTTACTTTATTTATTAGCACTAATAAATAAGAAAATATTTGGTCCAATCACTCACCTCGGTGGGCTATTTTTCATTCTCGACTGGATATTGGTTACCATGCATTGGTTTAATTAAATACCTTGAAATGATCAACGAATTATCATTTGGGATTTAAACTTAACTTGTTTAATAAAATGCTGTCCGCATCTACATTAAAATTAATAGCTATATTACTGCTAGTTCTTTCTGTTTTTATATTTTTTGGCGCAAAAATTCTTTTATATGCAGAGTATTATCTTGTTGGTTTAATAGTATTTATTGTGGCCTCAATTTTATTAGTGTTTGGAAAGTTAATATTCAATGAATCAAGAAAGCTAAGGCTAAGAGAGGAATATAAACCTGTTAGTAGAAATGAAGTTCCAGATGTTTTGTATTTAAGAGCATTTTCAGATGATAAGAAAACAGCAGAATTCGGTGTAGGTTATTTTGACATGTCCACTAGTGAGGAGGCATTGGTAACCGTACTGAAAAAAATAGGCCATGTATTTACAATCGGTAATCCGAATGATGTTTTACCTGAAATAGGTGCAAAACGCGTATATGTATCCGATAAACAGTGGAAACACCGTGTAACTAGATACATGAAGGAAGCAAAGTTAGTTGTCATGCGTTTAGGAGTATCAAATGGTATTAGATGGGAAATTGAGCAGGCTTTTAAAACAGTTAAACCAACGCATCTAGTATTTCTGGTGCCAACGAGTGAGTCCTATGATGAATTTTGTAAAAATTATTCTAGTTTTATTTCTTCACCTCTTGAAGAAGTAAATATAGAGCACCACATAGAGGGCGGGAGGTTTGGTGCATTAATTTATTTCAAACCAGAATGGATTCATCAAATTGTATTGATAAAAGGATCATCAGAATTCAACATGTACAAGTATGCTTTTAGGAGTGTATTCAAACAGCTCGATAAGGACTAACAATTAATAGGGGTCAGAGAGCAATTGTTTCTAATATAACTCAACTCTAATGTTAGAGTGTGTGCTCTCTGACCCCATTTAATTCTTAGAGCGCAATATTTCTAATATGGGGTATCATAGATTTTATCAAATAATAGGGGTCAGAGAGCAATTGTTTCTAATATATCTCAACTCTAATATTAGAGTGTGTGCTCTCTGACCCTGATTAATAGTTCTGATATTATCATTGTTGTGCCTTACAAGAGCTACAAGAGCTACAAGAGCTACAAGAGCTACAAGAGCTACAAGAGCTACAAGAGCTACAAGAGCTACAAGAGCTACAAGAGCTACAAGAGCTACAAGAGCCCAAATTCGCTATTTAAGGT
>Ga0316205_10003104_pt1 | contig 16115 bp, 18 predicted proteins | sample 3monthpyrite_MG_FD_204941 | JGI IMG/M metagenome (GOLD analysis project Ga0316205, IMG submission 204941) | Microbial mat bacterial communities from mineral coupon in-situ incubated in ocean water Damariscotta River, Maine, United States -... | ecosystem: Environmental > Aquatic > Marine >... | reverse complement strand
GCGACCATCAGCAGAACGAAAATCGACTGCGCCAGACCGATCAGGATGTACTGCACCGGGTGGGCCGGTTTCCCGGTCCGGTTCTCGATCAGCAGAACGGTCAGGAAGGTAAGCGCAATGAAAAGAATGCCATAACGTGCGGCGCGATAGGCCTTCTGGTAGAAGTCGTTGGGCTGGAAAAAGCGGACACCAAAAGCGGTGTTGTTTCGCGCGGTCGAATCGAAATCTTCGCGCGCGATCTGCGGCAGGGGGCGGGCGAGATGGGGAATTGTCCATGTCGCCTCGAACCCGGTGTCAGTGATCTGCGAACCGTCGGGCAGGAACGCGCCAAAGAAGCTTGGATGCGGCCAGTCGCTTGTAATCTTGATGCGGCTGGTCCGCCCCACAGGGGCCGCCATCAGCGATTCAGCCCCGTTCAGCCCCAGGGTCATCACATAGCTTTCACGCAAGCGGGGATCGCCAAGCCGGGCCGTTATGCCCCCGACACGCGTGCCGCCCGATACGGGTTCCAGCGGAATGTCATCCGCGTCGGCCCGAAGTTCGGCAGACCCTCTGAGCGCCCGGTTTTCCGACAGGTTCAGGCGTAGATAGCTCTGCGCCCACAGAATCCGTTCGCCGGTTTCAGCATATTGCGGCACCGCGTCGAGATCGAAGCCGAACCGCATATCCGCCTGCGCGGCAAAGACCGGAACCTGAAAAATGCCGCGCTTGCGGATGGTACTTTGCGTGTCCAGCGCCAGATCGAACTCGACAGGTAGGACGAAGATCGGTGCTTTGCGGCGGATCTCGCTGACCTCATAGCTTTCGCTAGTCACGCGCCCAGATTCCGGGTCCGTCACTTCGCGGCTTTCAAGCCGGGTGGTCGGCCCCTCGACCGGAACGATCAGGACCGGACCGCTTATCAACTGCGCGCCGCCCCATTCCTGACCGACCTCGCGGATCGCCTGCCGACTGTAGTCCGCGCGCCCGTCGATCACCGCGCCGACGAAGAACAGCGGAATGAACATTAAAAGCGCCAGAACGCCCACAATCAGAAAACGCACACCAGCTGACCGCATGAAAAAGCCTCCTGTCCGGATCGGCAGGAGGCTATCAGAGCGCGGTTTTTTTTCCAGCGATCAGATTACAACCACGTCGAGTGGCGGAAATCCGTTGAAGCCCACACTGGAATAGGCGCTTGTGTAGGCCCCCGTCACATGGATCAGAACCCTGTCACCCGATTTCAGACCGAGCGGCATCATCACCGGACGCTTTTCGTACAGCACGTCCACACTGTCACAGGATGGCCCGGCCAGAATGCACGGCCCCATCCCTTCGTGATCGCGCTCGGTTGTCAGCTCGTACCGGATCGCCTCGTTCTCGGTCTCGGCCAAACCCGAGAACCGCCCGATGTCGAGGTAAACCCAACGGCACAGATCGTTATCGGATTTGCGCGACACCAACATGACCTCTGCGGCAATGACGCCGGCATCTGCAACCATCGCACGACCGGGTTCGGCCATGATTTCCACGTCGCTGCCGAACCGGGCGCGCACCATCTGAATTATCTGACCCGCATAGTCGGTCAGGTGCGGTATGCCTTCGCCGATGGTTGCCGGGAATCCTCCGCCGATGTTGATAAGCCGCAATCCGTGACCTTCGGCTTGCGCGGCGTGCCAGACTTTGGCCACGCGGTCCAGCGTATCGGCCCACATCGCGGGCGCACGGGTCTGACTGCCCACATGGAACGACAGGCCGACAGGATCGAGGCCAAGCGATCTGGCCAGAAAAAGCAGCGAATGGACCCGGTCCGGCGCGCAGCCGAACTTGCGGCTAAGCGGCCAGTCGGCCTCGGTCGCGCCGACAAGCATTCGGATATAGACCCGCGCACCGGGCGCGTTCAGGGCGATCTTTTCCAGTTCCTCGTCCGAATCGGCGGCAAAAAGTGCAATGCCCGAAGCATGGGCAAAGGAAATGTCCGAGGAACGCTTTATCGTGTTACCGAACGAAATCCGGTCGGCAGAAATACCAAGGCTCAGGCAAAGTTCGATTTCGCCCCGGCTGGCGGCGTCGAATCCGCAGCCTTCGTCGCACAAGGTCTCAAGCACTTCGCGCGTGGGGTTCGCCTTCATCGCATAGTGGATCATCGCGGTGCCAAGGCCCGCAGCCAGGTCCCGGAATTTCCCGGCAACGGCCTCGCGATCCATCACAAGCGTTGGCCGATCGAATGTCCGAGTGGCCAGAAAATGGCCCAAACGAGAAGGATTTGGCGCAAAGCGTGGCTTCAGGCCCGCGAAATCGCTGACAGTAGCGTTCATGGTCATCTCCGACAGACCCGGCCATTTCGGTTTCCCGACACAGACCGCTCACTTCCAGGGGAGACGTTACCGTCGCTACGTAACCATAGGGGCTGATACCCTTACGACAGAGGCGCGTGCGTTGGCGTCTTGTAGGCGCCATATGGGGCAATCTTCCGATCCGATCAATATGTTTCTGGGGCCAGAACCGAGAAATATGTTGACTTTGAAACCGGAAAAAATGCTCTACAGTCAGCGTGTCGGGACGACCCGACACTCGAAGGACAAGCGGGACGGCCCGATCTGGAATCGGAGATCGTATGGCTTGGATTTATCTCATCATGGCGGGACTGTTGGAGACGATATGGGCCACAGGGCTCAAGTCCGCCGCCGTAAGTGCATCGTTGGGGCGCATCGCGTTTGTCGCGTCCACAATGCTGAGCAGTCTGGTCCTTCTTGGACTTGCTATGAAGCAATTGCCCCTGGGCATCGCCTATCCAATCTGGACTGGAGTTGGCTCGGTCGGTGCACTTGTCCTTGGCATAGTTCTGTTCGGCGAGACCGCAGGCTGGCGCAGTGCGCTGGGCGTTTCATTTCTTGTCGTCGGGATGGTTTTCATTTCGATGGACACAGCAAGCTAGGAGGCAGGCATGGCAAATGTGAACAAACCGCAGCGCAAGCTTATCGAAGGGCGCGCTGCCCTTATCGTCATCGACATTCAGGCAAGCACGTTCATCGATGCCTCGAACGTCCGCTCAATCGACAACATGCCCGGCTACCGCGAACGAATGCTCAATGCGCGTATCGCGATAGACACCGCCCGTGCTGCCGACATACCGGTGATTTTCATCCAGGAGGTTCACCATTCCAGCATGGTTGATTTCGGTCGCGAGCTTGACGGTGACGAAGACATCCATTGCCTGGAAAACGATCCGCGCACAGCCCTTGCTGTCGAGCAGATGGATGTGCGGCCCGACGATTTTCACATCCGAAAACGCCGTTACTCGGCTTTCTTTGGCACCGATTTCGAGATTCTGCTGAAGGGGTTGGGAATAGATACGCTTCTTTTGGTGGGAGGTCTGACAGATGTCTGCGTTCACTACACCTTTGTGGACGGGCATCAGTCAGACTATTTCTGCCGGGTGATCGAGGATTGCGTCGCGGGCTCAAGCACCGAGGCCCATCAGGCCGCGCTGCGCGCGATGGAATACCTTCAGACCGGGGCGGTCCGCACGCTGGAAGAAACGCTGGCCGCAATGGCACCGCGGTAGAGAAAAGGGACCGCTCGATTGGGCGGTCCCTTCCTGTTCAGGGTTTGGTTGCCTCAGACGTGCCGCTCGATCATCATGTGCTTGATCGACGCGATGGCCTTTGCCGGGTTCAGACCCTTAGGGCAGGTTTTCGCGCAATTCATGATCGTGTGGCAGCGGTACAGCTTGAACGGGTCTTCCAGTTCGTCCAAGCGCTCGCCCGTGGCCTCATCGCGGCTGTCGATGATCCAGCGATAAGCGTGCAGCAAAGCCGCCGGTCCGAGGTAACGGTCGCCATTCCACCAGTAGCTCGGGCACGAGGTCGAGCAGCAGGCGCACATCACGCACTCGTACAGTCCGTCGAGCTTGGCGCGGTCATCAATCGACTGCTTCCATTCCTTCTCGGGCCGGTTCGTCTTGGTTTCCAGCCACGGCATGATCGAGGCATGCTGGGCGTAGAAATGGGTCAGATCCGGGATCAGGTCCTTGACCACCGGCAGATGCGGCAACGGGTAGATCTTCACATCTCCCTTGATCTCATCCATGCCGTAGATGCAGGCCAGTGTATTGATCCCGTCGATATTCATCGCGCAGGAGCCGCAGATGCCTTCGCGGCAAGACCGGCGGAAGGTCAGCGTCGGGTCGATCTCGTTCTTGATCTTGATAAGCGCGTCGAGGATCATCGGACCGCAGGCGTCCATGTCGACGAAATAGGTATCGACCTGGGGGTTGTTCGCATCATCCGGGTTCCAGCGATAGATTTGGAACTTGCGCACATTCTTTGCCCCATCGGGCTTCGGCCAGGTCTTGCCGGTGCGAATGGTCGAGTTCTTGGGCAGGGTGAATTGAACCATGTCTCTCTCCTTACGGCGGACGTATCAGGCCGTGGCGGCCCGTTTTGGGCCTCCGGCATTGTGTTGGCCCCATAGCTCGGGGGAAATCGTGAAATCGGGCGTCAGAAGGTCCGCAAGACATTGCGGGGCGTCGCGCTCGATGTCGAATTCGATGAAATTCGGATTGCCCCGGAAATACGCGCGCGCATCGGCGTGGTGGGTATCGAATTGCGTGGACCATTCGGCCTCGCACGCTTCGGCCGGCACTTTGGTCGCCGCCATGTAACGCGCCATGTACGAGCCGCCTGCATGACGCTTGCGCGAGGCCAGCCAGTTGTCTTTGGGTCGGGTGTTGAGGATGAAATAGGCGTCAGGATAGGCCCGGTGCAGCATCGGGAAGAACCGCGCGCCCTCGATCACCACATCGCGCGACACGAAGGACAGGTCCGAAAACGCCCGTGTATCACCAAATCCGGCCAGCGGTGCCATACCCAGCGCGATATTGGCCATCATGGTCTGGGCCAGGTTGCGATCATTTCTGTCGCGCCAATGCAAGGACGGAATGCCCGAACCTTCAAACAGGCGATGCAGCGACGTCGTCCCGCACCGGTTCAGACCGATGAGGATGATTTTGGGGTCGCTGCTGGTTGCCATGGTTGTCACCCAACCAATCCCAGGGGACGCGTCGGGCCTTGTCCCGTTTTCTGGATGACGCAGTTTTCGTAGACGATGTCGGCGCTTTCGGGATTGGTACGGAAGATGTCGTCCGTGATCGTGATGGTCGCCCCGCCGCGCACGCCGCCCGATCCGACGCCTGCCCGCACGGACCCCCCGATCCCGTCTGCAAGGCGCGCTCTCTCGGCGCATTGCTCCTCGGCCAGACGCACAGAAACACCTGCCTGGCAGGCCGCGGCGGTCAGTGTCGCCGCAAAGGCGAGAATTTTCAGCCCCCGACCGCCTGCCCCTGTGCTTCTTCTTCCAGGTATCATCAGTACACCCGTGCCTTGGGCGCAATCTTCTTCAGGTCGATCCCGCCCTCGGTCTCGGTCGTCAGCGGGTCGAGATGGACAGGCCGGTACTCCAGCGTCACGCCTTCGTCGACCTTGGCCAGCGTGTGCTTGCGCCAGGTCTTGTCGTCCCGGTCGGGATAATCCTCGTGCGCGTGGGCCCCCCGGCTTTCCTTGCGCGCTTCGGCGGAAACGATCGTTGCCAGCGCGTTTGGCATCAGGTTGGTCAGTTCCAGCGTCTCCATCAGGTCCGAATTCCAGACCAACGAGCGGTCGGTAACTTTGAGGTCGGGGATTTTCGCCGCGACCGAGGCCATTTTCTCGCAGCCCTCGGCCAGCGTTTTGTCGGTGCGGAACACGGCGGCATCGGCCTGCATGGTCTGCTGCATCTCCAGCCGCAACTCGGCGGTGGACGTATCGCCATCCGCATGGCGCAATCGGTCGAACCGCGCCAAGGCCGCATCGACAGAGGCCGTATTCGCACCGGGTGTCGCGGAGTTCGGATCGACAAGCTTTCCCGCCTTGATGGCAGCCGCGCGACCGAACACCACAAGGTCGATCAGCGAGTTCGAGCCCAGACGGTTCGCGCCATGAACTGACGCGCAACCGGCCTCGCCCACGGCCATCAGGCCCGGTGTTGTCCTGTCAGGGTCGTCAGCGGTCGGGTTCAGAACTTCGCCCCAATAGTTCGTCGGAACGCCACCCATGTTGTAATGCACCGTCGGCAGAACCGGGATCGGCTCTTTCGTCAGGTCAACCCCGGCAAAGATGCGCGCGCTTTCCGAGATACCGGGAAGGCGCAGATCCAGCGTTTCCGGCGGCAGGTGGTTCAGGTGCAAATGGATGTGATCCTTGTTGGCACCGACGCCGCGCCCTTCGCGGATTTCCATTGTCATGCAGCGCGACACCACATCACGCGAAGCCAGGTCCTTGTAGGTCGGCGCATACCGCTCCATGAAGCGCTCGCCTTCCGAGTTGGTCAGATACCCCCCCTCGCCGCGCGCGCCTTCAGTAATCAGACACCCTGCACCGTAAATCCCGGTCGGGTGGAATTGCACGAACTCCATATCCTGAAGCGGCAACCCGGCGCGAGCCACCATGCCGCCGCCATCGCCGGTGCAGGTATGGGCCGAGGTCGCCGAGAAATAGGCGCGCCCATAACCACCCGTGGCCAGCACGGTCATTTTCGAGTTGAAAACGTGGATCGTGCCGTCATCCAGTTTCCAGGCGACGACACCCTGGCACACGCCGTCCTCGGACATGATGAGATCGGTGGCAAAATACTCGATGAAGAACTCGGCCTGCTGTTTCAGGCTCTGCCCATATAACGTGTGCAGGATCGCGTGGCCGGTCCGGTCGGCGGCGGCACAGGTGCGCTGCACCGGGGGGCCTTCACCGTATTGCGTCGTATGACCGCCGAAAGGGCGCTGATAAATCTTGCCGGCTTCGGTGCGTGAGAACGGCACCCCGTAATGCTCCAACTCGTAGACGGCCTTGGGAGCTTCACGCGCGAGGTATTCCATCGCGTCGGTATCCCCCAGCCAGTCCGACCCCTTCACGGTGTCATACATATGCCACTGCCAGCTATCGGGGCCCATGTTGCCCAGACTGGCGGCGATGCCGCCCTGTGCTGCAACTGTATGCGAGCGCGTCGGAAAGACCTTCGAGATACAGGCGGTGCGCAGGCCCTGTTCGGCCATGCCCAGCGTCGCGCGAAGACCTGCCCCGCCAGCGCCTACCACCACAACATCATAGTCGTGGGTTTCGTATTCATAAGCAGCCATTTCTGGTCTCCTGCCTCAGAGTGCCATGCGGGCCAGCGCGTAAAGGCCCGTCAACATTGCGCCGTAGCTGACGGCGATCATTGCGATAATCAGAACGTGACGCGTGGTGCCCTGCGCGTAATCCTCGATCAGAACCTGCACGCCATGGCGGAAATGGTTCAGGCCGACGACCAGCATCGCCGCAGTCACCAATGCCGGAAAGGGACGCGCGAATTGGGCCTGCACGGCGGCGAAATCTTCGCCCACAACCGGGCCGAATGCGATCAGGAACAGCGGTACAAGAACCAGCAGGATCACCGAGGTCACCTGCATGTGCCAGTGCTGCTCGGTTCCCGACTTTGTCGATCCAAGTCCGGCGGCTCGCTTTCTGTCGGTCACAAATGCCATGTCCAGATCCCCCTAAAGCACGATAACGGTCAGGATGGTCAGCACGACCGACCCTATGATTATTGCCCAGCCGAGCTTCTCTGCGGTCTCGATCTCAAGACCTCGCAGACTGTCCCACCACAGGTGCCGCAGACCTCCCAGAGTGTGATACCAAAGCGCCCAGATCGACCCCAGCATCACCAGCTTGCCGAACCACGAGGTCAGGATGCCGTCGACGAAGGCGAAATAGCTTTCCCCGCTTGCCGCCGCCAAAAGCCACCAGACAATCAGCAGTGCGCCAAAGATCAGGGCATTGCCGGTCAGTCGGTTGATGATCGAGGTCATGGAAGTCAATTGCGGGCGATAAACCTGCAAATGTGGAGACAGGGGGCGGTTCCCCCGATTTACGTCAGCCATCGCGGTCCCTTTCGGATTTCGGTGACAGGGCCTTCACTGCAGTCCTGATTAAAGGTTTTTCACGCGCTGTCACGGCGCGACGCAAAGTTATGGCGCGGTTATTTGGCGCATTCCGGCCGTTTTCAGCTCTTGTGATCACACAGATAATTTTTGTGATCGCAAGATTTCATCGCGGATTGAAGCCAGCGCGCTGCGTTGCTTCGGGGTCCAGTGGCGCACGCGCCATTGCCTCGGCCACTTCCCGAAGCAGTTTTTCGCGGATGCGCGCCGGATAATCATTGAACCCGTTCGCAGTAACCGCAAAAGCCCCGTCGCCCCAGATTACATTTTCCCAGAAATAACCCGTCAGGTCGCCTTCCGCCCCTTCGATGACCAGTGCGTTGACGGTGACCTTGGCAGCGGACAGGGCCGGCTTCATTGTTGAAGGGAGACGCCCCTCGTTCGAACGTCCATCGCCGGAAACGTCGATCACACGGCGACGGCAATCGGGGACATCCGTGAATTGAGTCAAGGAGACCGCCAGCGCCTCGCCGATCGCAGTGGAAAAATGCCGCCATGCGCGGGGGGCCACCTCGACACTGCGGGCAAATGCGTCGGCGGCTGCAAATGAGCCGATCCGGTACCATGGAAGCGATACTTCCTGCCGCGAGTCGCCGGTCCATTGTACCAGCATGACCCGCGCATCGGCCTCAACCAGTGCTTCTGACACGACGCCGTCCCGCAGTGCTGCGGCCAGCCCTTGCATCTGAATACGGTACTCGTCCGCGCTCACCGAGCCTGAAACATCCACAGCCAGAACCAGTGCAAGTTCGCAGGCCCGTGCTTGCAGGCCGGAAAGCGTCAATAGGGCAGTTGTGAAAAACAGCCGTAACATGGCGGGAGCCTAGCACCCGGCACCACGGCCCGTCATCACATTGGTATCAACACCCAATAGTCGAGGTCGAGCAGAACACCGGGCGCATATTTGCCGTCTTCGCCTTTCAACGTGCCGACGGAACCATCCCTGGTCGCCACCAACCGCAGACGCAATGCCCCGACGCCGGGAGCCGGGGTTTCCGCTTTTTCCAGAACCTCGGACCATGCCTTGACCGTATCGCCCGCGAAGCAGGGGTTGGCATGGGCACCCGCGTTGATCCCGGCGATCATCTGGGCATTGGCCAACCCGTTGAAGCTGAGCGCGCGTGCCATCGAAATGACGTGGCCGCCATAGATCAGGCGCTGCCCGTCGGGCCGGAATGTCGCGTCGAAATGAACCTTGGCCGTGTTTTGCCACAGGCGCGTGGCCTGCATGTGTTCGGACTGCTCGATTGTTACACCGTCCACATGGTCAATGATCTCGCCCACGTCATAATCGCTCCAGCGATGCGGTTCTCCGGCCAGATCGAACTGGTAATTGGTGAAATCGAGTCCCTCCGGTACGACAAGATCGCTCACCGCCAGTGCGGGCTTCAATTTGGGCAGCTCAGTCTCGGGCGCGGCGGCCTCCAGGTCGCGCTTGCGTACCATCACCCAGCGCACGTACTCAATCAAGGTCTCATCATACTGGTTCAGACCCCGGGTCCGAACGTAAACGACACCGGATTTCCCGTTCGAGTTCTGCTTGAGCCCGATCACTTCGGACACCGACCGAAGCGTGTCGCCCGGCCAGACCTGCTTGATAAACCGCCCCTCGGCATAGCCCAGATTGGCCACGGCGTTCAGCGAGATGTCAGGCACCGTTTTGCCGAACACCACGTGAAATCCGATTAGATCATCGAGCGGGCTGAATGGAAGGCCGCAATTCTGGGCAAACTGGTCCGACGAGTAGAGCGCGTGCCGTGCCGGATAAAGCATGTGGTAAAGCGCGCGCTCGCCCATCTTCACCGTACGGGGGACCGCGTGAACGATTTCCTGGCCAAGTGTATAGTCTTCAAAAAACCGGCCCGGATTGGTCTTGCTCATACTATTGCGCTCCAAGCTTCATGTCGGGGGTATAGGACGGGTCGATTTCTTTGGTGACGGCCTGTCCGCAGCGCATCACGCCGCGCTTTTCGTCGAAGGCCATGGTCGGCTCGCCATAAAGCTGCCAACCCTTTGAAAGGGCGTCCGACACCTTGTGACAGAACTCGGATGAGTCATCTTCGGTCAGCAGGCGATAGATCGTGCTCATACCGGGAAGGGCCACCGACCCAGCAACCAGTGAACCAGCGCGATACTGGCAAAGACCACGACCGTCCCGACAACCGCTTTCAGGACCGCACCCGGTTTCGGCTCGGGCGGCGTCCAATCCGGTTCCGCGCGGTTTATCAGAACGACTTCCAGCACCGCCCAACCCAGCAACCCGCCAAACAGGATGACCGAGGCCAGATCTCCGTTCACCAGCAAATGCGCAACGGCCCAGGTCTTGACGGCTGTCAATTGCGGGTGGCGGATTTTCGTTGCGGGCCACGCCCCGGTCCCGCTGGCTGCAAACAGCCAGACCGCGATCAGCATCAGCGTGTTGTTGATGTGGAACATGAAAGCTGGCGGCGACCAGACAATAATGAAGTCCATACCGCGATAGCCGAGCACGATCAGAACCAGCGACGCAAACAGCGCGATTGCGACGGCTCCCTTGCCCTTCTCGCCCATTCTGGCACGGGCACCGGGTGCGATACGTTTGAAAATATGGGCAAGCACCCACAAAGCGAGGCCGAGAACGAGAAGGAGGAAGGGCATGTGCTACTCCGCAGCGAAGGCGTCTACTGCTTCTGCTTTTGCCAGAACCTGCCGGGCAGTCACAACATGCAAGTTTTCGACGATCTTCCCATCGACCACGGCCACGCCCTGCCCTCGCGCCTCGGCCTGCTCGAAGGCCGCGATCTGGCGGCGGGCAAGTTCGATTTCGTCACCTGACGGCGCGAAGGCCTCGTTGGCAATCGCGACCTGCGCCGGGTGGATCAGGGTCTTGCCGTCAAATCCCATATCGCGCCCCTGCGCGCATTCGGCGCGCAATCCGTCCTCGTCCTTGAACGCGTTATAAACACCATCGACGGCCACCAGCCCGCAGGCCCGCGCCGCCAGCAGGCACAGGCCCAGCCCGGTTTGCATCGCCAATCGGTCGGCGCGGAATCGGCTGCCGATTTCCTTGGCCAGATCGTTGGTGCCCATCACGAAACCGGCCATGCGGGGACTGGCCGTGGCGATTTCAGCCGCGTTCAGCATGCCCAGCGGCGTTTCCATCATGGTCCAGATGCGCGTTTGCGCGGTCTCTTCGCGTGAATCCAGTCTTTCGGCCAGCGCCTGCACGTCGGCGGCACAATTCACCTTGGGCAGCAGGACCGCCTCGGGTCGTGCTTCGGCGATTACCGCCAGATCGTCCTCGGCCCACTCGGTGTCAAACCCGTTGATCCGGACGATTTTCGCGCGCGCACCGTAATCTTTCCCGGTCAACGCAGTCTTCAACGTGGCCCGGGCATTCGCCTTTTCGTCAGGCGCAACCGCGTCCTCCAGATCAAAAATGATCGCGTCCACGGGAAGCGTGGTTGCCTTCTCTAATGCGCGGTCTTTTGAGCCGGGGATGTAGAGCACCGAGCGAAACGGGCGCGTGTCCATGATTCTCTTCCTCACTGATTTTGGCGAAAAGAACCAGAACGCGTCGGATTGCGCAACAATGTTTCTGCCGCAGTGCAGAATAGACCATCGCACGGTTGATTAACCCTATATCCATGCCTGAGGCGCAGCCTTTTTGCATTCCGCCGGACAAATTCAGGTCTGGCCCCCCGATCAGAGGATGCGGATCATGCGGCTTACCCTGAAGACACTTACCCTTAGCCTAACCCTTGCCCTGATGGCGACGGCGGCCAGCGCTGCCAGGTGCGCCGAGCGCGCCAAGGTCTTGCAAAGATTGTCTGAAAGCTATGGTGAAACCGTGCAGGGCATGGGGCTGGTGGCTGACAGCAGGATCGTCGAAGTCTTCGCGTCACTGGAAACCGGCACCTGGACGATCACCGTCACCTCGCCCGACGGCATGACCTGTCTCGTGGCCTCCGGTCAGTCCTATGAAGCGATGGCATCGGCGCTGCCCGCGCGTGGCGAGGACGCTTGAACCACGCTTGGGGCGCTTAGCCGCGCCTCATCCGACTTGCCAGTCTTTGGGTCCGGCGCTAGCAACGCGCCAACTTCAACCGACCTGGAGACAATACCAATGGCCAGACCCAAGATCGCCCTTATCGGCGCGGGACAAATCGGCGGCACGCTCGCTCACCTTGTCGCACTCAAGGAACTTGGCGACGTCGTACTCTTCGACATCGCTGACGGTATCCCGCAGGGCAAATCACTCGACATCGCCGAAAGCGGCCCGGTTGAGAAGTTCGACGCCACCCTGAAAGGGACCACCGATTACGTGGATATTGCCGGGGCGGATGTCTGCATCGTGACCGCTGGTGTGGCGCGCAAGCCGGGAATGAGCCGGGACGACCTGCTGGGCATCAACCTGAAAGTGATGAAATCGGTCGGTGAGGGCATTCGCGACAATGCCCCGGACGCGTTCGTGATCTGTATCACCAACCCGCTCGATGCGATGGTCTGGGCGCTGCGCGAATTCTCTGGCCTGCCCCACGAAAAAGTCGTCGGCATGGCGGGTGTTCTGGACAGCGCGCGCTTCCGTCACTTCCTGTCCGCCGAATTCAATGTCTCGATGAAAGACGTCACCGCCTTCGTTCTGGGCGGTCATGGCGACACGATGGTTCCGCTTGTCCGGTATTCGACCGTTGCCGGTATCCCGCTGCCCGATCTTGTCAGCATGGGCTGGACCAGTCAGGAGAAGCTGGACGCAATCGTACAGCGCACGCGCGACGGCGGGGCCGAAATCGTCGGGCTGCTGAAAACCGGATCTGCGTTCTACGCGCCCGCTGCCTCGGCCATCGAGATGGCGGAAGCCTATCTCAAGGACCAGAAGCGGCTTTTGCCCTGCGCAGCCTATGTCGATGGCGCGTTTGGCCTGAAAGGAATGTATGTTGGCGTTCCGACAATCATCGGTGCAGGAGGTATCGAAAAGGTTGTCGACATCAAGCTGACCAAGGACGAGCAGGCGATGTTCGACAGCTCGGTCAACGCGGTGAAAGGCCTTGTCGCGGCCTGCAAGGGTATTGACGAAAGCCTGGTGTAACCCCCAATAGCCGTTCCGAGGGGCCGGTCCCGGCCCCTCGCGTTTTTCGGGGACCACGCAAGAGGCAATCCATGCCAAGCCCAGATACGACCATGGTCGTGACCGCTTGCAACCGACCCGCGTATCTGGAGCAAACGCTGGATTCGATCCTGGCGCGGGACCGGTCCGGGATCAAACGCATCATCGTCATCGAGGACTCGACCAACCCCGAGGTTGCCGGTCTCGTCGCGCGCGTACTTGCTGACGTGCCGCACCTGTTTTTACAGAACTCGCGGAACCTCGGGCAGATCGCGTCGATTGACCGGGCCTATGCCGAGGTCGACACACCCTACATTTACCATTGTGAGGAAGACTGGGTCTTCCCGTCCTCTCTGTTCCTTGAAGAAAGCCGCACGGTCCTGTCGATCCGGCCCGATATTTGCGCCGTGATGTTGCGTGACTGGGACGAAGCTAGCCACGAGCAGAGGATTGCCATTCCGGAAACCATCGCAGACGTGCCGGTGCGGGTTGCCGATCCCATGGCGCATCGCCGCTGGGGCGCATTTTCTTTCAATCCGGGCCTTCGGCGGCTCAGCGACTACGCCGAGCATGGCCCATACTCCGCCATCGGACCAGAGCGCGACCTCAGTTTCCACCACAAGCTGCGTGGGTTCAGACTGGCCTATCTGGAAGCCGGGGACGTGCGCCATATCGGGGAAGATGCAACCGTGTCCATCGACGAATTGCGCCGGAGACGGGCACCGGGTTTTCTTTGGAAATCGGTCAAGCACCGCGCCCAGTTTCTGCATTTCAGGCTGTTCGGGAAGTAAACGCCTGCTATCCCAGTCGCGTCGCCTCGCTTGCCTGCCAGTCGGGTTCGCGCGCAATCAGAACGGCATCGAAACTGGTCGCGGCAAAGTCCAGATCCGCCGACGGAAACAGGCGACGCGCGGCCGCTGCCGGATCGAACCGGATTGGTTCCGCCTGCCCATTCGCCGCCAGTTGTCCCAGTTTCTCTGCCCCGAATACGCGCAGCCGGTTGTGCAGCCGGATCACCGCGTCCTGATCCCCGCCACTGGCCAGAACCTCGTCGATCTGCGCCACCCGATGCGGGCGGAGCCGCTTGGTCAGGGCCGCGCGCGACTGGCCGCTCTGGCACTTCTTGTAGAGCTTGGTCGCCCAGTGCAGACGGGTCATCCCATCGAAATGCACCAGTCGCAGATCGGATGAGGTGATGCCGGGGACTTCGGCCTTGCCATCGCGCTGCCCGTTCGCGTCCCGCGCCTTGGTCTTGTGAATCCCCACAAACCGGTTCCGTCCGACACGGGAAAAGCTTTTCCCGGCGGTGTGTGCGGTCATGCCTTTCAGCAGATATTTCGCATCCGGTCCAAAAACCCGCCGCGCCGCCCTGCCGCTTTCAAATGCCCATAGCACATGACCGTGAAACAAATCGTCTGACAACTCTTCGCCAGCGAACACGCGCTCGCCGACCGGAACGATCACGGTGTCGATGCTTGCGTCCACCCCGGCCAGAGACCGATCCGGATCGCCGGTCAGATATTCATCGGCGTCGCTGTGCAAAAGCCAGTCGGTTCCAGCGCGCCCATAGGCGTGGTTCGCGTTGAGCGTTTGCCGCTGTACATGAACCTGAGGGCGTCCGCCCAGCGCCGACCAATGGGCCGCGTCGCAACGTGTCACGTGCACGCCGTCCAGCGAGGACAGCATGTCCGCCCCCGGATCGTCGGGCCGGTCGAGATAAAGATGAACCTCGGCCGCGCCCAGATCCAGATGGTGGGCAACATAGGCGGCAAGCAGGGCGGGCGGCTCGTCCGCAGTCAACACAGTGCCCCATCGCGTATTCATGCCCAAAATCTTGCCCCGCTTCCGCTTTTTTATAAGCTAAGGTTGGGGTGATTCCCGCGTCAATCCCTCGACGCCCATGTCTTTACGATTTATGTGATCACAGATTTTTATCGTGTGATCACAAATGTCGGAATAATGGCCAGTGCGGCGAATTGGCATTTTTCCGGCGCGCTTCACTATGCCAGACCCACCGCAACGACAGCAAGACGGGACGGAAGAGCTCCATGAATATCCATGAGTACCAGGCGAAGGCCCTCCTTCGCAGCTACGGCGCGCCAGTATCGGACGGGCGCGTGGTGCTGAAGGCCGAGGATGCCAAGAACGCCGCCGGCGAACTCGACGGCCCGCTTTGGGTGGTCAAGGCACAGATTCACGCAGGCGGACGCGGCAAGGGCTCGTTCAAAGAGACCGATGCGGGCGAAAAGGGCGGTGTTCGCCTGACCAAATCAGTTGCGGAAGCCGCGGATGAAGCCAAGCGGATGCTGGGGCGCACGCTGGTGACCAAGCAGACCGGCCCGGCGGGCAAGCAGGTCAACCGGATCTATATCGAGGACGGCTCGGGCATCGAAACCGAGATGTATCTGGCCATTCTGGTGGATCGCCAGACTTCGCGCGTGTCCTTCGTCGCTTCGACCGAAGGTGGTATGGACATCGAGGAAGTGGCGCATTCAACACCGGAAAAGATCCTCAGCTTCTCGGTCGATCCAGCCACGGGCTACCAAGCCTATCACGGGCGTCGCATCGCCTTTAACCTCGGCCTGTCCGGCGGCCAGGTGAAGCAGTGCGTCAAGCTGATGGGCACGCTCTACAAGCTCTTTGTCGACAAGGACATGGAGATGCTGGAAATCAATCCGCTGATCGTGACCGACAAGGGCGATCTGAAATGTCTCGACGCCAAGATGGGGTTTGACGGCAACGCCACCTATCGCCACCCCGACATCAGCGAATTGCGCGACGAGACCGAGGAAGACCCCAAGGAACTCGCGGCATCGAAGTACGACCTGAATTACATCGCGCTGGACGGCGAAATCGGCTGCATGGTCAACGGCGCGGGTCTGGCGATGGCGACGATGGACATCATCAAGCTTTACGGGGCCGAGCCTGCCAACTTCCTCGATGTGGGCGGCGGGGCGACGACCGAAAAAGTTACCGAGGCGTTCAAGATCATTACCAGCGACCCGAACGTCAAAGGTATCCTCGTGAACATCTTCG
>Ga0316205_10003102_pt1 | contig 16132 bp, 16 predicted proteins | sample 3monthpyrite_MG_FD_204941 | JGI IMG/M metagenome (GOLD analysis project Ga0316205, IMG submission 204941) | Microbial mat bacterial communities from mineral coupon in-situ incubated in ocean water Damariscotta River, Maine, United States -... | ecosystem: Environmental > Aquatic > Marine >... | reverse complement strand
CGGAAAAACAGGTCCTGCCCCAGATCTGTCTCCAAGGCCTTTATCTGACGGCTGACCGCACTTTGGGTCAGGCAAAGCTCTTCCGCCGCTCGTGTGACGCTGCCGTGGCGCGCCACAACCTCGAAGGTGTTGAACAGCGCCAACGGAGGGAGGGGATACTTCTTCATGCCAGCAACCTATCCGAACCGCGGCCCGACAAAAGGCAAATTCTCGAACAAACCTCACCGCGCTGGCAACTGGCAACTGGCATTGCCGAACAGAAAACGGCCCTCGCAACCAGCACGGCGGGGTCATGGCGGCCGACAGCTTCGCCTGAAGGCTAAAAACAGTCAGAGGCCTCACGCCCCCCGGGGACTGCATCCGCGAAGTCAGGGCCTCTGCGCCTGGCAGAGCCAGCGCTGATCCGACCCGCCAGATGCCGGAACTAAACACCCAGGCCGACGCTCCGATCAGACAGGCGCAGAGCGAAATTCGGGGCGCCTTCATTCAAACGCCAGGCCTGCATGGTGAAACTACGCTGGCCCGCGATGTGCATGGGGTCGGCGTCCGCCAATGCGCGTGCGGCCGCGATATTCTCGGCGATATAGATGATCAGCCCCGCTCCGCTCATGACCTTCCCTTCGGGATCCGACAATGGCCCGGCAAGGAATAGATGTCCGTCGGCCTCAAGCGTCTTTTGATAAGCAAGATGCGCGTCCAGAAGCTCTTTGGGCGGCGGGCCGTCGCGGGCGGGCGACGTCACGCAGGCGAAAACCTCCACCGCAAGTGCCCCGCGTTGGCGGCAGATCTCTCCGTAATCGGCCCATTTCATCGGTCCACTCATAATGGGTTCTCCCTGTTGGTGATGATTGTCCAAAACCTATACGTTTTCTGTCGCGGCTTTTCGCAATTCTGCTTTCTGGACTTTTCCCATCGCATTGCGTGGCAGTTCCGGAAATATCCGGATGCTGCGCGGGATCTTGAAACGCGCCAGGCAGTTCGACAGCGAGGCGAGAACCGTGTCTGCATCCGTCGCCCCCGGAGCTTCCAGAACGATCGCAGCTGCAACAGCCTCGCCAAGATCGGGATGTGGCACGCCGTAGACGGCACTTTCGAGCACGCCTGGCAGCGCGTCGATCTGCACTTCTATCTCTTTGGGATAGATGTTGAACCCGCCCGAAATCACCAAATCCTTTTCGCGCCCGACAATCGACAGATACCCCTCGCTGTCGCGCACCCCAAGATCGCCGGTGATGAACCATCCATCTTCGGTGAAGCTCTCGGCGGTTTTCTCAGGGTTGCGCCAATAGCCCGGTGTTACGTTTGGCCCACGCACCTCGATGCCGCCGATCCCCGCTTCATCGGGATTGGCAATCCGCAGATCGACGCCCGGCAGGGGATGACCAACGGTGCCTGCGCGGCGCTGGCCTCGCAAGGGGTTCGACGTGATCATGTTGGTTTCGGTCATCCCGTAGCGTTCAAGAATGGCATGCCCGGTGCGCGCCTCAAACGCAGCGTGGGTTTCCGACAAGAGCGGCGCAGAGCCCGAGATGATCAGACGCATATGGGCCATGGCGTCCCGTCCGAAGCGGCTATCGGCGAGCATGCGGCTGTAGAAGGTCGGAACGCCCATCATAGTGGTCGCCCGCGGCAGGACCTCCGCGATTTGATCAAGGTTGAAAGCGGGCAAAAAGATCATCCGCGAAGCGGCGGCCAAGGTCACATTCGTGGCCACGAAGAGACCATGGGTGTGAAAGACCGGCAAGGCGTGCAGCAAGGCATCGCAGGCCTCGAACTGCCAACATTGCTTAAGCGCTTGCGCGTTCGAGATCAGATTGCCATGGGTCAGCATTGCCCCCTTGGAGCGCCCGGTGGTGCCGGAGGTGTAAAGGATTGCGGCCAGATCATTGATATCGCGCGGGACCGGCGCGGCGATCGGACCGGTCGATGCATGCACAAGATCGGTTGCAGACGCGACATCGACCCCGCGGGCCTCGGCGACGCCCCGGGCGGCCTGTGTCGTGGCGTCAAGGACCAGCAACGCCGGTTCGGCATCGCCCAGGAAATAGTCAAGCTCTGCCGGGGTATAGGCCGTGTTCAATGGCACAAAGACAGCCCCCGCCACGGCCGTTGCAAGGTAAAGGATCAAGGCATCAGGCGATTTGGCGATCTGACACAGCACACGATCACCCGCGCCCACGCCAGCACCCTGCAAAGACCCCGCCGCAATGGCGACGCGGGCGCGCAGGTCGCCATAGCTGAGTGTTTCATATCCGGGTGCCTCCAGAAATGGAGCGGCATCGCTTTGATGGGTCAGAAACGCCTTAAAGATCGGATTGATCGACATCTGCGCGTACTCCTGTTTGTCTGGCGGCACCCCATGGGCGGGGCCGGCCGAGTGCGGTGCGCACGGCGCGCGATACGGCCAGTTCGCCGCTTGCGGCAAAGGCTTCGTGCCGGGCCTCGACCTGGTCCAGTTCGTAAAGGTAATTGACCATCACGCCGTGGCTTTGCTCCAAACCCTTTTCCGACAGATCCGCATCGGGGTTGATCCGGTGCAATTCGGCCCCATTGCCTAGGTGAAACTTCGCCACCGGATCAAACGGACGGTCGGCGTCATCCTTGGCTTCGGCCAGATATGTGGCGGCGGCCGGAACCAGATTGTCCTGACCGGGTGCCAGGGTGCCTGTGGGAATGCCCTGTGCAGCAGCCCATTTGGCAAAACCCGGAACCGGCGACAGGGTAGAAAATGTCTTCAGGTTCGGCAATTCGGCCTTCAGATCCGATGCCACCTGCTTGATCAGGAAGGCCCCGAAGGAAATTCCCGCCAACCCCACCTGACAATTGGAAATTGAGTAGAATATGGCGGTGTCTGCGTCTTCTGCATTCAACACCTCACGCGGAGAGGCCAGAACCGATTGGATCGAGCTGGCCAGCCCTTTCGTCAATGCGACCTCCACAAATATGAGCGGCTCGTTCGGCATGGCGGGGTGGAAAAAGGCAAAGCACCGCCGGTCTGTCGGCACCAACCGTTCGCGCAGCGCGTCCCAAGTGTCGATGGCGTGGACCGCTTCATAGGCGATGATCTTTTCCAGCAGATCCGCCGAACTGTGCCAATCAATGCGTGTCGGCACAAGAAAGCCGCGGTTGAACCAACTGCGCAGCAGGTGTCGCAGGTCGGCATCGATGGGCGCGAGGGTGGGATCGTGACGGAGCGCGGCCAGCAACTTTCGCCGCACCTCAACCAGACGGGCGGTGCCGCCGGGGGCGGCGTTGAGGCGCCGGAAGAGTTCCTGCCGGGGGGGTTCGGCGGCCAGTTGCAGCGCCTTCAAGGCCGTCGGCCCCTCGTCGCGGGCCCGTTCGGCAGCGGCAAGAACCTCATCCAGATCCACCTCGAACTCAACCCGCAGGGCCGTGAAATAGCGGTCGATCCCATCGCTCGTAAGGCCCTCGATCAGCGACAAGACCTGATCCGCAATCGCCACGCCAGACGCCTGACCGCGTGCCGTCAGCAAAGTATGGCTGAGACTGACGGGATCATCCTGTGCGGCCTGCAGCCCATCCCCCCAGAGCCGTGGCACCACATTAGGCCCGACCAGCTTGCGCAGGCGGCTTGCGAATGAATTGTCCCTTGTCATCAATCCTCAACCCGAATTACATCCCCTTCATAAAAAATCGACTTTTAGTTGACAAGTCGTTTTTTTATTGGAATCCTTTGATAACGCCAAATGGAGAGAGATGTCATGAGACTGTTGACCGGCACCGTATCGGGACATGCGACCCCGTCTGTGTTTTCTGTTTCAGGTGACCGCGCCACGATGCTTTTGGAGAATGCCGGCGATCTGTCCGGCCTGATCGCGCGTGCCGCAGAGGGGCAGTCCCTGCCGCAGCCGGGTGCCGACGCCAGCGTAGTGGATGTCGCCGATGTTAAGCCCTCTTTGCCCGTGGCGCGGCCAGGCAAGATCGTCTGCCTGGGCCTGAACTTCGCGGAACATGCGAAGGAAGGTGGCTATGACGTGCCTGATTACCCCGCAATGTTCATGCGTGCGTCGACTTCGATGATCCCGGCGGGCGCACCGATGGTCCTGCCCACGGCATCGCATACCTTTGACTATGAGACCGAATTGATGGTGATTATCGGCAAGGGCGGACGCCACATCTCAGAGGCCGATGCGCTGGACCATGTGTTCGGCTATTCGACCTTCAACGATGGCTCCATTCGCGAATATCAGCGTAAAACCCACCAGTGGACCGCAGGCAAGAATTTCGACGGAACCGGCGCAATCGGGCCGATTGTCGTGACGCCAGACGAGGTGCCCGGAGGTGCCAGCGGGTTGGGCATTCAAACCCGGCTGAACGGGCGGACGCTGCAAGATAGCAATACGTCGGATATGATTTTCACAGTCGCGCGGACGATTGCGATTGTCTCGGAAATCATGACGCTGGAACCTGGCGATATGATCGCCTTCGGCACGCCGCCGGGCGTCGGTCATGCGCGCAAACCACAGGTCTGGATGAAGCCAGGAGATGTCGTTGAAGTGGAGATCGAGGGTATCGGCATCTGCCGCAACGAGATCGTGGCCGAAGTGGACATGACCCACGGGACAGCCGCGGAATGAATGTGGCGACGGATCCTCGTGCGGCGGCGCAGGCCGAGATTCGCGACCTGCGCGCAAAGATCACCCAGCTGGACGAGGCTGGCATCGAGCTGATGCTGACCAAGGCACGGTCACATTACGCGTGGCAGGACAAACCCGTCAGCGAAGCCCAACTGCGCCGGATCTACGACATCACAAAGCAGGGTGCCACGAGCATGAATTGTTCGCCCGCCCGGTTTATTTTCGTAACCTCGGACGAAGGGCGGCAACAGCTTGTCCCGGCGCTCAAGCCCAAGAACGTGGAGAAGGTTCTAAGCGCGCCTGTGACAGTTATTATCGCAGATGAAATGCGGTTCTGGGAGCGGCTCGACTACCTGTTTCCGCATGAAGACCGCAAACCGTTGTTCCGGGGTAAAGAGGCCTATATCGACGACACCGCAGCGCGCAACGCAACCTTGCAGGGCGCCTATATGATGATGGCGGCGCGTGCGATCGGACTGGATTGCGGCCCGATCTCGGGCTTTGACAACAAAGTGGTTGATGAGACCATTCTGGCCGGCACAACCCTGCGGTCGAACTTTTTGCTGAACCTTGGTTACGCCGACGAATCGGCGATTTTCCCAAAACTCCCCCGGTTGCCGTTTGAGGAGGCTTGCAGCTTTTTGTGAGGGGAGGGGCGCGTGGGATGCGTCAAAACGCGGGTGCAAGCCCGGAATACTCACTAGTCGGGAGGACAAAATCATGACGTACAAACTCAACCGCCGCACATTGCTGGCAAGCTCCGCCGCCGCCGCCGGTGCCGCGACCTTTGGCATGCCAGTCGCTGCACAAGGCCGCCCCGTGACCGTCATTGACGGCTACCCGGAGCGCGCGATGTGGGTGCAGGAATTGTCGAATTTTTATCTTCCCGAGGTCAATCGCCGGTTGGTTGAGATGGGCCTTGAGGAAATGGATTTCCAGGAATCCTATGGCGGCTCCATCGTGCGCCCGCGCGGCGTTCTGGAAGGCATACGCCTGGGACTGGGCGATATCGGCGTCGTGACGACGATTTTCCACTCTTCGACCCTGCCAAGCCAGGCGCTTTCGGCGGTGACGCCGTTCATCTCGGTCGATGCGGGCCTCGTGGCGCGTTCGGTGGACGAGATCGCCATCGAGTTCGACGCCATGCGCGCCGAGTTCGAAGCCCAGGACCAGGTCTACCTGGCGACCGGCGTGGTGCTCGACAGCTACCAGATGTTCGCCAACCGCCCGATCAGCACCCTCGACGACATGGCCAACATGCGTTTCGCCGCCGCGGGCTACAACCTGCGTTATCTCGAAGGCCTTGACGGGGCCGTGGGAGTGCGTGGCGGTCTGACCGATTTCTACAACATGATTCAGACCAACGTCACCGATGGCTGCATGATCTGGCCCGAAGCGTCGGTGACCTTCGCCATTGCCGAAGTCGCGCCCTACATGCTGCGCGCCAACCTGGGCGCGGTGAACACCAAGACCCTGACCGTCAACAAGACGTTCTGGGACGGCCTTGACGAAGACGTGCAGATGGTTCTTCGCGAAGTCGGAATCGCCTATCGCGATCGTCTAGCCGAGGTGGCCATGGGCCGCGCGGCAGCCAGCGAAGCCGCCTTTGTCGAAGCCGGTGGCACGATCGTCGATCTTTCTGACGAAGATCGGGCGGCCTGGGCCACGGCGATGCCGAACCTCGCGACGGAGTGGGCCGCCGGGCTCGACGCCGATGGCAAGGACGGCTCAGGCATGCTCAGCGCCTATATCGACAAGCTGATTGCCGGCGGTGAAACCCCGGCGCGCAACTGGGCCTCCGAGGTCTGAACCGGATGGAAAGCCCGGAGCACAATGCAGAGCCCGGCGCGGGCTCTGCACTCTACCGTGCCTGCAACGCGCTGGCGCGGTCGATGTCCGGTATCGCCAAGGCGGCGAATGCCGCCGGAACGCTGGTGGTTCTGGGCCTTGTCGTGCTGATCAACGCGGACGTCTTCTCACGCAATGCCTTCAACGCGCCGTTCCGGGGCACCTATGAAGCCGTGCAGTTCCTGATGGTCATGATCGTGTTTCTGCAATTGCCGGATGTCGTGCGGATCAACCGCCTGACACGTTCGGACGGATTTCTGGCGGTTCTGGCCAAGCGCCGCCCCCGGGCCGCGCGGTTTTTCGCAAGGATCATCGATTCCGCGGCCGCCGTGTTCATGGGCCTGATCGCTTTCGCGATGTGGCCGGAATTCGTCCGCTCCTGGGGTGACAACACCTATTTCGGCACGCCAGGGATCTTCACCGCCCCCTATTGGCCGATCCATCTTGTGATGTCTTTTTCCGCCGCGCTGACGGCCTTGATTTTCGCGACGAAAGCCTTGTCAGGCAAGCGCCGGCCGGAGCTTTTGCACCTTGAGGAGTCCGGCGCATGACCCCGTTCGAGATCGGACTCATCTCCGTTTTGGCCATGGTCGTCATGATCTATCTCGGGGTCTATATTCCCATTGCGCTCGGGTTGGTGTCCTTTGTCACCATCTGGATCCTGCGCGGCAGTTTCGAACTGCCGCTGGCGCTGTTGAAAATCGCAGCAGGTGACAGCGTGCGGGAATATTCCTTCGCCACCATCCCGCTTTTTACCTTTATGGGGTTAATCGTTTCCAAGGCGGGGATGGGCGAGGATGTCTACCGGGTGATGAACACGCTGTTCCATCGCATCCTGGGCGGCGTCGGCATGGCCACGGTCGGTGCGAACGCGCTGTTTGCGGCCGTGACCGGAAGCTCGATCGCGTCGGCCTCGGTCTTCACCAAGGTCGCTGTGCCCGAGATGATGAAGCTCAATTACAACAAGCGTTTCGCCGTCGGTGTCGTCGCCGGGTCGTCGGTTCTGGGGATGATCATCCCACCCTCTGCGATGCTGATCATCTACGCCATCGTGGCCGAACAATCGGTGGGCCACATGTTCCTGGCGGGGGTGATCCCCGGCATCATGCTGACCTTTGCCTACATCCTGGCGATCTGGGGCATGTCCAGGTTTCGCCCGCAAGCCGTTCTCAATGAAGGTGCGGGCCAGGTTGCAGATGTCGAGCTGTTGAGCGCGGGTCGGATCGTGCTGCTGTGTCTGCCGCTGTTGATCCTCGTCAGTATGGTCCTGGGCGGCATCTATACCGGCTGGCTGACGCCGGTTGAAGCGGGGGCCGCAGGGGCCGCACTTGGCTTGGTTTTCGCGCTGGCGCGGGGACGGATGGACCTGAAGGGTTTCTGGAACGCCCTGTTGGAGACCGGTCATATCACCGCAGCGATCCTGTTCCTGATCACCGCGGCGTCGATCTACAGCCGGATGCTGGGCATTGCTGGCATCCCCAACGCGCTGGGTGATTTTTTGGAAACCTACCAGCTGGGTTTCACGGCCGTGATGGTGATGCTGGTGATCCTCATGCTGTTTCTCGGCACGCTTCTCGATACGGCCTCCATCATCTTGATCGTCGTGCCTTTGTTCCTGCCCATTGTGGAACCCCTTGGTGTCAGCCTTGTGTGGTTCGGCATTATCGTGGTGATCGGCGCAGAGATTGGCTTGCTGACGCCGCCGCTTGGCATCTCGTGCTTCGTGATCAAAAGCACGATCAACGACCCGAGTATTTCGTTGAAGGACGTATTCATGGGCGCGCTTCCGTTTGCGGGTGTCATGTTGATCGTCCTGTTTATCCTGATCCAATTCCCAATCCTGTCCACGGCCCTGCTGCCGTAAACCCGGAGGCTCCAGATGCGCAACGTTACCCCAGAAACCCTGACCGGTCTGCTTCTTGGCTTGTCTAGCCCCGACACCGATCCGCGCCTGCAGGAGGTTCTGACATCGCTCGTGACCCACCTGCACGCCTTCACCAAGGAGGTCGGCCTGACCCACGCAGAGTGGCGCATGGGGTTGGACCTGCTGACGCGGGCGGGCGAGATCACAGATAATGAACGCAACGAATTTGTGCTGTTCTCAGACGTGCTGGGGCTCAGCTCGCTGGTCGATATGATCAACTCGCCCGAGCAGTGCACGAGTTCCTCGGTGCTGGGGCCGTTTCACATCCTTGGCGCGCCTGATCTGCCGGTTGGCGGCGACATGATCGGACAGAATGAGGGCCCGCAGGTTGTGGTTGAGGGGCGTGTTCTTGATCAATCCGGAGCGCCGATCGGCGGCGCAAAGATCGAGCTGTGGCAAACCGCCGATAACGGGCTTTATTCGAACCAGGATTCGGCGCAGGGCGACTACAACCTGCGGGTCTCGATGCAGACCGGAGCCGACGGGCGCTATGCGCTTTCGACCATCCGGCCCGCCCCCTACATGGTTCCGACCGATGGCCCGACAGGTGACCTGCTGAATGCCACCGGGCGGCATGCGTGGCGGCCTTCACATCTGCATTTCATCGTGCATGCCGAGGGCTATCGCAACCTCGTGACCGAGGTCTTCCCAAGCGACGACCCCTATCTGGATGCCGACGCTGTCTTCGGCGTGCGGAGTGATCTTGTAATGGAATACATGCCGGGAGACCGGGCGTCTCTGGCCGATGATTTTGCCGCAAAGCAGACACTGGCCGACAGTTTCAGCAAAGTCGAATTCGACTTTGTCCTGCCGCCGGAGTGATTAGCCCGCAACGCTGAGCTTTGTGGCTTCCTGCTCTTCCAGATTCTGATACAGGAATTCGCCCGTCTTGCGGTAATGGTCGTTCAACAGGTCGACCGCACGGTCCACATCGCGGGCCAAAGCCGCCTCGGCAATCAGGCTGTGTTCATCGATGATCTTGCGTTCGGGATATGCCGCCAGTCTCGCCACATTTCGGTAGCGCACCGCAAGATCATAAAGCTGCGCACAGAAATTCAACAGGTAGCGCGACGGGCAGGCCGCGATCAACGCGGTGTGGAATTCGCGGTGGGCGACCTCCCACTCGGTATTCTTCTGTGTTCGGTCCAGCGCATTGAGCCGGTATTGCAGCAAGACGATCCGTTCTTCCCATTCCGGCCCGCCATGGCGGATCGCATCGGCGAAGGCGATACCCTCCACCCGACAGCGCGTTTCCAGCAGGATACCAAAATCGTCGGCGCTAATATCGGGAGCCCAAAAGCCGCGCTGCTCATTGCGCACGACCAGTTGCTCGGACGACAGGATGCTCAGCGCCTCGCGCACCGGGCTCGCGCCCATATCCAGCTTCTTTCGCACCGCGTCGATCTGAATGCGCGAGCCGGGCCGCAATTCACCGGACAAAACCATCTCACGGATGCGATGATGGGCCAGCGAGGTCAGCGAACGATGTGAATCCATACCAAAACTCCTTGGCTCAATGATAGGTTGCAAAGGATGTAAACTCAATGAAAATCGATTTTTATGGAGCGTTGATGTGAGCGGAGTTGCCGGGCAGCTGATCTTCACGAGGATCTCGTCCGGACGCCGCCACCGGTTCGAATATGCGTGCTTTCGCGGGACGCGAATATTCCGGATATCAGCGGCGAATACCCGGCCGAATCTCTTTCACCAGTTTCCAACAGTTTCAGGGCCGATCTCGATGCCACGCGCGCGAAGCAAGCCCGCACGGATCAACCCGCCGATCCCGAATTCATCAAGAACGTTTCAACGCGCCATCGGGGTCACGTCAATTCAACCGCGCCCATGGCGGAGCAACGTCCGCAACTTCCACCCTTTTTCCGATGGCTTTGCCGGAATTTTCAGGTTGGGCCGGCTTCATTCAGATAGGTCCGAGCCTGTTCGGCGGTTTCGAAGATATGCGTCCGGTCATCGTGGAAAACGTCGCGCAGCTTCATTCGCATGAAGGCCGACCCGGAATACCGTGAAACCGCGCCGTAATACTTTTCGCTCAGATGGGCGACCATTTGTGCCCACTGGGCCTCGAGCGCTTCGTCGATGCGGAACCCGTCGTAATTCACAATCACATCGACGCGCGCGCCAAGCGATGCGCAGGTTTCAGCAACCAGCGCGCCCACACGTTCAACCTCATCGCTGGTGCGCAGTCGCATCTTCTCAAAATTCAGGAACAAACGCCGCGCGGTCCGGTCAATCGCGATCCGGTCTTTCAGATCGAGATGCAGGAGATCGGTCCTGAGATCCATCTCCGCGGCCCCGAAAATGCGGGCGTCCATCTGGCGGACTTCCTTGATGATGGGCCGCACGTCCATTTGATCGACAATATCCCGTTCAATCTCGACGCCCGGTGCAATCTCGACCAATTCCAGCCCCTCTGGAGTCAGCTCAAAAACACAGCGTTCCGTGACGTAGATCACAGATTGGCCAAGGCGCGCCGCGCGCGCGCCCGAAAAGGTGATCTGCTCCACCCGGTCCAAAAACTTGCGAACACTGCCTTCCTTTTGGATATGGATGCCACCTTGCGCGACGGCAACCTCAAGCCCGACGGCTGTGAAGGTTCCCGCAAACACAACGGCCCGGGCGTTTTGCGAAATATTGATAAAGCCGCCTGCCCCGGCCAAACGCGGACCAAAGCGGGACACGTTCACATTTCCCCGGGCGTCGGCCTGCGCCAATCCAAGGCAAGCCATGTCGAGACCGCCGCCATCGTAGAAATCGAACTGGTTGTTTTGCGGGACCACAGCATCCGTGTTCACCGCGGCACCGAAATCCAGACCCGAGGCGGGCTGCCCGCCGATCACCCCCGGCTCGGCCGTCAGGGTCAGGTGATCCAACAGCCCTTCCTCGGCCGCGACCGAGGCAACACCTTCGGGCATGCCGATCCCAAGATTGACGACGCCGTTTACCGGAAGCTCGAACGCGCAGCGCCGGGCAATCACCTTGCGCGCATCCAGAGGCATCGCCGGAACGTCCCCCTCGGGCGTGCGGATGCGGCCGGTAAATGCCTGACTAAAGGCGGTGCGATAGGTTTGCAGGTGGTTTTCCGGGCGGGCCACAACCACGGCATCGACAAAAATGCCCGGGATATGCACGTCTCGCGCCGGCAGGCTTTTGGCGCGCGCGATCCGTTCGACCTGGACAATCACCACACCGCCCGCATTCTTGACCGCCATGGCCTGCGCCAGATTGTCGATGGTCAGCGCCTCGCGCTCCATGGTGATGTTTCCGGCCTCATCTGCCGTGGTGCCGCGCAGCAATGCAACGGCCAGGCTGTGCGAGGGGTAAAACAAGACCTCCTCACCGCCGATCTCCATCAGCCGAACCTGGTCCTCGGTGCTGATGTCATTGATCGCACCGCCGCCATTGCGCGGGTCCACAAAGGTCTCCAGCCCGACCTTGGACAGCATCCCCGGCTTGCCCGCCGCAATGTCGCGATAGAGCTGGCTGATGCATCCCTGCGGCAGGTTCCAGCCCTTGATCTTGCCCTGGGTTGCCAGGGCCGCGACCTTTGGGATCAGGCCCCAATGCCCGCCAATTACGCTTTTCAACAGCCCCTCGTGGCCCAGACGGTTCAACCCGCGATCCTTGCCGTCGCCTTGTCCGGCCGCAAAGAACAGCGACAAATCACGCGGGTGGCCAGTGTCCAGAAACCGTGCCTCGATCGCGGCCAGAAGCTCATCGGGCACGCCGATGCCCACAAAACCGGATGTTGTGACCGTGTCACCGTCATGTATGAGGGCGGCGGCATCGGCGGGGGTTACAACCTTGTTGCGCATTCTTCGGTTCTCCAACTCCTGTGGCCCTCCATCCCCGATCGAGGGGCCGTCATGCCCGCAATACTATCCACCGCGCTAAGAGATGCACCAAGTTTCAGGTATTCCGAAAACTGCTCCAGATAACAAATTTCTTTGTCCATGGGTGCCGTCGCCGGTGCAAAAGCAAAACCCTCTCCACGACATCGGCCAGATCAACCGAGCGCCGCCGAAATCTCCTGCCACTCTGCCCGCGAAACGGCGTCAGGCCCGGCAATGATCCAGTAGCTTTCGTGGTGCTGCAAAACCTCGTCGCCCAGTTGAATGAGCCGCCCGGACGCAAGATCCTCGGCGCAAAGCGGCAGCGAGCCCAGAAAAACACCCATTCCGCGCCGCGCCGCGCCCAGGGCGGAAACAAAAGTGTCAAACCGCAAATGCGGGATCGGGGTTGTGGCGACACCAAACTGCGACGCCCAATCGTTCCAGCCCGGGCGCGGACCGGAACAGGCAATGCGGGGCCATTCCGTCCAATGGCCGCCTTTTTCGCCCAATTCAGGCGCAACCATTGGAGCGACCTGTTCAGGGTAAAGCTGCTGTTTGTGGTAATGTGGCCAATCCCCCACGCCGTAGCGAATTCGGATCACATCGTCCAAAGCGGCATCATGGGCACCAAGCACCATTGTCTGAATGGACAGCCGCCCCTTTGCGATGTCCCGCAGCCGGTCAAGACGCGAAAGCAGCCACAACTCGATGATCGATTGGCTGGCCGAAATCGTAAGCCGCCCGCGCCCGGACCCGAACAGCGCCTCTGAACTGTCGCGCAACCCATCGAGCGCAGAACGCACATGCGGCAGCCATGCCTCGCCTTCAACAGTCAGCGCAATTGACCGCGCGCGGCGATAGAACAATGCGGTGCCAAGCAGCTTTTCAAGGTTTCCGATCCGCTGGCTGATCGCGGATTGGGTGAGCCCGGTCTCGGCGGCGGCGGCGGTGAAACTGCCAAAGCGGGCCGCCGCGTCGAATGCGCGAATCCACTCCAGCGGAGGTGTCTTGAACTGAGGGTCACGCATTAGCAATCCTGATGCTCAGAGCGAAAATTGTTAATTTGAATTTATGCCGGATCGTCGTGATGGTGTCGCCCTAAATCTCAACTTTCAGGATCGCGCCATGCCAGATGTCACCATAGACCCGTCAGGTGCGTTCCTGACGCTCAAGACCCCCACATCCGCCCATCGTTTTCACGCGATCTGGCTGCGCGACAACGCCCAGGATCCTGAAACCCGCGCGCCGGGAAACGGGCAGCGATTGATCGCGTTGCGTGACATTCCCACGGACACGCGCATCGGATCCGCCGAATTGGGCGGTGACACTCTGAACGTCAGTTTTGCGCCGGAAGGCAAGACCGTTGCCTATGATCTTGGCTGGCTGATGGCCAATGCCTATGACCGAACCGGCGCGCGCAACCGCGGTTGGACGGCACCCGAGATTGAAGTCTGGGACGCGGGGCTGATGCAGGATGTACCAGTTGGCGATTTCAAGGAATTGTCCGGCAACGCCGACGCGCTGCGCCGATGGCTGGGGCTGGTGACCCGCTATGGCTTTGGCAAGATAGTGAACGGTCCCATTGAAAGCGGGGCGCTGTTCAAGGTTGTCGATCTGTTCGGCTATGTGCGTGAAACCAATTACGGGCGGCATTTCAACGTCAGAACCGAAGTAAACCCGACAAACCTCGCTTTCACCGGCCTTGGTCTTCAGGCCCATACCGACAATCCCTATCGCGATCCGGTCCCGACGGTTCAGGTGCTCTATTGCCTTGAAAGCTCGGCCGCAGGCGGCGAGAACATGGTCGTCGACGGTTTCGCCGCGGCGCTGCGCCTGCGCGACGAAAACAAGGCCTATTTCGACGTTCTCGCCGACCACTGCGCCCGGTTCGAATATACCGGCGACAAGGGTATCTGTCTGACCTCGCGCCGCCCGATGATCGAACTTGCGCCTGACGGAGAACTGATTGCCGTTCGCTTCAACAACCGCTCCATGGCGGCGGTCACGGATGTGCCTTTCGACAAGATGGACACCTATTACGCCGCCTATCGCCGCCTCGGAGAGATCATTGACGACACGGCGATGGAGGTCACTTTCCGTCTGAATCCGGGCGAAGGCTTCGTGGTGGACAACACACGTGTGCTGCATGCCCGCAAGGGCTATTCCGGGGCGGGCACGCGTTGGTTGCAGGGCTGTTATGCGGACAAGGATGGCCTACGCTCCACCCACGATGCCATGTCGCGCGACCACAAGCTGGAGGCTGCCGAATGAAGCCCGCGATCGACACGCTGACCCGCGATACCATCGTCGATTTTCTCGGCTCCATCTTCGATCGAAGGGGCAGTGAGGAATACCTGGGCGAACCTGTCAGCATGGGCGAACACATGCTTCAGGGCGCGACCATTGCAGAACAGAATGGACAACCCGAAGAAATCATCGTTGGCGCGTTGCTCCATGATATTGGCCATTTTACCAGCGAATTCGGTACCTTTACGATGCAGGATACCGAAGACCGCCACCACGAAGATGCCGGTGGCGAAGTGTTGGAGCGCTTTTTCCCCACGGTCATCACCGATTGCGTTCGCTACCATGTGGCCGCCAAACGCTATCTCTGCGCGACACGGCCGGAATATTTCAAACGGCTGTCCGAGGCGTCGATCCACTCGCTCAATCTTCAAGGCGGTCCGATGACCCCCGAGGAGGTTGTGGCGTTTGAAAAGAACCCGAACCTCGATCAGATCGTCGCCGTGAGATACCTTGACGATGCGGGCAAGCGCAAAGATATGACGACCCCCGATTTCTGGCATTTCGCGCCAATGGTTCAACGGATGGTCGACCGCCATTTTAATGCAAAGCCGTAACCGCGCCAGACGATTTCCTTGGCGGTCACACCGCTACCTATTTCCCGTCTCCGAGATTCAACACGACATTGCCAATCGCATCGCCGCTTTCGACTCTTTCATGCGCTGCTGCAATATCCTCAAGCTGAAAGCGACTGTCGATCCTGGTCTGCAAACGTCCCGATGACAATGCGGCGGTAGCGCGTTGCAAGGCGGCAGTTCTTTGATCGTCGGTCAATTCGTAGACCAGGAAGAAATTCAATTTCAACGAGTGGTAAAGCAGTTCACGAAATGGAACCGGCACGTCGTTCATGTCGTTGGAGCCATAGCAGATCAACGACCCGTGCGGCCTCAGAACAGACTGGCGGAGCAGGTCGACCGACGAAGAAAAATCCATGTCGATGAAGGCATCCACCGGCCGGCCGCCATTTGCCTCAAGAATCCGTTTTCCAAAATCCGGATCCCGGTAATCCACAACCGCAACGGCCCCGGCTTCCATCACAATTGGGGCCCGCCGCGTTGACGCCGAACCAATGACCTTCATGCCGCGTTCTGTCGCCAATTGGGTCACATAATGCCCGACCGCATTTCCGGCACCGGTAACCAACAGCGTTTCAGCGTCGCAAGCGCTGGCAAACTCTACTGCCTGAATTGCCGTCAGCAGCGGAATCCCGGCACAGGCCCCCACGTCGAACCCGACGCCTTCGGGCAGGGCAACCGCCTGATGTGAGGGAAGCGTGATGTATTCAGCAGCCGTGCCGTTGCCGCGTTGCCATTGACCGTTCCAAAGCCACACACGCTCACCAACGCGCCGCTCGGAAATGCCGCCACCAACCGCTTCGATGATACCTGCACCATCGCTATGCGGAACCACGTGATCTGAGGCCAATGGGCGCGCCGCTCGGCTCTTGACGTCCGAAGGGTTCACGCCCGAGGCTTGTATCCTGACCAGAACCTCGCCCTTTGCAGGTTGGGCCACGGGCAAGGTGCCGACAATCAGAACATCGGAGGCGGGACCATTTTCCCGGTAGAAAGCGGCTTTCATCGTATCTCCCCATGTCATGGCAGGGCTGG
>Ga0316205_10003100_pt1 | contig 16140 bp, 13 predicted proteins | sample 3monthpyrite_MG_FD_204941 | JGI IMG/M metagenome (GOLD analysis project Ga0316205, IMG submission 204941) | Microbial mat bacterial communities from mineral coupon in-situ incubated in ocean water Damariscotta River, Maine, United States -... | ecosystem: Environmental > Aquatic > Marine >... | reverse complement strand
AGCAATCATGCTTCTGGCAGCGACAGAATTTATCAAGCCGCTGAACTTTTAGGGCTTGCTGATGAAGATATTATCGTCAATGTGCAGGGAGATGAACCCTTTATTCCTAGCGAGAATATTTCTCAAGTGGCCAGTTTGATCACAAAATATCAAACGGGTATGGCGACCCTTTGTTGTCCAATCGTTGACAAGCATGAAGCCAACGATCCTAATGCAGTTAAGGTTATATTTGATAAAAATAAAAAAGCAATTTATTTTTCTCGCTCTATTATTCCCTTTGTTCGTGGAGCTTCGACAGAGTCAGATTTTGCGGAAGGAAATCACTTCCGCCACATTGGGATCTATGCCTATACTAAATCATTTCTCTCTCAATTTATTAAGTGGTCAGAATCTGAATTAGAAAAATTAGAAAAGCTAGAGCAGTTGAGAGTTATTGAAAATGGAAAACCTATCTATTTAGCTTTGCTAAATAATTCTCCACCAGCAGGTATCGATACGCCGCAAGATTTGATCAAGGCCAATTTAGTCTTTCGAAACAACAGTTGAAAGATGGACTTAACAAAGAAAATATTATTCGTTTGTATGGGCAATATTTGTCGATCACCAACCGCTGAAGGTGTATTTAGACAATTGATAGTAGAGTACCCGGCCTTAAATCAACTGGAAATTGATTCTTGTGGAACGATTGGTTATCACGTTGGCGAACCCCCTGATCCTCGTTCTGTCTCTGCCGCGAAAAATCGTGGATATGACTTATCAACAATACGTTCGAGAAAAATAATCAAAGATGATTTGGAGTATTATGATTTTGTTTTAGCAATGGATAAAGAAAACCTGGCTAACCTACTTAATCTAGCTCCGGAACAAAGTCAAAACAGGCATAAAATTTCTTTGTTTTTAGATTATAGCGCCACTAAAACGACTTGTGTACCCGATCCTTATTACGGCGGATCTTCCGGGTTTGATGATGTGATCGACTTGATTGAAGATGCGAGTAAAGGGCTTATTTTGCATCTGTTGAAACATAACAATTAATACACAATTGACCGAATCAAAAAAATTGTAGGAGCGATTTTTAATCGCTCCTACAGCAATGTTTATTCAGCCATTAATTCTTCAAGATTTGGCTTTGTCATTGGGCTATAGCTTTTCTTTACATCTTCTGATTCAACCCAATCTGTGGTAACCATTTCGCCATCAGCATAAATTTTGGCAGAAAACCCAAAATCAACAATGACTAGTGGCAACGGATTGGTCGCTTTTGCCATTGCTGAATAGGATTTTCGTGGGATGGATGCTTGGACAGGTTTAGCAACAACCTTCGGGCTCTCAGTTTCCACTTTAGTTGATTCAGCAACTTTGCTTTCAACTTCCTTGCTCTCAATCTTCAAGTCTGCTGATTGATTTACTACTGGCTTTTTGTCCTGCTTTACTTCAGCCGTGGGTTTGGTATTAGTCGTTTCAGCAACTGCGTTCTTTTGAGCTTCATCTACAACAGATTTGCTCTGCTGCAAAGGCGTCTCAGTAGAAGTGTTTTTGCTGGCCTTATTATCTACTGTTTTTGGTTGAGCTGACTGAGTTGAGGATTTTTTCTCAGTAGGCTTTTTTTCCGCCTGCTTATTGCTAGAAACTGGCTTCTCTATCGGAGCTGTTTTGACAACTGTATCTTTAGAAATTGTAGGCGGAAGCTCTGTTGTAACAGTATCTACTGCATTTTTTGGCTGCGTTTGTTTACGCCGCTCATCTCTCGACTTTCGTTCTGGTCTTGGCTGATCGTCCCGAGCAACCTGTTGCTGACCTCGAGGGTTTTCATTTTGACTACGTTGTGCATTACGATTGCGATCATTTCTGGTATTTCGAGCACCTCTCGGCGAACGATTGCCGCGATTCTGGCCAGTTTTCTGTTGCTTGTTTTCTTCCTGGCTTTGCTTAGCACCTTTATTCTGCTGAGTATCTTGTGCACTAGTGCTAGCAGGCTTATCGCTTTGCTCACGTTGCTCTTTGTTACGATATCTGTTGCGATTATTCCTATTTCGATTATTTCTGTTACGGTTTTGATTACGGTTGCTACTGTGACGATTTCCACTACGTTGCTGTTTGTCATCCTCTTTCTTTTTGTCTTCCTCTGCACCAAAAAGACCTTTCCAGATCCTGGATAGCAATCCTGGTTTCTCAACTTCTATTTTTTCTACCGGTTTAGGAGCTGGCGGTGTTGGCATTTCAATTTTACTGACTGCTGCCTGCTCGGGTTGCTTGCCAGTGGCTGTATCTTGACTGGTGGTTACAATTTCAAGTTCAGGTTGCTGTGGTACCTTATAGGTTTCGCCTTCATGAGCATCAGATTTACGCAACCGATTGATTTCGTAATTAGGTGTTTCCATGTAAGGATTTGGAATAATGATTAATTCTGTTTTTTGCCTCTTTTCAATCGCTGCGATAATTTTTCTTTTTTCATTGAGTAAAAAAGTAGCAACAGGCACTGGCAGTATTGCTTGTACCATTGCGGTTGAATCTTTAGCAGCTTCCTCTTCGACAAGTCTAAGAATTGACAAAGCCAATGATTGAACACCACGTACAACACCAGTACCTGAACAACGAGGACAAACCCCGTGAGCTGACTCACCTAATGAAGGCTTAAGGCGTTGGCGCGACATTTCTAATAAACCAAATCGTGAAATTTTGCCTACTTGAACGCGAGCACGATCCTGGGTCAATGCTTTGCGTAATACATTTTCTACTTCACGTTGGTTACGTACTGGCGACATATCGATAAAGTCGATGACTACCAGACCGCCCATATCTCTTAGTCGCAATTGGCGAGCAATTTCTACTGCGGCTTCTTTATTAGTATGAAACGCTGTTTCTTCAATATCAGCACCCTTGGTTGCACGGGCTGAGTTAATGTCGATTGAAACAAGAGCTTCGGTTGGATCGATTACAATTGAACCGCCTGAGGGTAAACTCACTTCACGCAAAAATGCTGACTCAATTTGGTTTTCGATTTGGAAACGATTAAATAATGGAATATCACGGTCATCATTTAGTTTTACTCGATTGGAAAATTCTGGGCGAATAAATTCGATTTGACGTTTTACTTTCTCAAAAATTTCTTTTTTATCGACGACGATTTCGCCAATATCAGCACGAAGATAATCGCGCAGAGAACGGATGATTACATCACTTTCCTGGTGAACCAGGAACGGAGCAGGGCGGGATTCTGCCGCTTTAACGATTGCGCCCCACAAGTTTATTAGAACCTTCATGTCCCACTCTAATTCTTCAGCACTTCGACCCACTCCAGCCGTTCTTACAATACAACCCATACCTTTTGGAGTATTCACTTCGCGCATTGCCTGACGAAGTTCATCTCTTTCCTGGCCTTCGATTCTACGTGAAATACCGCCGGCGCGAGGATTGTTTGGCATAAGGACCAGATAACATCCAGCAAGACTTATAAAAGTCGTGAGCGCTGCTCCTTTATTGCCGCGTTCTTCTTTGTCGATTTGTACGATGACTTCTTGACCTTCTTTGATCACCTCTTTTATGTTAGGGCGACCGCGGGTATTTTTGTCAGTGAAGTATTCACGGGAAATTTCTTTAAGAGGGAGGAATCCATGGCGATCGGCACCATAATCGACAAAGGCGGCCTCCAAGCTAGGTTCTACTCGGGTGATTTTTCCTTTATGGATGTTGGCTTTCTTTTGCTCTCGGCCAACTAGTTCTATATCAAGGTCAAATAGATTTTGACCATCAACTAATGCAACTCTAACCTCTTCTGGTTGAGTGGCGTTAATTAACATTCTTTTCATTATATTTATCTCTCTTTTTGATCGGTTTAAGATCAAAATTCTAAAGGACGTAAATAGAGATGGAGATAGAAGGAGGAGTGAAATAAGAGCAGAGATTGCTACAAAAAGAAACCAGTAAATTTATGTCTTCTTAAGAAGTTTTTTGACCTTAACTAGGGTCAATTTTCTTTTAAATCAAATAGCTAGGTAAGGTGTGAACCGTTTAATTCGTGCCTTACCTGGAATTTAATTCGTCTTAATTCGGTTAGTTTAGGTTTAAATAGTCAAAACTTGGATATTCTAAGCTCGGATAATCTAAGTTCTGATAATCTAAACATGGATATCATCGAATCAGTGTCTATGAATGCCAGTTGCTACATGGCTTACTGAGTTTCTATCGCTACAAAATCTGTAGCACATTGTATTAATATTACTTAATTATTCACTAAATCTGAGTTGAAGCAATTTAATCTGCTTAAGTTAACCCGATTAATATTCTATTCTCACACGTCTATACGTCGACGTTTATTGGTACAAATCTACTATTAATTAACTCTTAAGTTATAAAGAGTTACTGAGACTTGTTGTTTTATTTAAAATGCCGCGAAAAAGGCAGACATTATTGAATTTTGTTCAGCTAAATCTTTGAAAAACCAGACTAATTGAAGATTAATTACCTTGAAATATTCTGTGATCAAATAAATTCGCTATTTGGCGCTTCACAACAACCTATTCAATGCTAATTTGGTCCTGACATAAAATCAGTTCAAAATCAGGAAAGCTAAATAGGGTAGAGCGCTCCTCTGGTCTCTTGTGGCTAATTGCCCAAGAATAAGTTCTACTAAACTTTCTGCCAGCAGCCGCACTATAGCAATATTAGTTTTGTACATCAATTTATTAATTTAAAATCAGTCATTTAAGTCATCGCGGTACAATAATTGCGCTATTTAATTCGTTATAAACCTAAATTAATCATTTTATTCTAAAAAGATGTTGTCACCCACCGATGATATACTTGTTGCGTACAGTCACTAAAAGCTACAATAACGCCAAAATACAGACCCTGGAAGTCAAAAAAGCCATGCAATACCAAAATTTTGTCGATAATATCGATGCCCAAACAATTGACAAACTGCAAACCGCTGTTGAAATCGGTCGATGGGAGAATGGCGATAAATTGACCGATAAACAAAGAGATAGTGCGATGCAAGCGGTGATGTTGTGGCAGGCGAACAATCAACAAAGCGGAACGAATGAGCCATTTAAAGTTAATTCAAAAGGCGAATTCAAAATCGGAAAGGGAGAAGCGCTAAAAAACACTCCGCCAGAGTTTCAGTCCAATGACGACCCCAATTTAATTTTTAAGAGTAAAGATTGAGCTTTTTGAGGCGTTAATGAGTAATTTGATGTTCTCTGAAATATCGGCAACAATATACGGTCGTTGTTAAATAGAAAGTAATTTATCCGTTTAAAAGAGAGCCTGGCCACCAAACTAACCGGTTAACACTGCATCGCCCACAAAAGGATTGTTCGCTCTTTCGCTAGCAAAATCTGATATTCCTCCATGACCAGACACAAAGCGGGTATTATCACCTAATGGCCATAGTTTGGTCGTGATGGAGTTGATTAAATCACCATGGTTGCCTTGAGGGAAATCGGTTCTGCCAATGCTGCCTTTGAATATTACATCACCAACGAAAGCCAACCCGGATTCTCTATGATAAAAAACGACATGACCAGGAGTATGCCCAGGACAATGGTAAACGGTTAAGTTTTCATTGCCGACTTGAATGGTTGAGCCTTCTTCTAACCACTGATCTGGGGTGCAATTCTCAGCGCCGGGAAAGCCATAGTTCTTCCCTTGTTTCTCGATCCCTTGCAACCAGAAATCGTCCCCTTTATGTGGACCAATTACCGGTATTTGTAATTCTCTTTTGAGTTTTGATGCGCCACCTGCGTGATCTAAATGACCGTGAGTTAATAATATTTGCTTGATCTTAAGTTGATGCTTCTCTACTACGGAGATAATTTTATCAGTATCACCTCCCGGATCAACGACGGCACCTTCCAAAGTATCGCTGCACCAGATCACGGAACAGTTTTGCTGGAATGGAGTAACAACCACAACTTCTACTCTTAAACTCATAATAAATTCTTGGTGACAAACAGTACCGGTATTCTACTTAAGCGGTGAAAATGCAACAAGCAATAATGTATCAAACTAACATATTGATTTAGTCGTCAATAAAACGTGCCGCTCGTTATTTAAGGTGTATTGCTAATATCATTCTTAGAAGGGGTTCTGAGAATTATTGTAGGGTATAATTCCCGCAATCAAGAATATAGAAACAAACCAAATATGAATCAGATGAAAATAGTAGAGTCGGTAAAATACTGGCTGGAAAAAACCATTATAGGCTTTAATTTTTGTCCCTTTGCTAAAAGGGAATTTTTGAATGAATCGATCCACTATGAGGTCGTTGACGAAAGCAATACTCAAGAACAGATTTTTGCACTGTCCCATGAGTTGAAACGGTTAGATGAAAATCCAGGAATTGAAACTACACTCTTTATTTTGCCCGTGGGCTTGGAGAGTTTTTTTGACTATCTGGACTTTTTGCAGCTCGCTAATGACCTAAATACGGATCTTGGTTACGAAGGTGTCTATCAGCTAGCCAGTTTTCATCCGGATTATTGTTTTGCAGATGCCCAGCAAGATGATCCCGCCAATTATACCAATCGCTCACCTTTGCCTATTATTCATATTATTCGAGAAGCGAGTTTGGAGAAAGTTTTGGCGCATTATCCACATCCGGAAGAAATACCGTATAGGAATATTAATCTAGCAGAGGAGAAAGGGATTCAGGTGTTTGAGGATATTTTGAAGAAGTGTAATGAGCGGTAGGATGGGCAATGTTTACCGCTAACGTGGGTATTGTAAATGGTAGGCACAACCAAAAGTAGGTGCCTTAAGCAAAAACGTGCCCACCCTACAAATACGTTCACCCGTCCTTATCAAGTACAACCTTACCTTTCTTAATCACTTTACGACAGGCGTTTCCACCAATCCGATAACTTAATTCCGCCGGAGTATCGATATCCCAAAACACAAAATCCGCTTGTTTTCCGACTTCAATCGAGCCTACTCTATCAGAGACATTTAATGCCTTAGCGGCATTGATGGTTACCCCTTGTAAAGCTTCAGAAGGTGTTAATTTAAATAATGTGGTCGCCATATTCAACATCAACAAAATTGATAAACAAGGCGAACTGCCGGGATTAGAGTCAGTCGCAATAGCGATGGGCACTCGGTATTCTCGAAGCGCTTCAATCGGCGGCAATTTGGTTTCAGATAAAAAGTAAAACGCGCCGGGCAGCAAAGTAGCCACGGTTTCAGATTGTTTGAGGGTCTCAATATCCTTTGGGTTCAAATACTCTAAGTGATCCACCGACCAGGCGCCAAATTCACAAGCGAGTTTCGAGCCGCCTAAATCCGATAATTGCTCAGAATGAAGTTTTACCGGCAAACCTAACTCTTTAGCTTTTAAGAACACCTTTTTTGTTTGTTCGAGACTAAATCCAATCCCTTCACAGAACGCATCCACACAATCAATCAAGCCTAATTCATTCAGATGAGGCATCATTGTTTCGCAAACAAGATCAATATACCCATCGGCGTTATCTTTGTACTCCGGTGGAACTGCATGGGCACCCAAAAAGGTTTTGCTGACTTCAACGCTGGAGAATTGATCGAGTTGTTTAGCTATTTCCAACATCTTTTGTTCGGTTTCAAGATCGAGTCCATAGCCGGACTTAATTTCAATACTGGTCACACCTTCGTCAATCAAATAACTGAGTCTTTTTGCCGCTAGTTTAAATAGCTCATCTTTGCTGGTTTCTCGCGTGGCTTTTACCGTAGAAACAATACCGCCACCGGCTTTGGCGATCGCTTCATAACTCGCGCCATTTAGTCTCATTTCAAATTCATTGGCGCGATGGCCACCGTAAACGAGATGAGTATGGCAATCGATTAAACCAGGGGTCAACCAATAGCCTTTGCCATCAATGGATTCTTCGGTTTCCAATTGTTTAAGCTTCGAATTATCGGTGTTATGAATGGCTTTGATCAATCCACCTTTTACACAAATTACCGCATTTTCAATAATGCCATATCCGTCTTTGTCTGCCATTGATGCCAGACGAATATTATGTATGATGAGGTCGTAAATTTCTGGCATAATCTTCCTATGAACTAAATTAGACAAACTGACTAAATATAGCTGAATTATTAATGAGTAAATTATACGCTGAAAATATTCTGATTGGCAGTCAATGGCAAACAGATAAAACACTTTCTATAGATTCAGAAGGTTTGATTGTTTCAATCGAGCCTGGCAAAGATCCTCAGGCAAGTCTGCTGGATGGATCCGTTATCCCTGGTATGGTGAACTGCCATTCTCATGCATTTCAAAAGGCGTTTGCCGGTTATTCTGAATATCGTGGTAAAACGCAAGATAGTTTTTGGAGTTGGCGAGATATTATGTATCGTTTTGTTGCTAAAATGACGCCGGAGGATGCCCATTCTGTGGCCAGTTTTGTTTACACAGAAATGCTAAAAGCCGGTTATACCAGCGTGGCTGAATTTCATTATTTGCATCATCAGGCGGGCGGGGCGCATTATGACGATCCAGCGGAAATGTCTCATCAGATCATTAACGCGGCAAGTACAATCGGGATCGCATTGACTCATTTGCCAGTGCTCTATTCCTATGCTGGATTTGGCGAAATACCTCCTTCTGAAGCGCAGGCTCGATTTATACATTCTACCGATGATTATTTGAATTTAATTGATCAGTTAAATCAAAAATATAACAATCACTATAATTTTCAATTAGGGATCGCGCCGCATTCATTGAGAGCTGTTGGTGAATCACAATTAGAAGAAATTGTTCCTCATATTCGAGCAATCAATAACAACGCTCCTATACATATCCACATATCGGAACAAATGCAGGAAGTTGCCGATTGTTTGAAACATTATGGACAACGTCCGGTTGAGTGGTTATTGAATAATTATTCAATGGATGAAAACTGGTGTCTGATACATGCAACACATTTAACGGATTCTGAAACTAAACGACTGGCAAAAAGCGGCGCCGTGGTCGGTATTTGCCCTTTAACTGAAGGGAATCTTGGTGATGGTATATTTCCGGCTGCTGAATATCTTGGTTTTGGTGGAAAATTTGCGATCGGTTCTGACTCTCATATTGGCATTAACGTCGCCGAAGAGTTGCGGTTGCTTGAATATGGGCAACGTTTAAGTCGAAACCAAAGAGCGGTCTTAGTTGATGATAATTGCTCTTCAGTTGGACAGTATCTATATGCTAATACGGCACGTGATGGCGCCAATGCGATTAACCAAAACGTTGGAGAAATAGCGATTGGTAAACGAGCTGATCTGCTTGTATTAAATAATGAGCACCCTTCAATGTTTAGCAAACAAGATAGCTATATTCTGGATGCGGCGATTTTTGCCTGCAGTGAATTGCCGGTAAAGGATGTTTATGTCGCGGGTAAGAAAGTAATCGATTCTGGTCAGCATCAATTTCAATCAGAAATAACAGAGAAATATAAATCGGTATTAGCTCGAATTGTATAGATTTACTCTGGCGACGTGGAATGAATATTATCGAGAAAAAACGATCCAACGCCGAACTAGCAAAATCGCCGCCGTCGACAAGCCAAAAATCATTCCAATCCAATAACCACTAGCTTGCATATCTTGATATTCAGCTAAATAAAATCCAACTGGAAATCCAACTAACCAGTATGAAATAGCGGTAATAATCATTGGTATTTTAGTATCTTTTAATCCGCGAAGTGCGCCAGCGCTTGCGACTTGCAGTCCGTCAGAAAATTGAAAAAGGGCAGCAAAAAACAACAAAGATGTCGCTATTTCCATAAGCTTGGCATCAGAGGTGTAAACTGACACCAACGCAACTGGAATACTTACCATCACTATGGCGGAAAAGCTCATAATAACAACACATGCAGCAATGCCGACTGATCCGGCGCGGCGCATGGAAAGTCGATCTTTTTTGCCACCAAAATAACTAACTCTGGCTGTGATCGCCTGAGCCAAACCCAGTGGGATCATAAAAGTTAGTGATGAAATATTTAGCGTGATTTGGTGAGCCCCCATAACTTCCGTGGGATACCGAGCAATCATTAACGATACTGCGGCAAACATAGTTACCTCAAATCCCAAAGTGATTGCAACCGGAAAACCTAACGCAAAAAATTCTTTAAATTCATGCCAGTTGGGCAGTTCAAAATCTCTAAAAATACCTAATGGTGAGTATTTTTTCGCATAAAATGTATACAAAGCCATGCCAATAAACATGAAATTCCAGATGAGTCCGGTGGCATAACCAACGCCAACCGCTCCCATTTCTTTAACGCCGAAACCGCCATACAAAAACCAATAGTTCAACAACACATTAAAGGGGATTGAAATAACCGTAATGGTCATGACCGACATGGTTGAAAACATGCCTTCATTACAAAACCGCAAAGCAAAAAATAATAACAAAGCGGGCATTCCCCAGAGCGTCGCCTGTAGATAGTCTACCGCCAATTTAGAGACTTCTGGCTCAATATTCAAAGCGGTTAAAACAAAGCCTGTATTAAGCAACAAAATAACCGCAATTGGAGAAAATATGATCGCCAATAATATTCCCGCGTGAAAATGGGTTTTGATCTGGTTGTTATTTTCTGATCCCTTAAAATGAGCGACAATCGGGTTAAACGCTAAAAATAATCCGAGAAAAAAAACTAACACCGGATGTAACAAACTCGTTCCAATCGCAATGGCGGCAAGGGCATCGGTACTATAATTACCAGCCATCACCGTATCGATAAATCCCATTGCCATTTGTGCCAGCTGAGACAAAACCGCCGGAATGCCAATCGGTGCAAGTTCTTTTAATTCCTTTTTTATGTTGGTAAACATTCTTGTTTTCTTTTATTAAAATTTATATGAGTTAGGTCCTAGATCTAAATATGTACCAGATCGATGAAGAGCCTTAGAATTATAGATAGCAGTAGAACATTTTTGGAAATAACTTTAAGAAGTTAAAGCCTTGACTGATTACTTACGGTTTATTGGATTACGCCAGACTGAACTTATTCATCTAAAACTGCATTTACTCTCACATAATACCAGCGCTGTTTTGAGGCTTTGCTATTAGTGGTGTATCGTTTACTGTTTCCCAAACTCGAACGCTTGGCATTCGAAGCGACTAATATCCACTTGCCTAGATCGCCCACAACTCTTGTTGAAGCTGAAGAAGAATCAATTGAGCGGCTATTATTAACCTGTCGATTTTGTTGTTGTGCGGAAACTGACAAAGAAACAGTTTGTGGAGATGTTTGTTGGACGGTGATATAAAAGCCGCTATTAATGTTGGTTCTTCCCGACGACGGCAGCAGATGACCGTATTGGCTTATCGCTAAATTGCTCGGAAATGATTCTCCTGTGTTAACCAACGCCTGGTAGTTTTCAGTTGTTCGCAAACTAAAATTATCACCGTTGCTCTGATAACCTTGAGCCTGAAAACGATTAAGTTTTACTTGGGTCGATTTGTTGTCGATAGCCATCTTGCTGGAGCTTAGCTGATGTTGCTGCATTTGCTGGTTAAGAATTTTAACTTCCACAAAGTACTGGCGTAATTTACTATCCAATATTTGTAGAAGACTAATCACTTTTTGGTTATCTTGCGGGATACCATCAACCAATAATTGAAAGCCATTCGCACTAATGCTGGTTTGTTTAGAAAGGTGCGGTTGAATCGCTGGAATGATATTTTGTGCTGGTTGGTTTTTTAGTTGATGAATAAATAGTTCGGCTCTAACTAATTGAGTATTAATTAACAACATTACCAGTAATAGTCCAAAACCAATTTTCAAACTTTGGTTTTCTCGGTTTGATGCTCGTAGACACAACGGGCCATTCATATATGCAATGCTCGCAAAAAGCTTGCTGGTGAACTCGACTGCCAGATAGTATGAAACAGTTTGCTTTTATCCTTAATAATAAAATTCGGCATCACTAATTTTTCTGCCTCGTATCGTTCTACATTACTTCGATACACCATGGTTCGATTATCAACCAGATAGAAGCCAAAAGGATTTTCATGAAAGTCCTTTGGAACAACGCGTATTTCAATAAAACTGGTAAACCTCTGCGCAAGCGTAACCAGACGGTGATCGATGCCTCTTAAAAATCGCTCGTTATAGATCAAAATTTGAACTTTAGATTTTCTGCTTCTTTTAACAAAATCAAGAATATCTTTTTCGATTTGACGATTATTGAGTATTCTCGGATCCAATCCGTGGGAGTAGATTTGAATGCTCTGTGTAGCGGATGTGAAAATATCGCTGGTTTCTTCTTTTAACTGCGATAGTGAGCCGATCAGTGTACGAAGTTTGTCGGGGCTTTTGGAAGTATCAGTTTGAGAGTCTTCGGACATTTTCAAAGAGCGAGATAAAAAGAGGGTAGAGCTATAATAGTAAAATTAGCAATATTAGGCTAGCTTTCTTGTTAACTTTTGATGCGGAACACCTTTTTTCATATACACCGGTCCGCTGGCCATAAAATTTTGTGCATCGTAAAAACTCAAATTATCTAGCTCGGCGTTTAATGAAATGTCGTTAAGTTTATGAAAGCGTCCAATTTGAATTAATTCGGAGAGAATTTTGCTGCCGATCCCGACGCCACGATACGGAAGTAATACTGCTATTCTACCAATTCGACCTTTGAGACTTAGACGACCCGAGGCAATCACCATACCTTGCAAATTTCTTGCAATCAAATGAATGCAGTTAGGATCCAGTAAGTCAGACAGAATTGCCTGATTAAAATGTTGTTCGATCATAAATACTTTATGGCGAACCGCCAATATCTCACCACAAGACTCTTGCCATGATGTTTGTTCAAACTTATATGATTTAATTCTACCGGTTTTCATTTGTCGTTATTTATAACGTCGTTATTTAATTGTATTTACATATCCTCTATTAACAAGATTAGTCAAAGCTGAAGGAAAATCAATTAAATCTGGTGAAAAATTGAACAATTTCACTGACACAGGAGAGAAGCTAGCCAACAATTTCACAGTTTCCAGGTATTTTGGGTCAAAATCGAAACTCTCGCCTTCAACATTAAGTCTGACTTTTTGATCAAAAATGAGCCAGTTGACTCCGACCCCTTGTTGAAGTTGAATCTGGGAATCTTCCTTAAGTTGTTGAATATCAGTGATATTAGTTGATTGGTACTCACCTAATTTAGACAAGCTCAGCTGCTTAGACATCAAATCAGCTAGCAACTCGGGTTGACTGGAAAGGTCTATAAGTTGTTGTTGTGCCCACTGCACCAATTGATCTTCAAAGAAATTCGATTTATTTTCTTTTTTCCGGTATAAATCGGCAAAAAATTGCTGATGGTGGGGCGTCTCCGCAAGTTTTTCGGTCAAGAGTGACAACAGCTGATGGGTTTGAATACTCCTATACCCAACAGAATATCCGATCGATTCTCCTTTTGAGATCCCCCAATGCGGCGTGTCGGGCGGAATATAAAGCATATCACCCGGCTGCATAACCACATCGATGATAGGAGTAAAGTCCTGTAGATGGCTCATGCCATCGATGACGGTTGTGCCTTTCGAAGTATCACCTTTTGCTCCAACTCTCCAACGCCTTTCGCCAATACCCTGGATCAAAAATACGTCATAGTTATCTGCATGAGGACCCACGCCGCCAAGGTCAGTAGCAAAGCTGACCATAATGTCATCGAATCGCCAACGGGGAATAAACCGAAAATAGTTTAAAAGCTCATGGCTTTCTGGCAACCAACTATCGATACTTTGGATGAGCAAGGTCCAATGAGATTCCGTTAAACTAGAAAATCGAGATTGTTCAAGAGGTCCGTGTTCAATGGTCCATTGGCTAGTTTGACTATTTTGGATAATGAGTCGAGATTCTACTTCATCTTGTAATGCAAAACCTGCGAGTTCATCAGGTGATAGAAAATCTGGCGGGTCATCAAAAGCATTTTTAAACAGACACGGCGCTTTTTGCCAATACTCTTCCAGCCATTGGCTTTTGTTAATGTCTTTTAATGACCCGTTGAACATGATATTGGCTACTAGGTAAGGGCGGCATTAAGTGAGGACGCCTGCAAAGCGTCCGCTTAACTTTATTGACTGTTCGCTAAACGCTTTTAGCTTGTTCTATCGCGTTGCCAATATAATTGGCGGGTGTCATTGCTTTTAACGCTTTTTTGGCATCATCCGGTAGATCTAGTTGATCCACAAACGCTTGCATACCAGCCTGGTCTACTCTCTTTCCTCTCGTCAGCTCTTTTAATTTTTCGTAGGGCTTTTCAATGCCGTATCGGCGCATCACTGTTTGAATTGGCTCTGCCAAAACTTCCCAATTAGCATCTAACTCTGCCGCCAGAGATTCTTTATTTACCTGTAACTTGGAAATACCTTTTAGAGTCGCCTTGTAAGCGATTAATGAATGAGCAACACCCAGCCCTAAAGTTCTTAGTGCGGTCGAGTCACTGAGATCTCTTTGCCATCGAGAAATAGGCAGCTTTTGACCAAGATGTGTAAATAGTGCGTTGGCGATACCCAAATTACCTTCAGAATTTTCGAAATCAATTGGATTAACTTTGTGTGGCATAGTGGATGAACCGATTTCACCAGCGATGGTTCTTTGTTTGAAATGACCCAGTGCGATGTAGCCCCAAAGATCACGATCAAAATCAATCAAAATAACATTAAATCGACTGATGACATCGAAATATTCGGCGATATAGTCATGAGGTTCAATCTGGGTAGTGTAAGGATTCCAGGTTAAACCCAAATCTTCAATAAAGGATTGTGCGAATGCCGGCCAATCAATTTCTGGATAGGCTGAGATGTGGGCATTATAGTTGCCAACAGCGCCGTTAATTTTGCCCATAAGTTGAACGTTGCCAAATTGTGCCTGTTGACGTTGCAGACGTGCAACCACGTTTGCCATTTCTTTGCCTAAGGTCGTCGGTGAGGCTGGTTGGCCGTGAGTTCGAGACATCATCGGAATTTCTGCAAATTCATTAGCCAGATCGGCGATAGCATTAACTACCTCTTCCTGCTGGTTACAGATTACGATGGCAGCCTCTTTAAGCATCAACGAATAAGACAGATTGTTAATATCTTCTGAAGTACAAGCAAAATGGATAAACTCACTGACCGCATTGATCTCGTTGTTATCGGCGGTTTTTTCCTTGAGGAAATATTCGACTGCTTTTACGTCGTGGTTGGTGGTATTTTCAATATCTTTAACCCGTTGAGCATCATCTAAGGAAAATTCACTAATAATGCTATCGAGTAATTGATTAGTTTGTTTGTCAAAAGAAGGAACTTCTGCAATTTTGTCGCATTCAGATAGCGCTTGCAACCAGCGTACCTCGACGGTTACTCGATACTTGATTAAGCCAAACTCACTAAAAATAGCGCGGAGTTCTTTGGTTTTACTACCATATCGTCCGTCGGCTGAAGAAATAGCAGTCAATGCAGAAAGTTCCATGGAAATTCCTCAATATAAATGATGATTAGATGATCTGGCCGCATTTTACCCTATCTAAGATTTAAATGGCACAAGCTGAAAGATCTAATTAGTTTTTTTTAAGATGATGTTTTTGTTGGCTTTGTACTATATTTAATAGGTGAAAAAGCAAAAGACAAAAATCATTGAAATTTGCTGAAATAGCTTTAATATTAAAGACATACATTTAATTCACAATTTGCTAACGATCAGGATAGTCGAATGAAAAAAATGATTTTCCCCCAAGCCGATCACTTTCAAGTTCCTAAGGCACTGTTTATTGGTGTCTGGAAGGTCTGGTTCAAACGATTTGGCGACCATGACGAATGGCGCAAAGGCAAAATGCCTGTCGGTCATAGCGACTTAAAACTGTACCAGATTCTTGAACAGGGGGAGCGCTTTAGCGTTGAAGTCGCGTCCAGGTTGATGGTGCCATGGTCCTTTAGAGATACCGAGCAAGTGGGCAAGGCATTCTTTTTAATGAACCCCGATGTAATTCGAAAGACTAAATTAGCGGAAGATTCCGACGAATATGGTGTGAGATTAACCGACCAGGCACTGGATTATTGGGATTCACTCACCTTTTTAGAACAAGATATGTTCGCAGCTTATGCCGAAGCGCGGATCCAGGCTGATATCGAATCACCCAGCCACCACCCGATTATTATTGATGATGCAGGTATCGACGTGATTGGTGAAG
>Ga0316205_10003099_pt1 | contig 16143 bp, 15 predicted proteins | sample 3monthpyrite_MG_FD_204941 | JGI IMG/M metagenome (GOLD analysis project Ga0316205, IMG submission 204941) | Microbial mat bacterial communities from mineral coupon in-situ incubated in ocean water Damariscotta River, Maine, United States -... | ecosystem: Environmental > Aquatic > Marine >... | reverse complement strand
CATCGCCTTTGCGCATTTTGCTCTCCGAACGCCGTAGGGTGGGATTCCATCCCACCGCATGTCCCATCTTTTTGGCTTTGGTGGGGTGAAACCCCACCCTACATCCATCCCGCAAACTTCGCGTGAATCGCGCCTTGATCGCGCCCCACCGCGTTGAAAAATCCGCATCCCCCGGCGGCAATGTCCACACGCAATGCAAATGATCCGGCAACACCACAAACGCATCAATCTCAAACGGGCGCTCGGCTTTGGTTACCCGAACCGCCTCGCGTAACCGCACGATCTCATCCACCAATAGGAACGATCCGCGCTGCGCCAACGTCACGGTGAAAAACACCCGCGCGCCCGCTACCTTTGGTCTGCGATATTCCGACATGCCCTACCATGCCGTGCGTATGGTTAACGCCGTCTAAACCTCTCCCACCAACGCCGCACCCGCACCGGCTCGGGGTCTGGCACCTCCGCCACCAACTCCCCGCCCGGGATCGGCTCCAACCCGGCGCCTTTCAAAACCTCGCGTTCCATCAACCGGTCCAACTGTACCTGATGCACCTGTTCCGCCGCTTCATGCGCGGTCTTCGCCGTCAATCCACGTCCGAACATGAACCGCGCCGGACGGCGTCCGTGCTTCACGATGTCCTCGATCTCCTCCTCTTTCCAGATCCGTTTCAGCTCGGCCATCGACACCACCGCCGCCACCGGTTTGCCGTGCCGCGTCAGGATCACGGTCGAGCGTGGGTCCTGCACCTGGGTGATGACCGTCGACAACCTGTCGCGCGCCGCCGAGGTGGGCAGGCTGTAGGACGTTCCATATTGCAAAATCATGCTCCAGACTTTTGTACAAATTGGGTTTTGGACCCGTCAGACCTACCCCAAAATGTACAAAGCGATTCTGCCCGCTCCGCACGGTGCGTTAAGAAACGGCCCGAAATCGTCTTCGCACCTGCAGAAAAACCGCCTTTTCCGGCAGTTTCGCCCAAAACCCACTTACCCCCAGCGCAACCCTGCTGAAACCCATGCAAATTCCGACTTATCCACAGGAATTTCCGGAAAGATATCAACACGTTATCCCCAAGAAAATTTCATGCTGCACTGCTATTTTCTTGCCCCGTTCGGAATCATTTGTGAAAGTCATCTTACTGCAGCGGGTTTTCGGACCTTCAGCAGGACGCGCTGGCCGGGTTGCCGATGCGGGGATTGCAAACCTTCGGGTGAACGAACCTCGATACGCTTCCATGCACTGTGTCAGACCCTCGGACCATCTTCGGATGGGTCGGGCAGACGGCGCAGGACAGAAGGGCAGTGTGGGTCGCAACGGATCTTATGATCCTGCGGGACATGTCCGGTTTCCTTCGGGATTTCGGGTGGTTACCGTCCTTTGGGAAGGTAACAGCGGCGGGTTTTCGGACCCAAAGCAGCCTTGTTCCTTCGGGGATGGGGTCGTCACAACCCCTTCGGGGTGCGTGGCAGCGACGGTTCTTCGGAACCCGAGCATTGATCTGCTAAGGTCTTCGGACCGGATCAGTTCAGGAAGGCGTCAGGAGAATGCGAAGACCGCGTCTGAGCACCTGGCGCCTTTACTGATTCTAGCCCCCATAAACGGAAAACGAGGCCCGCCGCCAATGGCAACCGGACCTCGCCGTCAGAATGCGACCGCGTCGTGCACCTGTACATTTTGGGTATACTTTAACGATTCACGGATCAACAAAATCTTGTGGGTTATTGGGAGTTTTCTACCGTGGGTGGGCAAGAAGGTCACATCTTGCGAATTTGGCGACACAGCCTACCAATATGACTCAAATCAAGGCCTGCCACCATCCCCGGTGATAGCCTGCGCGCACATGAATATCACCCCAAGGAGACACCAATGTTTCGGCTCACTTTGATCTTGCATCTCTTCATCGGCTCCACCCTCGCCGGGTCTGCCGTGATCGCTGCGCTGGTGTCCGGACAGGACAGTGTGCAGGTTATCGTGAGTGCTGCAGTCGTGGGGTTTTTAGCAGCCTTTCCAGTGAGTTGGGTTGTTGCTAAAAAACTGTACGAGCAAGGTTGAGGCAGGTTACCGGTCCAGCCACGCCCTGACAGCCGCCTCGAATTCACGCGGTTTTTCGGCATGAAGCCAATGTCCCGCGCCCGGAATTTTCAGAAAACCGGCCTGCGGGAAAAGCGATTTGATGTGCGGGCGATACTCGCGCTTGACGTAATCGGACCCGGCTCCTGACAGGAACAATGTCGGCTTGTTGAATGCACCGTTCACCTCGGGGAAGCCCAGTATCTTGGGCATTTCATCGGCCAATACATCCAGGTTTAGTCTCCATTTTTTCTCTTTTACATCAAGAGATTGGGTGAAAAAGCTGCGCAAGATCGGATCCTCCACATGGACCGCCAATTGCGCTTCCGCATCCGAGCGACGCTCAATACTGTCCAAATCCACAGCCCGCATCGCTTCGATAAACTGGATTTGGGAATGGGTGTACCTGACAGGTGCGATGTCGGCGACGATCAGGCGGTTGACGAGGTCAGGTTGAAGAAGTGCCAGAACCATAGCCGCCTTGCCACCCATGGAATGGCCCAACACGTCGAATGGCCCCGCCAGGTCGCCCAGAACCCCGGCCAGATCATCGGCCATATTTGGATAGGATTGTGTGTCTTTCCAGGAGCTTAACCCGTGATTGCGTTGATCCACGGCGATGACTTCGCGGGTGTCGGACAGCCGCTTGGCAATCACGCCCCAGTTCCGGGCCGAGCCGTAGAGCCCGTGCACAATCAAAAGCCCAGGTTTGTCAGTGGCCTGGCCGTGGCGGATGAGGTTCAACATGGCCTTTTCTACCGTAGCGAAAATTCCGGGACCAGCCCTATTGAGGCGGACGCTTGCCGACGATAAGGTCTGCGGCGGGGGACGACCAAGTGATTGATGCCACTGAGCTAAACAAGAAATCCAATGTGTTGAACGATCTGTTGCGCACCAAGCTGAGCTTGCGTGGGCGCACGTTAGAGGCGCGTCTGTCCCGGGCCGGAAAGGGCCTGCCCAAGCGGTTGCATCGCGCCGGTCAAGTTGTTGTTGATGCACGAAAAAAAGCGTCCCACCCGAGATTGGCACTGACGGTTGATCCAGCCCCCGTCGAGACGGCATTTCAGGAGATGACGGCCTATCTCAAGGGCGTTGATCCGGTGGATCGACGCAAGGGCAAATTGCTGAACTGGTTGGGGGGGCAGGTGTTTAACCTGCTGGTGATTGTCGCCCTGCTGGTTATCTTGCTGCGCTGGCAGGGTTTGATCTGAGCATAGAAAAGCCCCGCGCAACCGATGGGTCACGCGGGGCTTTCTTGTTTTCAGATCAAAGGTTTGGGTAAAGCGGGAAGTTCTTGAGCATAACCGCGACTTCGCCCTTCACCTTCTCTTCAACCGCACCATTGCCATCCGGCCCATTGGCGGCCAGCCCGTCGACCACTTCGACGATCCAGTCGGCAATCTGGCGGAACTCGGCCTCGCCAAATCCGCGCGTCGTGCCCGCCGGTGTACCAAGGCGCAAGCCGCTGGTAACAGTGGGTTTTTCCGGGTCAAACGGCACACCGTTCTTGTTGGTTGTGATATGCGCGCGGCCCAGGGCGGCGTCGGCGATGTTGCCGGTCACTTTCTTGGGGCGCAGATCGACCAGCATCACGTGGGTGTCGGTGCCACCGGTGACGATGTCCAGACCCCCCTTGATCAATTGATCGGCCAGGGCGGCGGCATTCACTTTAACCTGTTGTTGATACGTCTTAAATTCGGGGCGCAGCGCCTCGCCAAAGGCCACGGCCTTGGCCGCGATCACATGCATCAGCGGGCCGCCCTGAATGCCGGGGAAGATGGCCGAATTGAATTTCTTCGCCATCGCCTCGTCATTGGTCATGATCATGCCACCGCGCGGGCCACGCAGGGTTTTGTGCGTGGTGGTTGTGGCCACATGGGCATGGGGAAAGGGCGAGGGGTATTCGCCAGCGGCAATCAGACCGGCAAAGTGGGCCACGTCGGCCATCACATAGGCCCCGACCATATCAGCAATCTCGCGGATGCGGGCGAAATCTAGGTGGCGCGGAATGGCCGAGCCGCCAGCGATGATCATCTTGGGCTTATGCTCTTTGGCCAGTGCTTCCATCTGATCGTAATCGACGTTCAGCGTGTCGCGGCGCACACCGTATTGCACGGCGTTGAACCACTTGCCGGATTGGTTGGGTGCAGCGCCGTGGGTCAGGTGGCCACCGGCATCCAGGCTCATCCCCAGGATGGTGTCGCCGGGTTGAAGCAGCGCCTGCATGACACCCTGGTTGGCTTGCGATCCCGAGTTGGGTTGGACGTTCACAAAGCCACAGTCGAACAGCTGCTTGGCGCGCTCAATAGCAAGTTCTTCTGCAATATCAACATATTGGCACCCGCCATAGTACCGACGACCGGCATAGCCTTCGGCGTATTTGTTGGTCATGACCGAGCCTTGCGCCTCCATTACGGCGGCCGAGACGATGTTCTCGGAGGCGATCAATTCGATCTCGTCGCGCTGGCGGCCCAGCTCTTTGGTGATGGCGGCGTGAAGGTCGGGGTCGCGCGAGGACAGCGCCTCGGTGAAGAAACCGGAATCAGACATAAGACAAAGCTCCAACAGGATTGCGTTTGACGTGTTTCCTATAAGAAACATCCGTATTGTAAAAGCCCAGAAAGCGACAATTCTGCCTTAAGGACCGTCAAGGCTGGCACAGGCGGGCGTTCTGTGCTTCGATCGGTGTCATAGGATAAAGATGAAGGATGGGACAGCCCGCAATGCGCAAAAATATCGCCTTCGTGGCCAGCGACGCGCCCATCGCCCAAACCGCCCGTGATGCGTTGATCGCGCGGTTCGGAAATTCGGATGAGGCCGTGGCCGAGGTGATCGTCGCCTTGGGTGGGGACGGTTTCATGTTGCAGACGTTGCACAGGATGCAGGGGCTGGCTGCCCCCGTCTATGGAATGAACCGAGGCACGGTTGGTTTCCTGATGAACGAATATAGTGAAGATGACCTGATGGAGCGGCTGGAGGCTGCCGTAGAAGAGATCGTCAATCCTTTGTCGATGACGGCAGAAGACAGCGAGGGCAATGTCTTTGAGGCGCTGGCGATCAACGAGGTTTCGTTGCTGCGCGCGGGCCCGCAAGCGGCCAAGCTGCGGATCACGGTGGACGGACGTGTGCGTCTTGATGAGTTGATCTGCGATGGGGCCCTGGTGGCCACACCAGCGGGGTCAACCGCGTATAACTACAGTGCGCATGGGCCGATCCTGCCCATTGGGTCTGATGTGATGGCAATCACGGCGGTGGCGGCCTTCCGTCCGCGGCGTTGGCGTGGGGCGTTGATCCCGAAAACCGCGAAAGTGCGTTTTGACGTGATCAATTCAAAAAAACGCCCGGTGATGGCCGAGGGTGACGGGCAATCGGTGCGCGACGTGCAATGGGTGGAAATCCAGACCGAGCCCAGCATCGCGCATCGATTACTGTTTGATCCCGGTCATGGGTTGGAAGAACGGTTGTTGCGCGAACAGTTCGTGTGATCTTGGCTTGCCGGACAGAACTCTTCAAGCGCCAGATATATAACAGTAATTTCTCGCAGCTCTCCGATTGATATCCAATAGCACTGTGCTGTTATTGAGTGTCGTGCACCGCTATGGGCAGCATGGGTCCACCTGTCGATATCAGGTGTCTTGAAGGAGAAACCCCATGCAGGCGCGTTATGCGATCAAGTCAACGGTACTGGCGGTATTGATTGCCACCGGAACGGTTTTGCCCTCTCCAAGCGGAGATGTGAAAGAGCGTCAGGTGGATCTTGTAGATAGTCTGTTTGTCGCGCCTGTTGCGGTGACAGGGCTGGACGTGCGCGGGTAAGCCCCGGCGTTTGGTCGTGTTGTTGGTGCCCCTGCACAATCGTGCAGGGGCACCATTTTATTTGCGATCAGGTGCCAGCATAGCCAATGGTCTGCAACGCGTCCTTGATCTCATCCAGGATGGCCGGATCATCAATCGTGGCGGGTTGTTTGAAAGGTTTGCAATCGGCGATGCTGACCATGGTGCCACGCAGGATTTTGCCCGAGCGGGTTTTGGGCAGACGATCCACCACGACGGCCAGTTTGAACGCCGCCACCGGGCCGATCTTGTCGCGCACCAGTTTGACGCATTCCTTGGAAATCTCGTCATGGGGCCGGTTCACGCCACTGGTCAGGCAGACAAACCCGACAGGCAGTTGCCCTTTCAACTGATCCGTGACGCCAATCACCGCGCATTCTGCCACGTCCGGGTGCGAGGCCAGAACCTCTTCCATCCCACCGGTGGACAGGCGGTGCCCTGCGACGTTGATCACGTCATCGGTGCGCGCCATGATCCAGAGATAGCCATCTTCGTCCTTCATGCCCGCATCGCCCGTCTCGTAATAGCCGGGGAAGGTATTGAGGTAGGATTTGAGATAGCGTTCCTCGGCATTCCACAGGGTCGGCAAGGTGCCGGGGGGCAGGGGCAGTTTGATGGCAATCGCGCCCAGTTCTCCGGCAGGCACTTCGTGTCCGGCATCATCCAGGATTTGCACGTCATAGCCGGGCATCGCCACAGTGGGCGAACCGATCTTGACCGGCAACGCCTCGATCCCGGCGGGGTTTCCGGCAATGGTATAGCCCGTCTCGGTCTGCCACCAATGGTCATAGACCGGTTTGCCAGTCATTTCCCTGGTCCATTCAATCGTGTCCGGGTCGGCGCGTTCGCCTGCCAGATAGATCGCGTTCAGACCACTCAGGTCGTATTTCTTGAGGAATTCGCCTTTAGGGTCCTCACGTTTGACAGCGCGGAAGGCGGTGGGCGCGGTGAAGAAGGTTTTGACCTTATGCTCTTCAATGACGCGCCAGAAGGTGCCCGCATCGGGCGTACCGATGGGTTTGCCCTCAAACACAATCGTAGTGTTGCCGTGGATCAGCGGCCCGTAGCAAATGTAACTGTGGCCCACGACCCAGCCCACATCTGACGCGGCCCAGAACACATCGCCCGGATCGACATTATAGATGTTCTTCATCGTCCAGTTCAGCGCCACCAGATGTCCGCCCGTGGGGCGAACAACGCCCTTGGGCGCGCCTGTAGTTCCTGAGGTGTAGAGGATATAGGCCGGGTGATTGCCTTCCACGGGCACGCATTCGGCAGGTTCCACGCCGTATTGGAAGCCGTGCCAGTTGTAATCGCGCCCCTCTTCAAGATGGGCAACCTCTTGTTCACGCTGAAAAATTACGCAGAAATCAGGCTTGTGCTCGGCCAGATCAATCGCGCCGTCCAGCAGGGGTTTGTAATGGATAACACGCCCTGGCTCCATCCCGCAGGAGGCGGCGATGATGCATTTGGGGGTGCAATCGTCGATCCGCACCGCCAGTTCATTGGCGGCAAAGCCCCCAAACACCACGGAATGCACCGCGCCCAGACGGGAACAGGCCAGCATCGCCTCAAGTGCCTCGGGGATCATCGGCATGTAGATGATGACGCGGTCGCCTTTTTCCACACCCTTGGCGCGCAGGGCCCCGGCCAGTTGAGCAACGCGGTTGCGCAGGTTTACATAGGTGATGCGCCGCGTGACGCCGGTGATTGGGCTGTCATGGATGATGGCCACCTGATCACCACGGCCGGCCTCGACATGGCGGTCGACCGCGTTCCAGCAGGTGTTGACCATCCCATCGGCGAACCACTCATAGAGCGGGGCGTTTTCAGCAAACAGCGCCTTGGTGGGTTTCTGGTCCCAGTCAATGGCCTGCGCGGCCTCCATCCAGAACGCTTCCGGATCGGCCTTCCAGCCGTCATAAACCTCTTGATATCCCATAATGTCCTCCTCCGAACCGTTGTTGACCGTGTTACGGATCAGCTGGCGAGGCGGCAAGTACCTTGGTCAAGGCGCGGCGCAAGTTATCGCAAACATTTGCAATATCAGTAAGAATTGATGTGTAAATTTTTGCAAACCCCTTTTGAGAGGCGTATTTTCAGCCGGAATCCCATTGCTTTGCAAATCTGCAAATTTTTGGGATGCAAACTTATAGCTCGCGATGGGTTGGCTCCTAGCCGTATTTCGCCACTGGCGTGCCCGCTATGGCCGCCATGTTGAGCAATCCACGTGCCGTTACACCCGGTGTAACGATATGGGCGCGGTTGCCCATGCCCATCAGGATCGGCCCCACCTCCAGTCCGTCGGCCTTCATCTTGAGGATATTGCGCACCCCCGACGCGGCATCGGCGTTCGAGAAGATCAGGATATTGGCCGCCCCCTCCATCCGGTTGCCGGGCAGAAGACGCTCGCGCAACTCGGGGTCCAGTGCAGTATCGACGTTCATTTCGCCCTCGTAAACGAAATCGCGCGGTTCACTGTCCAGAATAGCAAGCGCCGCGCGCAGCCGTTTGCCGGAATCCTCGCCTTGGTTGCCAAATTGCGATTGCGAGCAGAAGGCGACCTTGGGTTCAACCCCGAAACGGCGCACATGTCGGGCCGCGCCGATGGCGGTATCGGCCAGGTTCTCGGGGGAAGGGAAAACGCGCACATGGGTGTCGGCGATAAACAGGGGGCCATCCTCCATGATGATCATCGACAGAGCCCCAAGAGGGCGCAGCCTGTCATTGCCCAAGACCTGATTGATGTAGTTCAGATGCCAGCGGTATTCGCCGAATGTGCCGCAAATCAGGCTGTCGGCCTCGTTGCGATGTACCATGACCGCGCCGATGGCCGTCGTGTTGGTGCGCATGATCGCCCGGGCCAGATCAGGGGTGACTCCGCGGCGCTGCATCACTTCGTGATAGCTTTCCCAATAGTCGCGATATCGCGGATCGTTTTCGGGGTTCACAACATGAATGTTTTTGTCCGGGCGGATTTCCAAGCCCAGCTTTTCGCACCGTGTTTCGATCACCTGGGGCCGCCCGATCAGGATGGGTTGTTCGTTGGTCTCTTCCATGATCGCCTGTGCGGCGCGCAGGACGCGTTCGTCCTCGCCTTCGGAAAAGACGATCCGGCGTGCCTCCTGGCTGGCGGATTCAAAGACCGGGCGCATCAGAAGGGCGGATTTATAGACCGAGGCATCCAGTTTGGCGCGATAGGCATCCAGATCGTCCAGCGGGCGGGTGGCCACGCCGGTTTCCATCGCTGCCTTGGCCACGGCACTTGAGACAATGCTGGACAGGCGCGGATCAAACGGTTTGGGGATCAGGTAGTCGGCGCCAAAGGTCAGTTGTTCACCCTTATAGGCGGCGGCAGCTTCGGCGCTGGTGGTGGCGCGAGCCAGTTCGGCAATTCCTTCGACACAGGCGATTTGCATCGCGTCGTTGATCTCGGTCGCGCCCACATCCAGCGCACCACGGAAGATAAAGGGAAAACACAGCACGTTGTTGACCTGATTAGGAAAATCAGAACGCCCTGTGGCCATGATCGCGCCGGGCGCAACCTCGCGCACCTGATCCGGCATGATTTCGGGCGTTGGGTTGGCAAGGGCAAAGATGATCGGGTTCTTGGCCATTTTGGCCACTTGTTCGGGTTTCAGAACGCCGGGGCCTGACAGACCCAGGAACAGATCGGCCCCGTCTATCACATCATCCAATGTGCGTTTGTCGGTCTTTTGCGCAAAGGCCGATTTCTGTGGGTTCATGTCCTCGGTACGGCCTTCATAGACAAGCCCGTGAATGTCACACAGCCAGATGTTTTCGCGCTTCACACCCAGTTTCACCAGCAGGTTCAGACAGGCAATGCCGGCCGCGCCGCCGCCGGTCGAGGTGATCTTGATATCCTCGAACTTTTTGCCCGCCACATGCAGCGCGTTGGTGGCCGCCGCGCCAACCACAATTGCCGTGCCGTGCTGATCGTCGTGGAAAACAGGGATACCCATCCGTTCGCGACAGATTTTCTCGACGATGAAACAGTCGGGGGCCTTGATGTCTTCCAGGTTGATCGCGCCGAATGTCGGGCCAAGGGCGCAGACGATATCGGCCAGCTTTTCGGGATCGGGTTCATCCACTTCGATGTCAAAACAATCGATATTGGCGAATTTCTTGAACAGAACGGCCTTGCCTTCCATCACGGGTTTGGACGCCAGCGCACCAATGTTGCCAAGTCCCAGAACCGCGGTACCATTGGAGACCACTGCCACCAGATTGCCGCGCGATGTATAGCGACTGGCATTGGCGGGATCGTCCTTGATTTCAAGGCAGGCCTCGGCCACGCCGGGGGAGTAGGCACGGGCCAGATCGCGGCCATTGGCCAGCGGTTTGGTGGCGCGGATTTCCAGCTTACCGGGTTTGGGAAACTCGTGGTACAGCAGCGATGCCTGGCGCAGCGAGTCGTTCTGGCTATCGGTCATTTTTCTCTCCCTCGGGGAATTTAGTTTAGCATTAAACTATTTTTTCAACCAAGCGCAAGCGACCCGATCAGCTCCCTCTATCCGAGCAGCTTGCATCTTGGGGGCCTTGGGCGCAATCTTGAAATGATCTGTATCATGGCCCGAGGGAGCAAACACAGGATGAGCGACGATCTGCTAAAGGCCGCGCGTGATGTGCGCAAAAACGCCCATGCACCCTATTCGGGGTTCAGGGTCGGGGCGGCCCTGCGCGGTGGATCGGGAGAAATCTATGCTGGATGCAACGTGGAAAACGTGGCTTATCCGGAAGGCACCTGCGCCGAGGCAGGCGCAATTGCCGCGATGGTTGCCGCCGGAGAAACGACCTTGCGTGAGATCACCGTGATCGCCGACAGCCCTGAGCCAGTCACCCCCTGCGGTGGATGCCGTCAGAAGCTGGCCGAGTTTGGCGGCGCGGACGTGCCCGTCACCATGGCCACCACGGCGGGGCAAAGCCACACAATGACATTGGCAGATCTCTTGCCCGGTGCCTTTGGCCGTCACCACATGGAGCAGGGATAACCCATGAATGCCCGCGCCATCATTGCTGCTTTGCGCGATAAACAGCCGTTAAGCCAGGATCAGCTGACATGGTTCGCCACGGGCCTTGCCGATGGCACGGTCAGCGATGCGCAGGCCGGGGCTTTTGCAATGGCGGCCTTATTGAACGGGCTGGGCCCTGAGGGGCGCGTGGCGCTGACCCTTGCGATGCGGGACAGTGGCGAGACGTTGCATTGGGGCATGGAGGATGGCCCGGTCATCGACAAGCATTCGACGGGGGGGATCGGGGATTGCATTAGCCTGATCCTTGCCCCTGCGCTGGCGGCCTGCGGGGCCTATGTGCCGATGATTTCCGGGCGTGGGCTGGGACATACCGGTGGAACGCTGGACAAGATTGAATCGATCCCGGGCCTGCGCCCTGATCTGGGCGAGCCGGAATTTCGTCAGGTTGTGGCAAGGGCAGGCTGCGCCATTGTCAGCGCTTCGGGCCAGATCGCCCCGGCGGATAAGAGGCTTTATGCGGTGCGCGATGTTACCGCGACCGTCGAAAGCCTTGATCTGATCACCGCCTCGATCCTGTCGAAAAAGCTGGCGGCGGGGCTGGAAGGTTTGGTGCTTGACGTCAAGACCGGCAGCGGGGCCTTTATGAAAACCGTTGAAGAGGCACGTGCCTTGGCCGAGGCGCTTGTCGAGACGGCCAATGCTGCGGGGTGCCGCACCAGCGCCGTGATTACCGATATGAATCAACCCCTTGCACCGGCACTGGGCAATGCGTTGGAAGTGGCCGAGGTGATGCAGGTGCTGACCGAAGGGCAGGGTGGTCCGCTGGCCGATCTGACCTGTGCGCTTGGGGGATTGGCGCTGTTGAATGCCGGGTTGGCCAACGATCTGGCAGGCGGGGCCGGGATGATCTCGGACGCGCTGGATGATGGCCGCGCGGCGGATCGTTTCGGACAGATGGTCGCCGCGATGGGCGGTCCGGTGCAGTTTGTCGACAACTGGCGCAGGTTCCTGCCCGAAGCCACCGTGATTCACGAGGTTGCGGCCTGGCAGGATGGCTATGTCAGCGCGATGGATGGCGAGGCGCTGGGGCTGGTCGTGATTGGTCTGGGCGGCGGGCGGCATGTGGAAACCGACAAGATTGAACCTTCGGTGGGGCTCAGCGACGTCGTGCCTTTGGGCACGCCGGTGCGTCGGGGCGATCCCTTGTTGCGCATCCATGCCCGGCGCGAAGAGGATGCCCGCAAGGCCGAGGGCGCCTTGCGCGCGGCAATTGCAATTGCACACAACGCCCCCGAACTCCCCCCTCTGTTGCATGAAAGGGTGGGGTGATGCCCCGCGCCTTTCTGGTGGTTCTGGACAGCGTCGGGATTGGCGGCGCGCCCGATGCAGACCGGTTTTTCAACGGAGACCTGCCTGACACCGGCGCAAATACGGTTGGCCATATTGCGCAGGCCTGTGCAGGTTTGCCGCGCGGTCCCTTGCGCCTGCCAAATCTGAGCGGGTTGGGATTGGGGCATGCGGTGCATCTGGCCTCGGGTGAGGAGGCTTCGGGACTGGATGGCGAGATCATTGGCCGTTGGGGGGCCGCGACAGAGGTGTCGCAGGGCAAAGACACCCCGTCGGGCCATTGGGAATTGGCCGGTGTGCCAGTGCCCTTCGCGTGGCACTATTTTCCTAACAAAACCCCGGCTTTCCCCGATGATATATCACGCGCGGTGGCTGAGGCGGCGGGCACAGAGGGTATTCTTGGCAATTGCCATGCCTCGGGCACAGCGATCCTGGATCGGTTGGGGGCAGAGCATCTGAGCACCGGTTGGCCGATCTGTTACACCTCGGTCGACAGCGTGTTCCAGATTGCCGCCCATGAGGAAAGTTTCGGGCTGGAGCGCTTGCTAGCCCTATGCGCCGAGATTGCCCCGCGCCTGCATGAGATGAATGTTGGGCGGGTGATTGCCCGGCCATTCCTGGGCGATGCACGGCAGGGGTTTTCGCGCACCGCCAATCGCAAGGATTTCGCCCGTCTGCCACCCGGACCAACCTTGTGTGATTGGGTCCAGACGGCGGGCGGGGCCGTGTATGCGATTGGCAAGATCGGCGATATCTTCTCGATGCAGGGGATAACGGTTGCTGTGAAGGGGCGGGATGCGGATTTGATGACCCATCTTCATGATGCGGTTGCAGATGCGGAGGAGGGCAGCCTGACCTTTGCCAATTTCGTCGAGTTCGACAGCGAATATGGTCACCGCCGCGATGTGGAAGGATATGCCGCGGCCCTGGAATGGTTTGACCGGGAACTGGGCGGTCTTCTGAAACAGTTGCGCAGCGGGGACATGCTGTTGATCACGGCGGATCATGGCAACGATCCCACCTGGCCGGGCACGGATCATACCCGCGAACGTGTGCCGGTTCTGGTGGCGGGCAAGGGCGCGGGCGAGATAGGACAGATCGGGTTCGTCGATGTGGCCGCTGCAATTTCACACCACCTTGGTCTTTCCAAGCGCGGACCCGGGGCAAGTTTCTTGCGCGATTGATAAGCCGCTTTGGATTGCCCTTTGGCCCGCGATCTGAGATGACAGGTCAACGACGCCAGCCAAGCAGAGAGCGGACATGACCCAGCATCTTACCATCGTCAAACACCCCCTCGTTCAACACAAGCTGTCGCTGATGCGCGAGAAAGACACCTCGACAGCCGTCTTCCGACAGTTGCTGCGCGAGATCAGTCAACTTCTGGCCTACGAGATCACGCATGAATTGCCGATGACGACCAAATCCATCGAAACGCCGCTGGTCGGGATGGAGGCCCCGGTGCTGGACGGGCGCAAACTGGCGCTGATTTCGATCCTGCGGGCGGGCAACGGATTGCTGGACGGGATGCTTGAACTGATTCCCTCGGCGCGGGTTGGATTTGTCGGTCTCTATCGCGATGAAGAAACGCTGCAGCCGATTCAGTACTATTTCAAGGTGCCGGACCATATGGATGAACGTCTTGTGATCGTCGTCGACCCGATGCTGGCCACCGGCAATTCATCCTCGGCGGCCATTGATCTTCTGAAAGAGGCAGGGGCCACCGATATCCGGTTTTTGTGCCTTCTGGCCGCCCCGGAAGGCGTTGCAAAGATGAAAGAAAATCATCCCGATGTACCCATCGTTACGGCCTCTCTGGACGAGCGTTTGAATGAGATCGGATACATCCTGCCAGGGCTAGGTGATGCGGGTGATCGGATGTTTGGCACTAAATAGGCGAAAATTTACCCCAAAAATGCGGACAAACTGTTCTCGAAACGGCGATAAACGGTTTACTCAGAATCTGAATTAAGGCACTCTTTCCCTCACACTTGTGGGGAAAAAAAGTGAAAGTCAGCAGCTACGTTACGATCGCGGTTATCGCAGCCTCGTCAGGCCTTGGTTTTTCGACCGCTCAGGCCCAATCCATTTCCAGTGTTCAGGCCCCGGCCGAATTTCCGCCATCCTCGTACACAGGTCGCCAATATGTCGACAGTGAGGGTTGCGTTTTTGTGCGTGCCGGGATCGACGGCAACGTCACTTGGGTGCCGCGTGTGTCGCGCAGTCGCAAGGTGATTTGCGGCTTCCAGCCCAGCATCGCGCGCGCCGCCCCGGCCGTGCAGGCCCCGGCTCAGACCGCCACTGCCGCAACGGTCGCCCCGGCCAAGCCCAAAGTGACTGCCACAGCACCTGCCGCAGCCCCAGCGGTCAAGCCAAAACAGCAGCCAAAACCTGCGGCAGTGGTCAGCAAACCTGCCCCCAAGCCGGTTATAGCAGCCCAGCCGCAGATCGTGCGTGTGCCCGCCGCAACGCAGCCAACCGTGGTGGCCAAACCGACGACCGTGAAAACAGTCACGACCGTGAAAACGGTCAAAACGGTCAAAACCGCCCCCACAACAAAAGTGGCCCGGACAGTTACAACCGCGCCGCGTCAAAGCGCGTGTCGCGGGGCCAGCGCCGTGTCGAGCCGGTATTTGACGGCACCCAAAGGGATCAGCGTGCGCTGTGGCCCGCAAGCGACAGCTCATGTCACCGTGATCAATAACGGACAGGGCCGTGCGGCGCAGACGCCTTCGACCGCAACGGTCGTCAAGGCGCGCCCGGCAGCAGGCTATAGCCCAAGCTATACCCAGCCCGTTCCCCTTCAGCGCAGCACGACGTATGCGACAGCACCTGTTGCCGCTGTCCCGACGCGGGTTGTGAAGCGCCGTATCTATGAAAGTCAGATTGCCAGCACCCGGGGTGTTTATATTCCCAAGGGCTACAAGGCCGCCTGGGAGGATGACCGCCTGAATCCGCAACGCGCGCATCAGACCGATGCGGGACGCGCCCAGATGGAACTGGCCTGGACCAACACCGTGCCGCGCAGGTTGGTGGATCGCATAACCGGGCTTGAAGTGGCCTATATGTATCCGGGGCTGATGTACCCGCATGTCAGCTATGCCCAGCAGGAGCAGGCGCAGGTGACGATGTCGAGCCGGGGCACCGTGCAGCGCGCGCGTCATGTTGAGGCCGCCAATCCGGGTGCGCAACGGCAGGCACAACGCAGCCAGCAAAAGGTTCAGACTGCGGCAACTGTTTCGACACGCTCGACCGTGCGCAAGACCCAGTCAGCCCCGGCCAGCCATCGTTATGTACAGGCCGGGCTGTTTGCCGATCGTGGCAACGCGCAGCGCGCTGCACAGCGGATTGCCAATTCCGGCCTTCCGGCCAAGCTGGGCAATACCACCCGCAACGGCAAAACCTATGGCGTGGTTGTTGCAGGCCCGTTCCAGTCGCAGGCGCAGTTGAACACCGCTCTGCAGCGGGTGCGTTCCTTGGGCTTCGGGGATGCGTTCCCGCGCAAGTAACGTCGCGTGAAACAGTGTTTGGCAAGGCGGGTCTGTTGGCCCGCCTTTGTCGTCTGAGGGGAGAGAGATGAAAGCGTTCTTTGATGATCGGCAACGGCAGCATGATCCCCAGCATTTCCTGTCCTTGGGAGTATTAAAGCCCAGCCCGGAACAGCCCGAGCGGATTGCGCGACTGCGGGCCGGGGTCACGGCGGTAGGCTGCGAGATGCGCTCGCCTTCGGATGCCGGGCTGGCCCCGATTGCGGCGGTTCATACGCCCGAGTACCTGCATTTTCTGCAAACCATCCATGCGCGGTGGCAAGCCCTGGACGGGGCCGGTCCGGAAGTGATCCCCAACGTCCATGCCCGACGCCGCACCAACAGCTATCCCAGCTCGCCGGTGGGGCAGGCG
>Ga0316205_10003098_pt1 | contig 16147 bp, 20 predicted proteins | sample 3monthpyrite_MG_FD_204941 | JGI IMG/M metagenome (GOLD analysis project Ga0316205, IMG submission 204941) | Microbial mat bacterial communities from mineral coupon in-situ incubated in ocean water Damariscotta River, Maine, United States -... | ecosystem: Environmental > Aquatic > Marine >... | reverse complement strand
CGCAACGGTGTTGATCGCAAAGCGCGCCGGCAGTTCCCATATCGGGTCATTCCAGTTGATCGATTCCAATTTCTCGCCCCTCTTGCCGTGACGTTTTGCGCGCAGGTCGCGTCGCAATTCTTATGTGAATCTGCTATGTTGCTTTTGTGTGAGATGCCGACATGGGTCGGGCTATCGTTCGGACCAAGGTCCGAAACGGGGGCGCGGATAACCGCGCTCTAAACGACGCCGAGATGCTTGGAGTTCTGGATCCGGAAACCGACAAAAAAAAGGGTGGATTCCGGTACTGCCAAATCGGCGGCCCAGTGGGCAAACCCAGAATCACGATCTGCGTCCGCGGTGCGGCGATCGGTTGAACCCATCGTCCAGAACGAATGTTCGCTTTTGCGACGGCGCTGCCGATCACTTCGGGCGGAAACACCCGGGATTGCGTTGATCGGTCTGTTCGTCGGGCTTGCCTGCGGGGCGTTTGGCGCGGCTCCGGTGACCGCCACGGGTTTGCCCTCGACCTCCGGTCACAGTGGGCACGATGGCCTGGGTCGTGGCACCAGATAAATTGTCCTAGCCGCTATCGCCCGGCAATAGATAGGCGACAATGTCCGAAAGATCCTCGGGCGACATGGTCCATCGCGGCATGCCGGAACCAATTCCGCTGCCGTCTGGCCTGACACTCCGGGTGATCGCTTCGGCAAGGCTCTCGCGCGTGTAGGCGGCATGGGCGTGATCGCCCGTATCGCCATGCTCTCCGGTCAGAGCCTCGGTCGTGATCGCCGGGACCACTGTCCAATAGGAGGGGCGCAATCGGCCACCTTCCTGATCTACGCCATGACATGCGACGCAGGCGTTGCCGCCCATCATCAGCATGTGACGGTCGTCGCCGACCGCGCGAATGGGCTGTCCGCTGGCACTCACGCCGGTAAAGTACAGGCGCTCTCCGTTGCTTTGAAACTGAGCGGGCCAATCTGCGCGGCTGGTTCTCGGGGTCATCGAGTACTCGAGGCTGAAAAAGCCGGCAGCGGCCAATGCGACACCACCGAGGACGATCAGGCTGGCGCGGCGATGTTTGGTTTTGTCAGTCATATCGCCTCCACAGCGTTGCGCAGCCGGTCACGCACCTCGCCCGCGACGGGCTTAAGCTACGCATTGTCTTTCGTCGTCATCGAGGCTTGCGGGTCGATGGTCGAAACCTCTACCCCGGCGTCGGCCAGAGTATTGCGGGTACAGGCCGCGATCCTGCCCATCGTTGCGCCCAGAAAACTTCGATCGATCGAGTCGCTCATCGTAAAAAACCTCTAACTGGGTGTTTTCCCTTTTGTCAGATATTTGACCAGCGCGGCAATCGCAACAATGCTCAGCACCAGGATCAGGATCATCCAGATCCCGCCAAAACCCATTCCAATTCCGTACATTTCTTTGCTCCTTCATTGATCTGATCGTGGGGACTGCCGTGGGTCCACGGCAGTCAGATTTCCTGCCGGTTTCAGTTCATCCCGCCGCCGGCTCTCGGCGTTTGGCCAGCGCTTTGGCCGGGTGTGGAGGTGCTGCCCTGCATCATTGCGGGTCCGTGCTCGTCAGGCGCTTGGTTGGTGCCGAACTGGCCCCGATCCGTGTTGCCCTGATAGCCGCCCTCGCAGGCGGTCGCCTGGCCATTCGTGTCATAGCAGGGTGTGTCCAGCTGCGGGGTTCCGGTTCTCGGGGCCGTGCTGGCTTCATGTGCAAGCGACGCTCCGGCCAATCCAAGGGTCACCAACAGAGTGGCGGCAAAGGCGGGTTTCCATGTCATTTCGTTTTCTCCAGTTTAATGCATCCGGGCGAGAGGCAGCGGAGGTCTTCCGCTGCCTCCCAGGATCAGTTGTCGCCCAACTCGTTGGCTGTACCATCGTCGGGCAAAAAACCGGGCTGCTGCTGAAGCGTCGAGGCCAGCTGCCGCCCCATTTGCTCAAACCAACCGGCGCGCGCTGCAAACTCGCCGCTGGAAACCTCGCCGTCGCCGTCGGCATCGAGGGCCAGGAACCTGTCCGCCGCAAGGTCGCTGGCCCGGGATTCGGTCAGGGCCTCGAACTCGTCCAGCGACAGTGTGCCGTCGCCATCGGCATCGAAAGCTTCGAGCTGGGCGCCGAACCCGATCGCGTCGGGGTCACCAAAGCCCATCGGCCCTGCACCCGTCGTTCCAAAACCCATCGGCCCTGCACCCATCATTCCGTTCTGAGCGCCCTGCATTGCCCGCATCATTCCTGCCATGTCGCCGCCCATCATCGACCCCGGTCCCCACTGAAAGCTCGCCGCAGTCCCCGGACCGCTGCGTCTATCGTCAAAACCATGGTCTTCGCCGGCCAGAACAGGGATGGCGATCACTGCGCCAAGAACAACAACAGCGGTGGTAAGTGTGGAACGTTTCATCTTCTGATCCTCAGGTTCATTGTTTCGATGACCCGAATCTGAACTCCATCTGTCCCAGGAGTTTGTCAGTCGGGAGCCGAAATTGTCGCAAAACATGTCAATCAGGCCGAGCGGTACGAAGCGTTACAATTTCCGCAGAAATGATCGGAAAGAAAGATCTATGACAGGGGACAAAGGAAGCGAATTCACAACACCATGACAGACATCCCCCACGTTCTTGTCGTCGACGATCATCGCGACATCCGCGACAGCCTGGCCCGGTATCTTGAAAAGAACGCGATGCGGGCAACCGTGGCCGCAGACACCCGCGAGATGGATACCGCGTTGGAGACCGGGGAGTTCGACTTGATCGTGCTCGACGTGATGATGCCCGGCGAGGACGGTTTGTCGGCCTGTCGGCGTCTGCGTGCGGAAAGCGACGTGCCGATCCTCATGCTCACCGCGCTTGATGAGGAAGCGGACCGTGTCGTCGGGCTGGAAATGGGGGCCGATGACTATCTTGCCAAGCCGTTCAGCCCTCGCGAGCTTCTGGCACGCATCCGGGCGATCCTGCGCAGAAGTCATAGCGCAAAAGCCGAGAGCGGCGCGTTGGCAAGGCGGCCGGAAGGGCGACGCCTGGCGTTCGATCGCTGGCAGTTGGACACCGACCGAAGGGTTCTGATCGCCGGGGACGGAGCCGAGACGGCGCTGACGACGGCAGAGTTCCGACTGCTGTCCGTATTTCTGGAGCGCCCGCACTTTGTTTTGAGCCGGGCGCGGCTTCTGGAATTGACGGGTGGTCGCCAGGCCGAGGTGTTTGACCGCGCGATCGACAACCAGATAAGCCGCCTGCGCCGCAAGATCGAGCGCGACCCGACGCAATCCGAAGTACTTACCACGGTCTGGGGCGGCGGTTATTCGTTGTCGACGGACGTCAGGGAAGTGGAATGACCGGGCGCGTCATTCCGCAATCCCTCGGGGCGCAACTTCTGGTGACGTTGCTTTTAACACTCGGAGTCCGCCAGGAGTTGAGTTTGTTCGTGTTTGGCGACGAAGGCGATCGGGCCGTGGCACGGCTCTGGGCTAGGTGCTTGCTGCGGTGCTGGTCACGCTGGCGGCCGTTTTCCAGCGGTGCGCTCCGGTTCGGATGTCAAAGCGGATCACCTGGCAAGCCGATGCCCGAACGCCCGTGCAAACGGAGGATCCCGCGCGACGGCGTCCGAGACCCGATCAGTTGAAAACACTTGGAGGCGAGTACCGGACCCGAAACTCCAATCTCATCACATTGAGATCATTGGGAAATTATTTGGCACTAGTTCAGCAGTAGTTCCTTCATTAGTTCTCTGCCTAGCGAGACCGATCAACTCAGAGGTACGTGCACCCAGATGTTCCGCAGAAGACCATCCAGCCAACTATTGGCATCAGGCTTCGTTAAAGAGCATTCGTGTCGTGGGTGTTAATGATAAGTGGATTCAAGGGTCACTTGGACTTCGAAGGTGCGGTTCCCTTAGCTACCCGTTCGAACATTCCCAACTCTCCGATTTCCCGTGCAGCATAGTCGGTTAGTTTTCCTCTCACTTTGCCAGTCGGGGCAATCCCGAGATCAGCAAGCAGTTCGAGTATCTCGCGGCTCGATACCATCCTGTCAGAGAAATAGCGTTGAAGTTCTTCTGTGGACATCTTCAAGAGGTAGTCCTTAGATTTTTCAATCCGCTTCACATCACTCATCACCAATTCAACGACAATCTGTCGTCGCGCGGTCTTCTTTTCAACCGAATGCCCAGCTTCTCTGGCAATAACCATCAACTCCGCATTGGTAATGTTGCTTTTCTCTAGACCCGCAATGGCACCCTTGGTTCCCAGCCAATTCACCAACTGAGCAATATCATCTTTGGTCATGGGCATTCACCGATGAACTCTTGAACCAATTCGCGAAACTGCTCAGCTTGTTTCTCTGCATTCAGAAGCTGAACATCATAGACGGGTACGCCCGAGTGTCGCCCGACGAAACCGACGCGGTTCTGGTCAAATTGGCGAAGGCAAAAGGGGGGTGCATCGTGAACAAAACTGTAAACGCCCCTGTAAACGGAGCATCCCGCGCGACTGCGTCTGACACGCAAGCTATTGAAAACACTTGGAGGCGAGTACCGGAATCGAACCGGTGTACACGGATTTGCAATCCGCTGCGTAACCACTCCGCCAACTCGCCTGAACCGTGGTGCGGTGCCAACCGCTTAACTTCACCTCGGTCGGCGTGCAACCCTCCTGCAAAAATTCGCTCCGACCGGGCTCCATGGACGGGAAATCCTCCTGCCGCCCCCTTGTCGCATTGCCCCACAGGGGTAAAACATGGCAACTGATCCAAGTTGAACCGAAGCGGACCCGTACCCATGACAGAATTCGCCACGCAGCGCCTGATGATGGTCGATACCCAGATCCGGCCCTCGGATGTGACCAAGTTCCCTATCATTGATGCCTTTCTCTCGGTCCGGCGCGAGATGTTCGTTCCGGACGCCTTCAGGGACGTGGCCTATGTGGGTGACAACATCTCCCTGGGCGAAGGGCGCTGCGTGCTGGAGCCGCGGACCCTGGCCAAGATGCTGGACGTTCTGGATATCCAGCCAGACGAGATGGTACTCGACCTGGGCACTGGCCTTGGGTATTCGGCGGCGATTTTGGCCCACATGGCCGAGGCGGTGATCGCGGTCGAGGAAGACGAGGGCATGGCAGCCGATGCGCAGGCGAGTCTCGTCACCGAGGGCGCGGATAACGCCGTGGTGGTCGAGGCGCTCCTGGCGGAAGGCGCGCCGAAATACGGGCCTTACGATGTTGTAATTGTGCAAGGCGCGGTCGAATCCATGCCTTCGGCGATCCTTGACCAGATCAAGACCGGCGGTCGAATCGTGGCGATGTTCGCCGAAGGCGCGCTGGGCGAGGTTCGGGTCGGGCACAAAACCGCGACCGGCATGACCTGGCGCATGGTTTTCAACGCGGGGGCCCCGGTGTTGCCCGGTTTCACACGTCAGGCGGAATTCGCACTCTAGTGACCGAGAGGTCACTTGCCCTGTTAGGTGAGCAACGGTAGATAACCTGTGGATAAATCGCAGGAGTCTTCCCGGTGAATCGTTTTTCAAATCGTGTCAGATGCGCTTGTGCAGCTGCAATTTTCGGGCTGTCGACGGCCTTTTCGGCCCCGGTCGCTGTGGCTGATTCCCTCGCGGACGCGCTGATCGGTGCTTACCGGACCTCTGACCTGCTGGAACAGAACCGCGCCCTGCTGCGGGCCACGGACGAGAACGTTGGACTTGCCATGTCCAACCTGCGCCCGATCCTCAATTATGCTTTGCGCCAGCAACATACGAGAAATGCGACATCGACGTCCGGCGTCTCCAACGCGACCTCTGCCGAAATCACCGCAACCATGCTTCTGTGGGACAATGGCGCGACCCGCCTGTCGGTCGAGGCCGCGAAAGAAAGCGTTCTGGCGACAAGGGCCGCGCTTCTGGACCTGGAGCAGTCGGTTCTACTGAATGCCGTTATCGGATTTTCACAAGTGCGCAGTACGGCTGAGGTCGTGGCATTGCGTCAGAACAACGTCCGCCTGATTACCGAGCAACTGCGGGCGGCCAAGGATCGGTTCGAAGTCGGAGAGGTCACGCGCACCGATGTCGCGCTGGCCGAAGCCCGTCTGGCAGAAGCACGGGCCGGACTGGTCGCGGCGGAAGGCGATTTCGCCACTTCGCGTGAGCTTTACAAATCCATCGTGGGCCGGTTTCCCGACAATCTGGTCACACCCGGCAGTTTCCCAGCCACGGCCAATTCTCTGCAAGAGGCCAAGGCAGTTGCGCAGCGGCGTCATCCGAGCATCATTCAGGCCCAGCATGTTGTCCGGGCCAACGAGCTGAACACCGACGCGACCCAGAAGGCCATTTTCCCGACCCTGTCGGCCAATGCCACGGTCTCGCGGAATTCCAGCAACAGCAATCTGACCACCAGTTCCCTGGGGGTGGCTCTGACCGGCCCTATCTATTCGGGCGGGCGGATCAGCGCCCAGTATCGGCAGGTGGTTCAGCAGACCGAAGCGTCGCGTGCGGCCCTGCGCGATCAGGTGAACTCAGTAGAGTTGGCCGTGGCCGACGCCTGGTTCCAGGTGCAGGTCGCGCAGGCCCGGATCGAGGCCAGCGAGCGCCAGATCCGCTCTGCCACGGTGGCGTTCCGGGGCGTGACCGAAGAAGCCTCTTTGGGCGCGCGGACCACGCTTGATGTGCTGAACGCCGAACAGGATTTGCTCGATGCCCGCACCGCGCGGGTCACCGCCGCCGCGGACCATTTGCGCGCCACCTATACGCTGTTGCAGTCCATGGGGCTGCTGACCGTCGAACATCTGAAACTGGGCATTCCGACCTACGATGCCTCGGTCTATTTCAATGCCGTCAGTGATGCCCCGCCGACTTCGACCCGTGGCGCACGGCTGGACAAAGTGCTGCAAAGCATCGGCCAGAACTGACCGTTCGGGTTCGGTCTTGTCCGACTCGATGCGCTGCCCTAGACTTCGGCCAGGCGCAGAACTTGGTTTGTGCGAGTTAACAACGGGTTAACGGCGAGGGGACAACATGGCTGATACAGCCCGCGAGGACGGCATGGAAGACGTTCTGGCATCGATTCGCCGGCTTGTGTCCGAGGAGACGGACCGGGTTCCGGAGACGAGCGCGAAAGCAGCGTCGCCCGAAGCCAAGCCCGTGCACCAAATGACACCGTCGCCCCCGCCACCGACCGCCGGACCGGTTCTTGGATCGGGATTGCGCAAATCAGCGCGCGCGAAGCTGTTGCTGACCGATGCCTTTCTGGTCGACGAGGCGGATCGCTGGAAAGTCCCGGAACCACCCGATCCCGACCCGGTGTCCGCGCCAGTGGATGAGGTACAGGTTAGCGCCGATGCCCCGGCGGACGAAGCCCCGGTCGAAGATCCCGCGCCCGAGGCGGATCATCCTGTGCATGACCACCACCTGCACAACCCGCCGCGCGCCACAACCCGGACTGCAGCGGCCCGGGGCAAGGCGGTCTATGACGATGCGGACCAGAAACAGGTTGTGCACGAGGTCGAAAGTTTCCTGACCCGGACAAGGGACGAGGACCGGGCGCAGGCCTTGGACAGGGACGACCTGCCGCCACTGGACGCACGGGCGCGCGCCAAACAGGACAAGGTGGCCAGGCGGCCCGCCCTGTCGGAGGAGGCGAGCGAGGCTTCGACCATGGCCGCGCTGCAAAACCTGTTCCGCTCGGGGCAGAAAACCGAGGCTGCGGAAAATGTGCCCGAGGTCGAGCCGGTGAGCCGCGTCGCGGAGACCCCTGAACCCGCTGCACCGGAAATTGCACAGAGCCCGAAACCGGAACCGCCGGTGGCTGAGCCTCCGAAAAACCGGATCGTTTCGGATCTGTCCGACGCTTCGGCGCAGCCCGGCGCGCCCAAACCCGCTGAACCCGCGGGCCAGACCGGTGAACCGATGGTTCCCATTGCGATGATCGAACAGGCGGTCCGGGCCAGTCTGCAACGCTATGCCGAACCGGTCGCTCCAACCGCGTCCGAACCTGCGGGCGAGTTGGTCTTTGACGAGGAGGTTCTGCGCGAAATGGTCGCCAAGATCGTGAAGCAAGAGCTTCAGGGCTCGCTGGGCGAGCGGATCACGCGCAATGTGCGCAAGCTTGTGCGGCGCGAAATCTATCGAGCGCTGGAGGCGCGCGAACTGGGATAGGCCGATGGCGGCCTTTGCTGCTGTGGCGGGGCTGGCCCGGAATGCACATCATGCAGGCCGATGCGAGGGGCACGCGTGTTTGCGTCGCGCCATTCCCCAAATCCCAAAACACCATGGAATGAAAAGACGCGCCCGGTAGGGCGCGTCCTGACAATTTTTGAAATGGTTTTGACGCTGCTAGGCGGCTTCGGCCTGCTGGGCTGCATTGCGGCGTTCGCTTTCTTCGCGCGACAGGGCGACGGAGGTTCGCACACCCTGGCCGACAAAGGTCATCAGACCGCCCACGACCCGTTCGTTGGGATCGATTCCGGCACAACTCAGAACCTCGCGCCCGTCGCGCGAGCGCGCCCAGCGGGCGATCTGCTCTGGCCCGTTGCCATATTTCTTGTCATCCGCGATCGCGTCGTCCAGGGCAGCCAGGACCACTGCTGCAAACAGTTTACGCGCGCGTTGACCTTGTTCGAAGTTGAACGCTGACGCGTCCACAAAATCCGCCATGGGTTATCCTTGCTTTTTTGCTCTTGTCTTTCGGGCGTGACGCCGTTTATGACGCTTTATTCGCGATTCGGTATTGCAGTTTCGGAATATCACCGTTGCGTCCGGCGCATAGCTCCGGGATTCCGACCACAAGGGGTTGTCTTGTAAGCCGCCAACCTCCGGGATATAGGCGGCTCCGAACAAACATCAACCTTTTGCCCAGGTTTTGCCACATGCCCAAAATCAACGGAAACGAGATCCGGCCCGGAAACGTTCTGGAACATAATGACGGCCTCTGGGCCGCTGTCAAAGTCGATCACGTGAAGCCCGGCAAGGGCGGGGCCTTTGCCCAGGTCGAATTGCGCAACCTGCGCAACGGCTCTAAACTGAACGAGCGCTTTCGCTCGGCGGACAAGGTCGAGCGGGTGCGGCTGGAACAAAAGGACCAGCAGTTTCTGTACGAGAACGACGGCATGCTGGTGTTCATGGATACCGAAACCTACGAGCAGATCGAACTGCCCGCCGAAATTCTGGGCGAACGGCGCCCGTTTTTGCAGGACGGCATGACCATCAAGGTCGAATTTTATGACGAAGAAGCGCTGAACGCGACGCTGCCGCAGAAAGTGACCTGCCAGGTTGTCGAGACCGAGCCGGTGGTCAAAGGCCAGACCGCCGCCAACAGCTTCAAGCCCGCCGTGCTCGACAACGGCGTCAAGGTCATGGTGCCGCCCTTTGTAGCCCAGGACGAGATGATCGTCGTCAATACCGAAACGATGGATTATTCCGAACGGGCGTGACCGTTTGAGTATTTTTTTCAGAAAGAAGCAGGCGCGCGGCGCTAAGGTACCAGCCGCAAGCGCGCGTCACCGGCGGTCATATCGCCAGTGGCCCGGTCGAATCTGAGCCAGGCAATCGCCTTTCCGCCGGATTGGCTGAACACCTGTCCGGCGGCTTTGCCATCGGCGGTGATCTCGGTCCCGACCGGCGCGGCCCCGTCGATGACGACCTGAGCCAGTCCTTTTTTCAACTGGGTCTTGTGGTGCATCCGCGCGGTGACCTCCTGTCCGACATAGCAGCCCTTGCGGAAATCGACGCCGTTCAGACGCTCGAACCCGCATTCCAGGATATAGCTGTCATTGGGCACAAGCTCGACACCGCCTTCGGGCACCAGATGGTCCACGCGCAGGGCCTCCCAGTCGGTCCCGGTCGGATCCAGTGGCGGAGGGTCGGCGGTGTAGATCCGCCAGCCCAATTCAGACGCGCGCGGGTCGGCGAAGCCCTCGGGCGGGGGGTCGCCAAGCCCACGCAGCACCTGCAAATCGGTGGGCGCGACCGTCACATCGGCGCGCAGTTTGTACATCGACAGCCGTTGGACCAGCCCGCCCGCCAATCCCTCGGCGGTATCGAGCAGGACATCTGCGCCCTCGGGGATCATCAGGAAATCGGCGAGGTATTTGCCCTGCGGGCTAAGCAGGGCGGCATAGACCGCGCCGTGGTCCAGCTTGGCCACATCGTTGGTGACCATCCCTTGCAGGAAGTCCCGCGCATCCTGGCCGGAAATACGCAGAACCCTGCGCCCTTGGTGTATGTCCGCCCGCATGACGTGCCCTCCATCGCCCTACAGGATGCATATAAGGCCGCGGCGGTGGGCGAAAGGGTTTGGACCCATCGTTTCTTGTGATGAAAGGCGTCCGCGCGATTGACCTTGTCCAAGGGGCAAAATACCCCTGTGCCGGTCCGCTTTCTTATAACGGTTTGAACGAATGTCGCTTGCTCACGGTCGCCCTTATCTTGCCATTCCCGGTCCGTCGGTGGTTCCCGACCGCGTCTTGCAGGCGATGCATCGCCCGTCGCCTAACATTTATACCGGCGAGCTGGTCGACATGATGGATGGGCTGCTGGCCGATCTGAAGGCAGTCGCACGGACCCGGCATCAGGTTGCGCTGTACATCGCCAACGGTCACGGGGTCTGGGAAGCGGCCCTGGCCAACACCGTGGAAGAGGGCGAGACCGTGCTTGTGCTGGCCACGGGCGATTTCGCCATCGGCTGGGGCCATGTGGCCGCCGGCCTGGGCGCGAATGTCGAAACGCTCGATTTCGGCCGGCAGAGCGATTTCGATCTGGATCGGGTTGCGGAGTATCTGGCCGCCGACACCGCGCGACGGATCAAGGCGGTGCTGTGCGTGCAGGTCGATACCTCGACTTCGATCAAGAACGATATACCCGGCCTGCGCGGCGTGCTGGATGCCACCGGCCATCCGGCACTTCTGATGGTCGATTGCATCGCCAGCCTTGGCGTCGACCGGATGGAGATGGACGACTGGGGCGTCGATCTGGTCGTCACCGGCAGCCAGAAGGGTTTGATGACCCCGCCGGGGATGGGGTTTGTCTATTTCAACGACAAGGCGGCAGAGGCGCGCGCCGGGCTGAAAAAGCCGGTTTCCGTCTACTGGGACTGGGTGCTGCGAACCAGGCCGGACTGGTTCTACCAGTATTTCTGCGGCACCGCCCCGACGCATCATCTTTACGGGTTGCGCGAGGCGCTGACGATGCTGGTGCACGAAGAGGGGGTCGAGGCGGCCTGGGCGCGCCATGAAAAACTGGCCCGCGCGATCTGGGCGGCGTTCGAGGCCTGGGAAACGGCGGGCGGTCTGACGCTCAACATCGCCGATCCGGCCAAACGCAGCCACGCGGTCACATCGGCCCGCGCCCCGGGGGTCAGGGGCACCGAGCTTCGCGAGTGGCTGGAATTTCGGACCGGTGTGACGCTGGGCATCGGACTTGGCATGGCCGAACCTGACGACCCGGTCTGGCACAGCTATTTCCGGGTGGGGCATATGGGCCACGTCAACACGCATATGGTGATGGGCACGCTGGGTGCGATCGAGGCCGGTCTGCGCGCGCTCGACATCCCGCACGGACCCGGTGCGCTGGATGCTGCGGCTCAGGTGGTTTCGGAAGCCTGACCGCCACGCCAGTTCAGTCCGCGATGGGTCAGCCACGCGGCGGCGAGCGTCGGCAGCATTCCCACCAGAACGAACAGGATGAACAGGATCATGAAGACCACGACCCCGAAACTCACAAGAAAGGCGTCGGTGTAGTCAGGGGCGGTTCCGCGTTCGCTGTCGTCTCTCATCGGTGCCTCGGTCAGATTGTCGCGGTCGAATTTAGCGGATCTGGCGCGTCTGTCACCCCTTTGATGCGGTTTATCGCGCGGAGTTGAGCGCGCGTGGGAGCGCCTCGGCAAATACGGCGAGATCGGCCTCGGTGCCGCAGGACACGCGGATGCAGCGATCTTCGGGCACGACGAAGGGCATCCGCACGAAAACGCCATCTGCGACCAGGGCTTTCAGAACCGCGCGCGCGAACACCCCGTCGGCCCCGCAGTCGATGGTGACGAAATTCGTAGCCGAGGGCAGGGGGCGCAGACCGTTTTTAAGCGCAATGGCCGCGAGCGCGTCGCGCGCGGCAACGACCTTGGCCTGCACGGCGCGCAAATAGTCCTGATCGGCCAGCGCGGCGAGCGCGCCCGCCTGGCTGACCCGGCTCATCCCGAAATGGTTGCGGACCTTGTTGAAGGCCATGATGAGGTCGGGCGCGGCAATGCCATAGCCCACCCGCGCCCCGGCCAGCCCGTAGGCCTTGGAAAACGTGCGGAACCGGATCACGCGAGGATCCGCGGGATCAAGCGGCGGGGCAGTGCCCCCAGGCGCCGTGTCGATATAGGCCTCGTCCAGAACGAGAACCGCGCCCTCGGGCACCGCCTCGATCGTCTGTTGAATACGCTCCGCCCCATGCCAGTTTCCCATCGGGTTGTCGGGATTGGCGAGATAGATCAGTTTCGCGTCCACCTCGCGCGCCTTTTCGATCAGCGCATCGGGGTCTTCGGCGTCGTCGCGATAGGGCACCTTGTGCAGCGTGCCGCCATAGCCGGTGACGTGATAGTTGAAGGTCGGATAGGCCCCGTCCGAGGTCACGACCGCATCGCCCGGACCCACGATCAGGCGCACGAGAGAGCCCAGAAGCCCGTCGATCCCGGCCCCGACAACGATATTGTCAAAGCCGACGCCGTGATGGGCGGCAAGAGCCGTTTTCAATTCGAAGCTTTCGGGGTCGCCATACATCCACGCACCCGGTGCGGCCTCGGCCATCGCAGCTATTGCCTTGGGCGAGGGGCCAAAGACGCTTTCATTGGCCCCGATACGGGCACGAAACGCGTGGCCCATGGCGCGTTCCTGCGCTTCGGGGCCGACGAAGGGCACGGTTGCGGGCAGGCTTTGGGCGAGGGCGGTGAAACGGGGTCCGGTCATGGCAAACAGATAAGACCAGTCGGCGCGCGCGGGCAAGACACCAAAGCACTAGACGGACAGCACAATCGACTGCTTCGCGGCCGAAAAAAATCATGGGACCGGCGAAAACGACGCCCATTTGTCGAAGCGTGACTTGCAAGGGCAGACAGCGACCGGCATCACGGGTAGCAACCGCAGCAAGAAGCCCCTCATGCGCCTCCTCATTTCTTTTGCCGCTCTCTTCCTGTCGGTGCTCTTGCTTCAGGTTTCCTCGGGCGCGGTCGGCCCGCTCGACGCCCTGTCCGGCCTGTCCCTGGGCTATTCCAACCAGCAGATCGGTCTTCTCGGGTCCGCGCATTTCCTGGGGTTTTTCATCGGCTGCTGGTGGTCTCCGCGTCTGATGGGAACGATCGGGCATTCGCGCGCCTTCGCGGCCTTTACCGCGCTGGGTGCCATCGGGCTTCTGGCGCATATGCTGGTGGTCAACCCCGTGGCCTGGGCGCTGATGCGCGTGGCGACCGGGCTGACCATTGCCGGGTGCTACACCGTGGTCGAGGCCTGGTTGAACGCGAAAGTCACCAACCAGACGCGCGGGCGAACGATGGGGGTCTACCGGGTGGTGGATCTGGGCGGGTCGATGGTGGCGCAGTTGATGATCGGTGTGCTCGCCCCGGCCTCCTACATTTCCTACAACCTGCTGGCGATCCTGTGTTGCGCCGCCCTGTTGCCACTGACCCTGACGACATCGCAACAGCCCGAAACGCCAGACTCGCCGCGCCTGCGCCCCAGCCTGGCCTGGGCGCGCTCGCCGCTGGCCACTGCCGGAGTGATCGTCGCGGGCCTGACAAGCGCCGCGTTCCGCATGGTTGGGCCGCTTTACGGGCAGGAGGTCGGCTTGCGCGCCGATCAGATCGGTTATTTCCTTGCCGCATTCGTGCTCGGGGGGGCGCTGGCGCAATATCCCGCTGGCTGGCTGGCTGACAAGTTCGACCGGCGCTGGGTGCTGATCTGGCTGTCAGGGGCCGCCATTCTGGCTTGCGGTGCGACCGTGCTCGGGGCCGGGTTCGGGACGCTGGGCGTCATGCTCGCCTCGGGTTTCTTCGGACTGACCACCTTTCCGATTTTCTCGGTTTCGTCGGCCCATGCCCATGATTTTGCCAGCAACGACGAGCGCGTCGAACTGTCGTCGGCGCTGATGTTCTTTTATGCCATCGGCGCAATCGCCAGCCCGTTTCTGGCCTCGGCGATCCTGGATGCCTTTGGCGCGCAGGCGCTGTTCGGGTTCCTGGCCCTTGGCCATGTCGCGCTGATCGCGTTCGGTCTGACCCGGATGCGCGCGCGGCCCACGGCGACGGACCGGACAAGCTATATCTACACGCCGCGTACCTCGTTCACGATTGGACGGCTGTTGCGACGGCGGAAATAGCGCCTCTTCCCCCGCTCGGGAACCTGCGCTAAACGGGCGTTTCGCACCGATGCCTGACAAAGAAGACGCCATGACCCGCATTCTCATCACCAGCGCGATTCCCTACATCAACGGGATCAAGCACCTGGGCAACCTGATCGGCAGCCAGCTTCCCGCCGACCTTTACGCGCGCTATCACCGCGCGCGCGGTCACGAGGTGATGTTCCTGTGCGCCACGGACGAACACGGCACCCCGGCGGAACTGGCTGCTGCCAAGGCGGGCAAGCCGGTGGCCGAGTATTGCGCCGAGATGCATGCGGTTCAATCCGAAATCGCCGATGGTTTCCGGCTGAGTTTCGACCATTTCGGGCGCTCCAGCAGCCCGCAGAACCACGTCCTGACCCAGCATTTCGCCGGACGGCTGGATGCGGCGGGCCTGATCGGGGAAGTGTCTGAAAAACAGGTTTATTCCAGGGCCGATGGCCGTTTTCTGCCCGATCGTTATATCGAGGGCACCTGCCCGAATTGCGGTTATGACAAGGCGCGCGGCGACCAGTGCGAGAACTGCACCAAGCAGCTTGATCCGACCGACCTGATCGACCCGCGCTCGGCTGTGTCCGGTTCGACCGATCTGGAAGTGCGCGAAACCAAGCATTTGTATCTGCGGCAGTCGGCGATGAAGGACCGGCTTGATGCCTGGATCGACAGCAAGACCGACTGGCCGGTGCTGACTACCTCGATTGCCAAGAAATGGCTGCACGATGGCGACGGGTTGCAGGACCGGGGCATAACCCGCGATCTGGACTGGGGCATTCCGGTCAAGAAGGGTGCCGAAGACTGGCCGGGCATGGAGGACAAGGTGTTCTATGTCTGGTTCGACGCGCCGATTGAATACATCGCGTGTGCAGCCGAATGGGCCGAGGCCAATGGCAAGACGGACGCCGAGTGGGAGCGCTGGTGGCGCACCGACCGTGGTGCTGCCGATGTGCGCTATGTGCAATTCATGGGCAAGGACAACGTGCCGTTCCACACGCTCAGTTTTCCCGCCACGATCATGGGGTCGGGCGAGGACTGGAAGCTGGTCGATTACATAAAGTCGTTCAACTACCTGAACTATGACGGTGGACAGTTCTCGACCAGCCAGGGTCGGGGCGTGTTCATGGATCAGGCACTTGCCATCCTTCCGGCGGATTACTGGCGCTGGTGGCTCCTCAGCCATGTGCCCGAAGGCTCGGACAGCGAATTTACCTGGGAGAACTTCCAGTCCGGCGTGAACAAGGATCTGGCCGATGTGCTGGGTAATTTCGTGTCCCGCGTCACCAAGTTCTGCCGTGCGCGGTTTGGCGAGGAGGTGCCAGAGGGCGGCGAATTCGGCGAGTTGGAGCTTGCTCTTATTGAGGAACTCAAAGCGGGTATGAATTCGTATCAAAAATTGATGGACGGGATCTTCATACGAAAAGCCTCTCAGGACTTGCGCGAAATTTGGTCGCTCGGCAACGAATACCTGCAAGAGGCGGCTCCTTGGGCCACCTTCAAGACCGACCCCGAGCGGGCCGCCGCCAGCATCCGCCTGTCGCTGAACCTGATCCGGTTCTATGCGGTGATCTCGTCGCCCTTCATCCCGGATGCGTCGGCGAAAATGCTGGCGGCGTTCGGATTGGATGGGGGTGACTGGCCGGGCGATGTCGAGACGGCGCTTTCGGCACTGAAACCCGGCCATTCGTTCACCGTGCCGGACGTATTGTTCGCCAAGATCAGCGACGAGGACCGGGAAGAGTGGCAGACCCGGTTCGCGGGCGTGCGGACCTGACCCTGGTCCGAACCGTTTGAAAATGCACCGCCCG
>Ga0316205_10003095_pt1 | contig 16157 bp, 21 predicted proteins | sample 3monthpyrite_MG_FD_204941 | JGI IMG/M metagenome (GOLD analysis project Ga0316205, IMG submission 204941) | Microbial mat bacterial communities from mineral coupon in-situ incubated in ocean water Damariscotta River, Maine, United States -... | ecosystem: Environmental > Aquatic > Marine >... | reverse complement strand
CATTGGATATTGCTTTCTTTTTTTGAACTTTGTCGATCTAGACCATTAGAGGTTTGGTTACGTAAAGTATGTTGGTAGAGATTGATGACAAAGTTGTTTCCACGCAAATTTTTGAACGCAAATTTGTTTGTGATTTAAACGCCTGCAAGGGAGCTTGCTGTATCGAAGGCGATGCTGGCGCTCCGTTGACAATCGAAGAGGTTTCTATTCTTGAAGAAAACCTAGAGGCGATTAAACCCTATATGCGGGAAGAAGGAATAAAGGCTGTTGAAGACCAAGGTGTTTTCTACATGGATCAGGACAACGAACCCGTAACTACTTTAGTGAACGGTGCAGAATGTGCTTTTGTTTACTTTGACAACAAAGGGATCACAAAATGCTCAATTGAACAGGCGCACCTAGATGGGAAAACGGATTTTAAAAAGCCCGTATCATGTCATCTCTACCCCATTCGCGTGAAACAATTTGAACAATTCACAGCATTGAATTATAGTCAGTGGGACATTTGCGCTCCTGCATGTGATTGCGGAGATAAATTAAATATTCCCGTATTCCGGTTTTTAAAGGAGCCACTTATTCGCGCATTTGGAGAGGGTTTCTTTGAAGAATTGGAAGCTGTACAAAAAGAACTCAATGAAAGCTAGCACAACGATTCTCTTCGTATTCCTAATTGGAACTTTTTCTTTAGCCCAAAAAAGCAAAAACGTCAGGTACATGGGAACAAATTACGCGGACAAAAGCGTCGATTCGTTTCCTCAATACCCTAAGGGGGAATATGCTTTTTTCTCTTACATTGAAACGAACTTCAGGTCAAGTAATAGTATGCGTTATCAGCTTTGGAGTAGCCAGCAAAGCGTATTAATTTCTTTTCTCGTTGATTCATTGGGGTCGATGAGTGACGTGCAATTTCGCAACTGTGAAAGTGCATTAATGGAGGCTGAGTTTAGACGTGTTTTAAAAGCAATGCCTCTTTGGAAACCTGCTTCTAAGGACGGGGCATCTGTCAACTTCCGCATGCATGTGCCCTATGGGTGTGTTGTTGACGAGTTTGGAATGAGGTATGTGCCTGAAAACTCTCCTAGTGCTAGCACTGTAAGTAAAGTAAGGAAGAAAAACCCCTTTATCAAATGGACGATGATAACAGCAGCGGTTGCCGTCCCCATTTTTGCTATTCTTAAATTCAAATAGACTGTTAGTCTTTCACTTATGTTATCGAAAAAGGTAGTAGCCTAAGTACACTGCCTCTGGAGCCACTCGTTCAGGCAAATAATCTCTGTTTTTGCACCCAACCAGATTATTTTAGCTTATGAAAACACTAACTATTGCTACACTTATGTGTTCTGCTTTTGCCTTTGGGCAAACCGAACAATCATCAAAACAAAGCTTTGTACAGTTGTACAGTTCAATTCGGAAATGTCCTACAAGTTGATGGAGCCGAATGAAAACCTCCGAAAAGTCTTAATTCTAGCGGAAGAATTTAAAAAGGACACAACAAAAAAAGCAAGTCTAACCATTGGTGCTTCGCTTATCACCCTGGCAGATTATCAATCCTCAAATACGGATTCAAAGTTTGCCTATTTAATCCGACATCACCGAATCAGATTGGAAAAGAAGCAAGTGAATTGGTGCTTCATTCCTTCCAGCTTTCAACAACAGGAAGAGTTATAAACTGGCTAGGCATTCATGTTGAAATTTTGTACAATCCAAAGCTTCGGAACGGGAATCATAACCGACTTGAAGAGAAATCAACTATAGTTGCGCAAAAGGTTTGTGACCCAAGAAAGGACAATAACCTGCGTATACTGCTTACGGAAAAGTCGAATTATACGACCGTATCCTTATAAAAGGAGGTTATGCCCAAACAGCAGAGGTGTGGCCTGGAACCCACAACCCTACACCACCATTGGATGTTTATGCCGCTTCTAAAGTTTCTTCCATTGGTATAGGGGCGAAGTACAGTTTTAAACAAAAGAAAAATATGGGTTATGCACTGCCGGGTGAATTTTCAAACTTCGCAGCTGGCCCTAAAGGTACACCTTGGCGTCAAAATCAATCTGTTGTTGGCTTTTCAGCGATGTATAAACACTCTTCCAAGCTTTTCCTTGAGGTTTTTCGTACAGATGGATATGTTCCACTTAATTTCATTAGTGGCAGTGATCCTTTTGCTCCGTTTCCTCTTGGAACAACTCATAGCGAGCGAGGAATCACTTATGGAATAGTTTAAGGTGCGCAAATAACGCTTTAATTCATTTGTTGAGCGACGGTGTGTTATCCATGCACCGTCTCTTCCTTTCCGTAGTTCTGAATAACCTGCGCCTCGTACTCAATCCATTCTTTCCAGCGATTATCGACGTCGGTTTTCTCGCTGTACTTTCTGGCGTATTTCAAAAACATCGTGTAGTGTCCAGCCTCGCTCACCATTAATTCATGGTAGAATTCCGCCAGTTCTTTGTCATTTACATTTTCCGAAAGGACTTTAAATCGTTCGCAACTTCGTGCTTCAATCATTGCTGAAAACAGCAGTCGGTCAACCAAGGATTCATTTCTACTTCCGCCTTTTTGCATAAATTTGTAAAGCTCATTTACATAACTGTCTTTGCGTTCTCGTCCCAGTTTGTATCCGCGCTTCTTTATGATTTCATGTACCCGTTCAAAATGCTCCAGTTCCTCCTTTGCCAGCGCAAGCATGTCCGTCACTAACTCTTCACGTTCAGAATTGTTTACAACCATATAGATGGCATTGGATGCGGCTTTTTGCTCACACCACGCATGATCCGTGAGAACTTCAGGAATGTTCGTTTCTACAAGGTTTACCCATCGAGGGTCTGTGGCGAGCTTTAATCCAAGCATTGTTTTCTGTTTATGATAGCGCAAAGATATGGCAATTGCTTAAATTGCGCCATAAAACGAGAAAAATGGCTTTGACCAATAATGACATTTTAAAGAAGTTAAGAGTAGCCCTGAAGTTACGTGATGATGATATTGTAGAAATTTGCGCTTTAGTCGATTTTAAAGTGTCAAAGGGGGAAATTGGTAATTTCTGTCGAAAAGAGGACCACCCAAAATATGTTGAGTTGCAAGATCAAATTCTTCGGAATTTCCTGAACGGATTGGTTATTCACAAACGTGGACCGCGTGAAGATAAAAGACCAAATGCAGATAAGAAGATTTCTGGAAACGACTAAGTTTTCGCTTTTCACTTCATCTTTAGCTTACCTTTGCCCCAATTATTAAACATTTTGTTTTGAAAAATTTCGAAGATTTGGGAATCAGCAGTGGCTTTGTTAAAGGGCTGGCTGAACTCAATATTATTACACCAACTGACATTCAACAGAAGGTGATTCCACTCTTATTGGAAGACTCTGCCCACATTGTAGCACAAGCGCAAACGGGGACAGGCAAAACCGCTGCTTTTGGGCTTCCGCTATTGGAGCGTATCGACCCAAACGTAAGTGCTGTTCAAGGTTTGATTCTTTGTCCGACACGTGAACTGGGACAGCAAGTGGCAAAGCAACTCTTTAAATTCACAAAATATTCAGCCAAGATTTTCACGGAAGCAGTCTACGGTGGTGAACAAATTGACAAACAAATTGCATCACTCCTGCGTCCTACACATATTGTCGTTGCAACACCAGGAAGGTTGATTGACCTCGTAAACCGAAAAGCAGTAGACCTGAGTGCGGTTAAAACTATTATTCTCGACGAGGCCGATGAAATGCTGAGCATGGGGTTCAAAAAAGAACTGGATGAAATCTTAAGTTTCTTACCTGAAGTCGAAAATAAATGGTTGTTTTCAGCAACAATTCCACCTGGGATTCAAGACATCATTAGTCAACACCTGTCCGAAGATGCTATTCGCGTTGAGGTAAGTCGAGACAATATCGTCAACAAAAAAATTAACCATCAGTACTTCGTTTGCGAGGACGATGAAAAGTTGTTTATGCTTATGGCGTTTTTGAAGTCCGAGCATAAAAATAGAGGTGTTATTTTTTGTAAAACAAAGGCTGCGACTCAAAAATTAGCTAAGCAGTTGATTGCGAAAAACGTTGCTACAGATGCTATTCATGGGGATCTTCTTCAAAAAGAGCGCGACAAAGTGATGCGTGCTTTCAAAAATAAGACCCTACAGGTTTTAGTAGCCACAGATGTTGCTGCACGGGGCATTGACATCGAAGGACTTTCTTTTGTTGCCCATTATCAACTGCCAGAAAGCGACGAATACTACACACATAGAAGTGGTAGAACGGCTCGTGCAGGTAAAGAGGGGGTTTCTATGTGCTTTGTGAACACAAAAGAGGTAAAGAGGCTTAGAAATTACGAACGGACGCTAGGGATTCGTTTTCGCCAAGTGAGAGAGGTTAAGTAGTTGATTTTTCTGATAGGTACTCGTAAGCTTCTTGAATCGTTACAAATTTTTCCTTTGCCATTTTTTGCTGTGCATCCGATGCATTTGCAAAAATATCAGGATGGTGAATTTTGGCTAGCGTTCGATAGGCTTTCTTTATTTCGGCAAGTGTGCTAGTTGCTGAAACGCCCAGAATACTGCCATAGTATTCTGTTTTTGGGCGACTCTTCCTGCGTGATGTTTCTCCCTCTTTGGCTTTTTTATTTGCGTAATACGACTCGTAAATCGCAATTATTCGTTCCAGATTTTGACTCGAAAGCCCGAGCTTAGCGTTCATCAATTGCAGAAAAGCCATCTCCTTTTTTGTGAGCGTTCCCTTGATCAATGCAAGCCCCGTAAGGAAATAGATGACCTGTGCTCTTTCCCCCTCATCTTTTAAATGCTTGTTCAACCATACGCAAACGGTATCTATCTGAATGGGGTGCTTCATTGAAAAAAGCAGAGAGTCTCCAAAATTGTAATTAGAGAACTTGAAATAGCGGTTGAAATAGTTGTTTATGAACTGCGTTTTTCCCTTCGTTTTACCGTAATCGAAGAGCACTAAAATTGCACCCAAAGCCAAATACGCTTCCAGAAGGTTGTCTTGATTGAATTTTATTTTGCGTGGGAATACACCTTTTCGCCAGGTTGGCCCATGACGTGTTTTGTATGCAAATATGCCTACCCCTATCGCAATAGGCGTAAAAATAAGCAGTGCAACAACGTAGGTTGGAACACCTTCCATTGGTTGCAAATAAGCAAGGGGTATTCGCATCTTCCCAATACATTTTAGATCATTAATGTACTAACAAAATACCCAATTGCGGATTAGTAACGGAAATGTTCATCTGTCTAGTCCTGAAAAAAGTTGACTGAATTTTTTTCAGGACTAGACATGTGATTATATTATTACAATACGCTTCGAGTACCTCAGCGTACAGTTATATATTTTTAGCTTCCGCAAGCCTCGCAGTCGTCTCCATTTTCAATGGAACACGCCAACGCCTCTTGCTCTTCAATTGACTTCACTGTCGGCTCCTGAATGGTTCCCTTGTCAATTGTGAACTTAATTGCGTCCGTTGCTGCTTTTGTTCTTAGGTAATACATTCCTGTCTTCAATCCTTTCTCCCATCCGTAGAAGTGCATTGATGTCAACTTCCCGAAGTTTGCATTCTCCATAAAAATGTTCAATGATTGAGACTGGCATATATATGCTCCTCGATCTGCTGCTTGATCAACGATTGCTTTTTGAGAAATCTCCCAAGCTGTTTTGTAAAGGTCTTTCAAACGTTGTGGAACTTCATCAATATTCTGAACAGATCCATTTGTGATCATGATCTTTTGACGCATTTCTTTGTTCCACAATCCTTCTTTTACCAAATCTTTCAAAAGGTGCTTGTTCACGATGATGAACTCACCTGACAACACTCTTCGTGTATAAACATTTGATGTATAAGGCTCGAAGCACTCATTGTTTCCTAGAATCTGTGCTGTAGAAGCTGTTGGCATTGGCGCAAGTAACAATGAGTTACGCACACCGTGCTCTTTTACTTCTTCTTTCAACACATCCCACTCCCATCTACTTGACGGAGTAACATCCCACATATCGAATTGGAATACTCCCTTAGAAACTGGAGACCCTTCGATTGATTCATAAGGGCCATCTACTTTCGCCAAATCTTTCGATGCTGTCATCGACGCGTAATAGATTGTTTCAAAGATCTCTCTATTCAATGCTCTTGCATCCTCAGACTCAAATGGGAAACCTAGCATGATGAATGTATCTGCCAACCCTTGAACACCCAATCCGATTGGACGGTGACGCATGTTTGAATTGCGAGCCTCTTCTACTGGATAGTAGTTTCCATCAATGATTTTATTCAAGTTTAATGTCGCTTGATAGGTTACTTCGAATAATTTATTGTGATCGAATGTTCCTTCTTCAGTGACATACTTTGGCAGTGCCAATGACGCCAAGTTACAAACCGCTACCTCATCTGGAGCTGTATACTCAATGATCTCCGTACATAAGTTCGAAGACTTGATTGTTCCCAAGTTCTGTTGGTTTGATTTAGCATTCGCCGCGTCTTTGTACAACATGTATGGCGTTCCAGTCTCAATTTGAGATTCCAAAATCTTAAACCACAATTCTTGCGCCTTGATCGTTTTTCTTCCCTTTCCTTCCGTTTCGTACTTTGTGTACAATGCCTCAAACTCCTCACTGTGCGTATCCGAAAGACCTGGACATTCGTGCGGACACATTAAGGTCCAATCTCCATTTTCTTTCACACGCTTCATGAATAAATCTGGAATCCATAATGCGTAGAATAAATCACGTGCTCTTTGCTCTTCTTTTCCATGATTCTTTTTCATGTCCAAGAAATCAAAAACGTCTGCATGCCATGGCTCAAGGTACATTGCGAAAGATCCTTTACGTTTTCCCCCACCTTGATCGACGTAACGTGCAGTATCGTTGAATACTCTCAACATTGGAACAATTCCATTGGATGCTCCGTTTGTTCCTTTGATATATGACCCTGTAGCACGGATGTTGTGCATAGCCAACCCAATTCCACCTGCAGATTGAGAAATCTGCGCACATTGCTTCAACGTGTCATAAATTCCTTCAATGCTATCTTCTTTCATTGTTAACAAGAAACAAGATGACATTTGTGGTTTTGGCGTCCCAGAGTTGAATAATGTTGGTGTTGCATGTGTAAACCAACCTTCCGACATCAAGTTGTATGTTTTAATTACTGAGTCGATATCATTTTTGTGGATTCCCACTGATACACGCATCAACATTTGTTGAGGACGTTCAGCAATTTCTCCATTCAATTTCATTAGGTACGAGCGCGTCAATGTCTTAAAACCAAAATAGTCGTATCTGAAATCTCTGTCGTAAATAATGCTTGAATCCAAACGATCTTTGTTGTCCATGATCACTTGATAGACATCATCAGCAACCAACGAAGCGTTCTCTCCTGTTTTTGGATCGATGTAATGGTGCATGTCAGTCATTACATCAGAGAATGTCTTCTTTGTTTCCTTGTGCAAGTTAGAAACCGCAATTCGCGATGCCAACAATGCATAATCAGGATGGTCAATTGTTTTTGCAGCAGCAACTTCAGCAGCGAGGTTATCCAACTGTGTTGTTGTTACTCCATCAAACAGCCCTTCAATAACTTTCATCGCTACCGCTTCTGGCGATACCAATGGGTCTAGTCCGTAACACATCTTAACGATGCGCGCTGTGATCTTATCGAACTTCACAGCCTCTTTTCTTCCGTCTCTCTTTACAACATACATGGGCGCTTGGTATTATTTTGGTTTTTTATTCTGGTTGTCCTTGGGTGGTTACAGGGTAAATTCGTCTATTAAAAATCTTCGTCTAGGCTAAATGTGTTATCTCCATCGTTGTTTAACACGCCTGCTTTTTGATATTCTCCAACTCTCTTTTCAAAGAAGTTTGTTTTTCCTTGAAGGTTGATCATATCCATAAAATCAAATGGGTTTGTTGCGTTGTACACTTTAGGATTTCCCAATTCAACTAACAAACGATCTGCAACGAATTCAATGTATTGTGACATCAATTCTGCATTCATTCCGATTAATTTCACGGGCAATGACTCAAGAATAAATTCTTTCTCGATATCCACAGCAACGGTGATGATTTCCTCTACCTCTTCTTTTGGCAATTTGTTTACAAGGTGATCATTGTACAACAGCACTGCGAACTCCATGTGCATTCCTTCATCACGTGAAATTAACTCGTTAGAGAATGTCAATCCTGGCATTAAACCTCTTTTCTTTAACCAGAAAATTGAACAAAAAGAACCCGAGAAGAAAATGCCTTCAACTGCAGCAAATGCCACTAAACGTTGTGCAAAATTTCCATTATCGATCCAGTTCAAAGCCCAGTCTGCCTTTTTCCTTACCGGTGGAAATGTTTCCAAGGCATTGAATAAGTAATCTTTTTCTTTGTCGTCTTTTATGTACGTATCAATTAGCAAAGAATATGTTTCTGAATGGATGTTTTCCATCATGATTTGGAAACCATAGAAAAACTTCGCTTCTGTATATTGAACTTCTTTTACGAAGTTCTCTGCAAGGTTTTCATTCACAATTCCATCAGATGCAGCAAAAAATGCGAGAATATGTTTAATGAAAAAACGCTCATCATCATTTAACTTTTCGGCCCAATCATAAATATCTTGAGAAAGATCCAACTCTTCAGCTGTCCAAATAGAAGCCTCTTGCGTTTTATATGCCTTCCAGATGTCGTCATGTTGTATTGGAAATAAAACAAACCGATTTTTGTTTTCCTCCAATATTGGTTCTAATTGTGCCATTTCTCTCTTTTTAACGTATATATTCCCTGACGAAAAGCCGGTGTTTTTCGTTTTTTTTACCCGTAAAGTGTGTGTTTCCTCTATATTAAAATCGAATGCGCAGCTTGCAGATTAATTCCTTGCTAGAGGCATACAAAAATTGTCAAAAATCTTCCTTCTACCAACTAAAGAAATTCACAATTTCATAACGTTATCAACATTCAAAATCTCAATCCCTTTGGTGACAGTCGTTAGAGGCTTTTTCAACAGATTGAATAAAGATATTCACAGTTTCAATTCCTAACTTTGTCGATAAATTTCCCGTATTCGTCCTAGACCCTTTATCATCAAGGTTTTAAATAGGGTTCTATAAATTTACGTTCCTTTTGCCATGTTGTCAATACCGAATTTTTGTTATTTTGAACAGTTAATTGTGAATAGCAAATTGGCTACTCTCTTAAACCTAATCACTGAAAGGAAATGCTCCCTTTTCAACGAATAAAACATATTACTATTTTAAGTGATCTTTCACATTTGGTTTTCCCGAGTCTCTGCTTATCGTGTGAGAGTGAACTCGCTAAAAGTGAGTCACATGTGTGTTCTTTTTGTCTCGAAAACCTGACTCCCACAAACTTTCATTTATTTGATGGAGCGTCTCCCATGGATAAACTTTTTTGGGGTAGGCTAAACGTTGAAAAAACATATGCTCATTTGTTTTTCGAGAAGCATAAAACGTCTCAACATGTCCTTTTTAATTTGAAATACAAAAACAATCCGAAACTTGGTGAATACTTTGGTCGGGAAATCGGAAGGGTTCTTAAAAAGCAAACCGCATTCAACAAAGTAGATGCTTATATTCCTGTTCCTCTCCATCCAAAAAAACAATTTATTCGAGGGTACAACCAGAGTGAAGCACTTTGCAAAGGAATCTGCGAAGAGTTAATGGGAAATTTGGATACAAAAACAATTGTCCGCACCCGACACTCTGATTCACAAACAAAGAAGTCGCGTTTTCAACGGTGGGACAATGTCAATGACATTTTTCGCGTAAAAGACACCATTCAAGGCTATAAGCACATTGTTCTCGTTGATGATGTGATTACCACAGGATCAACAATAGAGGCGATTTCCAAAACTCTTTTGGAGAAGAACCCTGAGCTTTCAATCAGTGTTGTTACTTTAGCTATTGCATGACATCTTCCAATAAACACTTTCTAATTATTGGCGCTGGTTTATCAGGGCTTTGCGTATCCACACACCTCATTCAAAAAGGGGCGAAGGTTACACTAGTCGACAACGGAATAAACTATAGTTCTCGCATTGCTGCAGGCATGATTAACCCCTTGGTTTTTCGTCGTATGACCAAGAGTTGGCGCGTTGATGAGTTCATTCCCTACCTCAAAACCTTCTATCGAGAAATGGAAAAGGAAACAGCTTCTTCCTTTTTCCATGAAATTCCTGTTCGCCGCTTATTTTCCTCTGAACAAGAGCGCGATTTCTGGTTAAAAAAACAAGAGCGGGAAGATTTTAAGTCGTTTATGCACAAGGTCTCTGATGATGATTTTTCGTATTCTGGAGGAAAGAACCCTTTTGGCTCTGGAAGGGTGAAAGAAACTTTTTATGTGGACGTTGAACCTTTCTCTACCAACATTAAAAATTGGATCAAAAAAAAGGGTACAATCCTTCTAGAAGAATTTGAGCATGATCAGCTGGATCAAACAAAATACAAGAACATTTCCTACGACGCCGTTATTTTTTGTCAGGGCTACTTGAATGAAACGAACCCATGGTTTGACTTCCTGCCACTCGACCAAACGAAGGGCGAAACGCTAACGATTCGTTCACAACAACTTCCCGAAGACCTTTCGCTCAACCGTAAATGTTTTATTCTCCCAAAAGGGAATCATCTATTCAAAATTGGATCAACTTACGGATGGAGCGACCCAACAACGTATGTCACGGAGGAAGCAAAAGAAGAGATCCTACACAATTTGTCCTTCATCACCGACGAACACGTTGAAGTTGTTGATCAGGAAGCGGGTGTGCGACCGACAACCCGCGACCGACGACCATTGCTTGGTACACATCCCGAATTCAAAAACTACCACATTTTTAACGGCTTGGGAGCAAAGGGGTATATGTTGGCTCCGCTAATCACAAAAGAGTTCGTCGATTATTTGATAGATGGAACAGAACTACACAAAGAAGTGGATATTAGGAGGTATTATAATTCTTAGATATTGGAATGTTGTATGTCCCTAGTATAGGTTGACCACTTAACAGTGATTAACTTAATTAGACTAACCTAAACCCCTATTACAATGCATCATAAAAACCTAAGGTTTTGGCAATCTAGTCGAGGACTTTGTACAAAAAATATTCTGCAACGAATACTTTTCCGCCAAGCGAAAATTTTGGACGACATCTCAATTGCGAACGGCAACAGTTTTTATTGCTTCCAAAGATAGCTGAAGGAGCATCAAGAAGTTCAAAAAAAGATTTTTCGCGATTTCTTGAAATTAGCATAGGCTCTACTTATGAAGTAGAAACACAGCTTATTATTGCAAATGATCTTGGCATGATCGAAGAAAAGGCACATGATGGACTTAACAATCAGCTTGCAGGAACCATCAAACAAATGAAGACATTTAAAAATGTCACTCCTCCCCAACATCTAAAATCCAATATCTTCTCAGATATTCTTAACTTTGCCTTAGAATTAATCTAAATAGTAAGATATGTACCCACCAGAATTAGTACAACCCATGAAGGAAGACTTGACAAGTGTTGGATTTAACCAGCTTGTTTCTCCTACTGAGGTTGATGAGATAGTTGAAAACAGCGGAGAGAGCCTGTTGTTAGTTGTGAACTCTGTTTGCGGATGTGCAGCAGGAAATATGCGACCAGGGGTTAAGCTTTCTTTAGGCAACGACAAAAAGCCGAACACACTCGCTACGGTATTCGCAGGTGTTGATGGAGAGGCAACAGCCCAGGCGCGCAAGTATTTCTTGCCTTATCCTCCATCGTCTCCATCCATTGCTTTGTTCAAGGACGGAAAGTTAGTTCACTTTTTGGAGCGCCACCACATTGAAGGAGGAACAGCACAAATGATTGCTGAAAACCTTTCTGAAGCTTACAATCAATATTGCTAAAAACAAACCCCAGTGGAAACATCGGGGTTTTTTATTGCCTATATGTACCGTTCAATTATCTATTTATTTTTGGGGGGGTTGCTCGCCGGATGCTCAATCGGGCGGCTGACAAAAATGGGCGTCTATTCAGAACTCCCCCCAACTGAGTACCTCAGCTACGTCAACGACTCCTCGGTAAATATCATCGATGTTCGAACGGTTTCCGAGTATGAAAAGACACACATTTCTGGCGCAGTAAACGTCAATTACTTTGGTGGACATTTTATGGACGACCTCGCTACGTTAGACCTCGACACAAACAAAGTAACTTTGATTTATTGCGAGACACAACACCGCAGTTTATTTGTTGCAAAAAAGGTCTACGCCATGGGCTTTCGCTCAATTATTGACCTAGACAAAGGCATGATTCGTTGGCGGAAAAAAGGGTTTCCATTTGTTGGTGATACGCTTCAGAATTAAGCCTTATTGTCGAGGTGTTTCCCGAGAAGGTCAAGCTTTTCACCCCAAAACTCATCATAGATTTCAAGCCAGCCACGTACTTCTTTCAAGGGTTCTGGATCAGCAAAGCAAAAACGTTCCCTTCCCTTCGATTGAACTTGCACCATTCCAGCTTCTTCCAAAAATTTTAAATGCTTCGTGACGCCTTGCCGACTCATGTCAAAGTGTTCCGACACTTGATTAATTGAAAGTGCGGCACCAGCAACCACAAGAACATGAAAAATTTCACGCCTTGTAGGGTCTGCGATTGCCTTAAATATTTGATTGATCTTATCAGACATTTACTTCCTTTATTAAAAATTGGCTTAGCTCTAACATGCAATTATCCCAGCCACCGTTAAAGCTACTAAACATGGCGGTTGCTGTTTCCTCATCTGGATAATTTGAAATCCCTGAATGTTCCAGTGAAAGTTTGGTTCCGTTCTCAAGCTCTTCCAACATCCAAGAAACCGTTGTTTCAGTCGTTGTTCCTTGAACAATCCATGTATATACAAGTTTGTAAGGCGTTGCATCCTTCACCTCTCCTGTGATTTGTAGGCATCCGCGCTCTTCCGTAGCAGTAAAAGTATATTGATAGCCCTTTTCAGCTTTGAAATCGGCTGAGATAAACCAAGCTGAGATCTCTTCTTGTGTTGAAATTGCCTTCCAGACCTTGTCTATTGGGTGATTAAGGATCTGTTCTTTTGTAATTACATCTTTCATCTGTTCAATTTTAATTGTTAATACGCAACTATTTGGTTGCAAATATACAAACTAAACCCAGTTAAGCAACCAAAAGGTTGCTTAAAATCAAAAACGCTTGGTTATTACACCCTCAATAAATCTTCGGTAACAAATTGAAAGGTCGTTTTATCATGACGTGTTCTTGAATCATCATCTTTACTCATAATTAACTAATTCACTCCGTGTTGAATCAATTGACAATTCAAGTTTCGTAATGCACCACCAAATTATGAATGAAAATGGTGAAATTGCCGCTGAAGCAAACGGTGTTTTGGTGATGTTTAGCTTCTTAGAGGATAAAAAAATTCAATTTCCAGAAGATCTACGCAAAAAAATAGGCGATTTGGAGGGTAGAAATTACTAATTACTGAGACTCTCCATGTCGTCCGAGCATTCGATTAATTGGTTTCGTCCTGATTTATTGTTTTGAGCCACTCTACGGCTTTTTATCATTCTTGTTTTGGTTATTCTGGATCACCCTCTTCTATTCCTAGAGTCCTTTTTGGTTTTTTAAGGGCAGACAATCAGGTGTTTATGACCGCTTCGTAAGGCTTCTCTATGATTCACATCATAGATTAAAAACGCGCCATTTCTTACTATTGGTAACGTTAAAAAAATCAATATGGCAATAGTAATTACCGACGAATGCATTAATTGTGGTGCTTGCGAACCTGAATGCCCAAACAATGCCATTTATGAAGGTGGGGCTATGTGGAACATGGCAGAAGGGACTTCGATAACAGACATGTTTACTAGAAAGGACGGAACTGAAATCGGAGCCTACGACGAACAAGAGTCAATCGATGAAGATCTTTACTTTATTGTTCCAGACAAATGTACTGAATGTCAGGGCTTCCATGATGACCCTCAATGCGCAAGTGTTTGTCCTGTAGACTGCTGTCCAACAGATGAAAATTATCCAGAAACTGAAGAAGAGCTTCTGGCAAAACAGCAGCTTTTACATGATGAATAGCCAACTAAAATATGGCAATATCAAGGTGTTAATCCTTGCAGGCGGTAATTCATCTCGCATGAACTTTCCTAAGGCTTGGTTGCCATATAATTCGGAAAGAACTATTTTAGAGCAATTGGTTCTTTCATACAGGCGTATCGGTTGCCGACAGATCGTCGTTGTGATGAATGAAAAATTCATCGACTATAGCCCAGAGACCATTGAATCCCTGGGAGAAGGAGTTTGTTTTGTTCGAAATGAGCATCCAGAAAAAGGGAAAATATATTCATTAAAACTGGGTATTGGTCAACTCGATAGATCAGGTCTCATTTTCATTCATAATGTTGACAACCCATCGGTTGGTCTTGAAACATTTGAAGCATTAATGCAATCGAAGATTAATGGGTATGCGCGCCCTGTGATCAATGGAAAAGGAGGGCATCCAATTTTGGTTACTAATGGAGTGCTTGAGAACATCTTGCTTTCCGATGATTCTGTCATTTTGAAAGAACTTCTTCAAGAACATTCGTGTGAAGATGTTCCCGTAACAGACTTGGGAATCTTTTGCAACATTAATACTCCTGAAGACTATCGAAACATGCTTGGAATGGAAGTTCCCTCACTGAAAAGAGTATACAACCCGTGAAAAGTGTCCAATGTACTATTGTAGAAACGAAAGGCTCTACACCGCGAAAGGTTGGCGCCAAAATGCTTGTTTTTGAAGACGGAAGCATCCAGGGGACAATCGGAGGGGGAAACTTAGAAAAAAAAGTGATTGAGAATGCACTTGAACAGATTAAAGCTGGCAAACCGAAGCTTTTCAAACATGATCTGTTGCATCAACACAACATGTGCTGTGGAGGAACAATGCTGATTTATATAGAACCAATCATGGAAAAACACAAATTATTCATCTTCGGATCAGGACATACAGGAGCCGCACTGGCTAAATATGCATCAGATATGGATTTTGAAATTTATGTGATTGATGACCGAAAAGAGTATTTAAATGCGATAACGACTGAAGGGATTAACAAATTCAATATCAGTTATAAGGAGGCCCTCCCAACTCTTCCTTTCGACGAGCGCACTTACGTGTGTATTATGACTTACGAACACTCACACGACCGTGATATTTTATCCTTCTGCATCAAACAGCCCAATGCTTATTTAGGAATGATAGGAAGTCAACGTAAAGTTGAACTGACCAAAAAGATGTTTATAGAGGGGGCTATTGGTACTCCTGAAGAATTGACCCGAATTGATATGCCAATGGGATTAAGTATTGATGCAGAGGGACCAAATGAAATCGCCATTAGCATTTTGGCAAAATTAATTGCACTAAAAAATGACAACTAGAACCGTAATAATAACAGGAGCAGCTAAAGGAATTGGCAAAGCAATCGCAGAAAAGTTTATTGCCGAGGACTATATTACCGTACTCGTGGATGTAGATGATGAAGCTGGAAAGGCGCTCGCTCATGCGCTTGGTTCAAATGGACATTATGTTTCTTGCGATATTAGTGATCCAACAGCGGTAAAGGAGCTTTTCAGCACCGTTATTGAGCACTTTCAAAAAATCGACGTACTCGTAAACAACGCTGGAATTATCCGAGATAATGTCATTTGGAAAATGCCCGAAGAAGATTTTGATAAGGTTATTGATATCAACCTGAAAGGAACCTGGTTAATGTGTCAACAAGCTGCAATTCACATGCGAGAGCATAAAACTGGACGTATAGTGAATATTGCTTCTCGCGCATGGTTAGGTAATCGCGGACAATCAAACTACTCGGCATCTAAGGCTGGCGTAATCGGAATGACACGTGTTTTGGCCTTGGAATTAGGTAAATCTGGTGTCTTGGTAAATGCTGTTGCTCCAGGGTTAATTGACACACCACTAACGCAAAAACTTCCTGATGATGTTCAAGAAAAACTCATCATGGCGCAGCCGACAAGGTCTATGGGTCAACCTGAAGATATCGCCAACACGGTGTCGTTTTTAAGTAATCCCAACACGCAATTTATTACTGGACAAACCATCTATGTTGATGGCGGAAAGAGTATTGGCGCTGGGATTTAACACTGTCTTAAAAAAAATGAAATGGAAATATTGC
>Ga0316205_10003093_pt1 | contig 16165 bp, 12 predicted proteins | sample 3monthpyrite_MG_FD_204941 | JGI IMG/M metagenome (GOLD analysis project Ga0316205, IMG submission 204941) | Microbial mat bacterial communities from mineral coupon in-situ incubated in ocean water Damariscotta River, Maine, United States -... | ecosystem: Environmental > Aquatic > Marine >... | reverse complement strand
GAGCCGAACTCGGTCTACATGATGGCCCACTCCGGTGCGCGTGGCTCGGTCACCCAGATGAAACAGCTGGGCGGGATGCGCGGCCTGATGGCCAAGCCGAACGGCGACATCATCGAAACCCCGATCATCTCGAACTTCAAGGAAGGTCTGACCGTTCTTGAGTACTTCAACTCGACCCACGGTGCCCGGAAGGGTCTGTCGGACACCGCTCTGAAAACTGCCAACTCGGGGTATCTGACCCGGCGTCTGGTGGACGTGGCGCAGGATTGCATCGTGCGCGATCATGATTGCGGCACCGAGCGTGGCATCACCGCCGAACCCGCTGTCAGCGATGGTGAGATTGTGGCGTCCCTGTCCGAGCGTATCCTGGGCCGTGTGGCTGCCGATGACATCCTGCATCCCGCAGATGACACCGTGCTGGTCAAACGGGGCGAACTGATCGACGAACGCACCGCCGATGCTGTCGAAGAGGCTGGCGTGCAAACCACGCGCATGCGTTCTCCGCTGACTTGTGAGGCCGAGGATGGCGTCTGTGCCATGTGTTATGGCCGCGATCTGGCACGGGGCACCATGGTCAACCAGGGCGAGGCCGTCGGCATCATCGCCGCGCAGTCCATTGGTGAACCCGGGACCCAGCTGACGATGCGGACCTTCCACATCGGCGGCGTTGCTCAGGGTGGTCAGCAGTCGTTCTTGGAAGCCAGCCAAGAGGGCAAGATCGTCCTCGAAAACGCCCAGACGCTGAAAAGCGCCAAGGGTGACACGCTGGTCATGGGCCGCAACATGAAGCTCAAGATCATGGGCGACAAGGACAAGGAACTGGCCAGCCACAAGGTTGGCTATGGCTCGAAACTGTTTGTCAAGAAGGGTGCCAAAGTGGCCCGCGGCGACAAACTGTTCGAGTGGGATCCCTACACCTTGCCGATCCTTGCCGAGAAGGACGGGACTGCCAAGTTCGTTGACCTGGTCAGCGGCACGGCCGTGCGCGACGTGACGGATGATGCCACCGGCATGACCCAGAAGATCGTAATCGACTGGCGCACCGCCCCCAAGGGCAACGAACTGAAACCAGAGGTTCTGGTTGTCGGTGCCGATGGCGAACCTGTGCGCAACGATGCGGGCAACCCTGTGACCTATCCGATGTCGGTGGATGCCATTCTGTCGATCGAGGACGGTCAGGAAGTGGCCGCTGGTGACGTGGTTGCACGTATTCCGCGGGAAGGTGCCAAGACCAAGGACATCACCGGTGGTCTGCCGCGTGTGGCCGAACTGTTCGAGGCCCGCCGCCCCAAGGATCACGCCATCATCGCCGAAATCGACGGCTATGTCCGGTACGGTCGCGACTACAAGAACAAGCGCCGTATCAGCATTGAACCCGCCGATGACAGCATGGAGCCGGTGGAATACATGGTGCCCAAGGGCAAGCATATTCCGGTTCAGGAAGGCGACTATGTGCAGAAGGGTGACTATATCATGGACGGCAACCCGGCGCCGCATGACATCCTTTCCATCATGGGCGTCGAGGCGCTGGCGGATTACATGATCGACGAAGTGCAGGATGTCTATCGTCTGCAGGGCGTGAAGATCAACGATAAGCATATCGAAGTGATCGTGCGCCAGATGCTGCAGAAGTGGGAAATCCTCGACAGCGGCGAAACCACGCTGCTGAAGGGCGAACATGTGGACAAGGCCGAGTTTGACGCCGCCAACGAAAAGGCCGTGGCCAAAGGCGGACGCGAAGCCCGTGGCGAACCGATCCTGCTGGGCATCACCAAAGCCTCGCTGCAGACCCGTTCGTTCATCTCGGCGGCCTCCTTCCAGGAAACCACCCGCGTTCTGACCGAAGCCTCGGTGCAGGGCAAACGCGACAAGCTGGTGGGCCTGAAAGAGAACGTCATCGTGGGCCGTCTGATCCCTGCCGGGACCGGCGGTGCCACACAGCAGATGCGCTCGATTGCCCAGGGCCGCGACAATGTCGTGATCGAGGCCCGCCGCGAAGAAGCCGAGGCCGCCGCCGCTCTGGCAGCGCCTGACGCCGATGACGTGGTTGGCGGTGACGCGTTCGACAATCTGGTGAAAACGCCGGAAAGCCGCGAAGAGTAAAGCCGCGCATAGCGCAAGAAATCAGGCCCCGCCTTCATCGGCGGGGCCTTTTTTATGCGGCAATTCGTCTATCCGGGCCATTTGCGACCATCAGTGCGAAAACGCGACGTCGCCCGACGGTTTCGCACGCATTTTACCCCTGTTTTCCGGGCCAACAAATCTATATCAACGCGCAAGAGAATCTTGCTGAGGGTCGCCGTTGCGGCTCTTTCGTCTATTTAGGGAGACCATGCCAATGAAGGTGCTTGTACCTGTCAAACGCGTGATTGACTACAACGTGAAGGTTCGCGTCAAAGCGGACGGATCGGGCGTCGATCTTGCCAATGTCAAAATGTCGATGAACCCGTTCGACGAGATTGCCGTGGAAGAGGCCATTCGCCTCAAGGAAGCCGGCAAAGCCGAAGAAGTCATCGCCGTATCGATTGGCGTCAAGCAAAGCCAGGAAACCCTGCGCACCGCTTTGGCGATGGGCGCCGACCGCGCCATTCTGGTTGTGGCGGCTGACGACGTTCACACCGATATCGAGCCTTTGGCCGTTGCCAAAATCCTCAAAGCCATTGTCGACGAAGAGCAGCCCGGTATCGTTCTGGCCGGCAAGCAAGCCATCGACAACGACATGAACGCCACCGGGCAGATGCTCTCGGCCCTGCTGGGCTGGTCGCAAGGCACCTTTGCGTCGGGTCTGGATATCGACGGCGACAGCGCGCTGGTCACCCGTGAAGTGGACGGTGGTCTGCAAACCATCAAAGTGACGATGCCTGCCATCATCACCGTCGATCTGCGCCTGAACGAGCCGCGCTACGCGTCGCTCCCGAACATCATGAAGGCCAAGAAAAAGCCTCTGGATGAAAAAACCGCCGCCGATTACGGCGTCGATGTCACCCCGCGCCTTGAGGTTGTCAAAACCGACGAACCCGAAGCGCGCAAGGCTGGCGAAATCGTAGGCTCGGTCGACGAGCTGGTTGAGAAACTCAAAGAAGCGGGGGCTGTATAATGGCTGTTCTTCTTCTCGCAGAAATCACCGAAGGTGAACTCGCAATGGACGCAACCGCCAAAGCGGTCACGGCGGCCAAACAACTGGGCGACGTGACGGTTCTGGCCGCGGGTGCCACCGCTGCCGCCGCTGGTGAAGCAGCTGCAAAAATCGACGGTGTGAGCAAAGTGCTCGTGGCCGAAGATGCCTCGCTGGGCCACCGCCTGGCGGAACCCACTGCGGCCCTGATCGTGTCGCTGGCTGGCGATTACGAACACATCGTGGCCCCGGCCACCACCGACGCCAAGAACGTGCTGCCCCGCGTGGCTGCCCTTCTGGACGTCATGGTGATCTCGGATGCCTCCGGCGTTGTCGATGCCAACACGTTCGAGCGCCCGATCTATGCCGGGAACGCGATCCAGACCGTCAAATCGGTAGATGCCAAGAAGGTCGTGTCCTTCCGCACCGCAACCTTTGACGCCGCTGGCGAGGGAGGCTCTGCTGCCGTTGAAACCATCGGTGCCGTCGCCAATCCTGGCCTCAGCGAATGGGTCGAAGACAAGGTTGCCGCAAGCGACCGCCCCGAGCTGACCTCGGCCGGTGTGGTTGTGTCCGGTGGTCGTGGCGTCGGGTCGGAAGACGATTTTGCCCTGATCGAAGCCTTGGCCGACAAGCTGGGCGCTGCCGTTGGTGCCTCGCGCGCGGCGGTCGATTCCGGCTTTGCCCCGAACGACTGGCAGGTTGGTCAGACCGGCAAGGTTGTCGCGCCTGATCTTTACATCGCGGTCGGCATCTCGGGTGCCATTCAGCACCTGGCCGGTATGAAAGACAGCAAGATCATCGTTGCGATCAACAAGGACGAAGAAGCGCCGATCTTCCAGGTTGCCGATTACGGCCTGGTCGCCGATCTGTTCGCCGCTGTGCCGGAATTGACCGAAAAACTGGGCTAACACCCACGCGTCAATGATATCAAAAAGGCCCGCCATTCGGTGGGCCTTTTTCGTGGCCTATCGCACGGCTTTCTGAACAACAGGAGCCAAGGCGCGCGCGGCCTCGTCATGGGCCATAGGGCCCAGCAATTCAGCAGCAGCGTTGGCCTCAAGTTCGGAAAACACCATCCCCGTGGTGCCTTGCGCCTTGGCTAAGGGGCTGGCACGCACTTTGACCACCGCCGCGGCGTTGCCCTTGACCGCATCAATCATCGTCCGGGTCACAAAGGCCGGGTCCTGCGCCAGATCGGGGCTGTTGTTATCCTCGCTGGGATGGCGCGCCGAAAACCACAACAGAATGATGTTGCTGTCGATCCTGTCCAAAAGCAGCCGCATCCGCGCCACCCAGGCGCTTTGCAGCTCATCCCGGATCATGTCAAACCGCTCGGGCGCCATCGCCTTGAGGTGGGTCAACATGTGCCGTGTGAAATGAAACTCGGTGAAATCAATGTCGCGAAACACCGATTTCATCAGATTTGACGGCCCGACGAACCGGTCATTGCGCCGCGGATGCACCGAATAGAACCGATTGGTCATGTTCTGCGCGCAGGGCAATTGCAGAACAACCGTTCTGGCGTTTTCGCACGCGTCCAGAACGGCGCACTCGTTCAGGAACACATCAACCCCGGCATTGGGCCAGCCGAAATTGACACAGACCAGTCCCGTCTGCGCCTCAACCAGCGCCGGAAACGGGGTTTCAATGAATTTCCCGTATGTTTCCGTGCCCCCCAGGAACACCGCATAATCGCCCCTCAGCTTTCGTTTCGGCCCCCGAAACAACAGCTTGGAGTCACCATACCGGCACGGCATGTAGTCAAGGGACAATGTCCCGATCTTTTCATAGGCCATATCACCCACCAATTTTTTACTCACCCAAAGACCACTCTGCGCCCCGCATCGTTGAGAAAGCCCTAATGGGCGAATATGTCTCTAATTTTAGCGGCCCCTGCCCCTTGCAGCCCCGCCACCCGGGGGCCTATGTTGTGGTCAAATCGGAAAAGGACAGCCGGATGGACATCCAGAAAATCGGCGTGATCGGGGCGGGCCAGATGGGCAATGGCATCGCCCATGTGCTGTCGGCAGCCGACTATGACGTTGTGCTGACCGATATCAGCCAAGAGGCGCTGGACGGCGCGATCGAGACCATTCAGCGCAACATGGACCGGCAGGTCAGCAAGGGAAAACTGACCGCTGAGGCGGTGGACAAGGCGTTGTCACATATCACCACCACGCTGAACCTGCCTGATCTGGGCCAGACCGACCTGGTGATCGAAGCCGCGACCGAGCGGGAAACCGTGAAACAGGCGATCTTTGATGATCTTCTGCCGCATTTACAGCCGCACACGATCCTGACCTCCAACACTTCGTCGATTTCCATCACCCGACTGGCCAGCCGCACGGATCGCCCCGAGAAATTCATGGGATTCCACTTCATGAACCCGGTGCCGGTGATGCAACTGGTCGAGTTGATCCGCGGCATCGCCACGGATAGCGCCACTTACGAGTCCTGCCTGAAAGTTGTTGAAAAGCTTGGAAAAACCGCCGCCTCAGCCGAGGATTTCCCGGCCTTTATCGTCAATCGCATCCTGATGCCGATGATCAACGAGGCGGTTTATACGCTCTATGAGGGCGTGGGCAGCGTCCAGTCGATTGACCAGTCGATGAAACTGGGGGCCAACCATCCGATGGGGCCGCTGGAACTGGCCGATTTCATCGGGCTGGACACGTGCCTTGCAATCATGAACGTGCTGCATGACGGGCTGGCGGATACCAAATACCGCCCCTGCCCGCTGCTGACCAAATATGTCGAGGCCGGATGGCTGGGCCGCAAGACCGGACGCGGGTTTTACGATTATCGCGGTGAGACGCCTGTACCCACCCGATAGGAAAAGTTTCAGAAAATTCTTTGTAGAATTCCGGGCACGGGCGCTACTGTTTGCCCAATGACAGCGTATGCTCGCGCAGCCATGCCATGAAACCACGCGGATCGCTCTGCAACATCTCCATATGCTTGGCGTCAATGGGCGGGCCAACGATAGGTTTCTGCGGCCTGTTGCAGCTTTTGACCACCTCATGCAGCAAAAAGCTTTGGCGCAACGTGGCGGAAACGCAATTGGCCATCTGATACACCCGCGAGTTTGATCCCGGAAAATAGATCGGAACCACAGTCGCACCCGAGCGGCGGATCATCTGGGCGGTAAAGACATTCCATTCACGCTCATGCACCGGGCCGAACAGCGTATCACTTGAGGCCACAACACCGGATGGGAACACGCTGATCACACCGCCATCCTTCAGGTGGGCCATGGCCTGCGCGCGCATTTCCACCGATTTGCGCTGTGCATCCGGTTCATGCGGGAACGGCACCGAAATCATGTAAGAGGCCGCAACCTCGTCAATACCGGTCAGCAGGGCACGCGTCAGGATCTTGTAATCGGTGCGCCGCCGCCCGATCAGATCCGCCAGGATCATCCCGTCCACCAACCCGTGCGGATGGTTGGCCACCACCACAACGGGGCCGGTCAGCGGAATATTATCCACTTCTTCCTGCGGCGTCAGCAGGTCGATCCCCATCGTATCCAGTGCCGCGCGCCAAAATGGTTGTCCGGTCGGTGCGCCCGTTTTCTCGAACGCGCGGATCATGCGCAGGATGCTCAGCTTGCCGGTGAACCATTCAAGGGTGCGGATAATCGCAGCCGTAAGGGGCGCGTCAAACGAATTGGCATAGGTCAGGCTGCGGCGGTCATATTTGGTAAACGTGACCGTCTCGCCGGGCTTGTCCCCTGGCTGATCCTGAACGTTGTTCACCACGCTGTTTGATCCTGTCCCAGATGCGCGGTTGCGCGCACTCACATGTCTTCGCCAAAGTGGTCCGCCACCAGCGCCTCGACCGCGTCGGCCAGGGCAAGGGCATCGGGACCCGAGGTTTGGACGTCAATAGTCGTTCCTTTTGACGCTGCCAACATCAAAAGACCCATAATACTGTCACCACCGCTGGATTGGCCATTAAGCGACACTTCGGCATGGGCATCGAAACCCTCGACCACTTCGACCATCTTGGCCGCCGCGCGGGCGTGCAGGCCTTTGACGTTCACGATCTTCAGTGCCCGTGTTTCTTTGTCACTCATGTCCCAATTTCCGTCGTATTTTCTTGCTTACTCGGCTGATACGTTGTGACTGTCAATATACTTGCGCCCCGCATCCAATGCGGCCCGGACTGCATCGGGCAAGTCTTTGTCGCGGGATTTTGCCAGTTTCAGCAACATCGGCAGATTGGCGCCGTAAAGGATGCGGCGATCATCCGGCGCGCAGGCCTTGAGCGACAGGTTGGACGGCGATCCGCCGAAAATATCGGTCACGATGACCACGCCGCTGCCGGTGTCCACTTCGTCAGCCGCCTTGCAAATCTCACCCTGCTTGGCATCGCGGTCATGGTCGCCCTCAATCGCAATCGCACGTATGCCGGGCTGCGGGCCGACCACATGTTCAATGGCGCCAAGATATTCGCGGGCCAGCCCGCCATGCGCCACAATTACGATTCCGATCAAGTTCAGCTACTCCTTTGCCGTGCTGTCCGAGAGAGGGGCCGCCGCACGCTGCGCTGCGGCATGTCTTTCAAGTTCACGGTGCCTAATTGACACCTGCCAGCCCTTGTTTGCAAGGGCCTGCGACAAAGTTTCTGCCATTGCAACACTGCGATGCTGCCCCCCGGTGCAGCCAAAGCCGATCGACAGGTACGCCTTGCCCTCGGCCTCGTAGGCGGGCAACAGCAGCAAGGCCAGGTCAATCACCTTTTCGCGGAACGCCGGATAACGCTCATCTGCGCCCACATAGGCCGCCACAGCCGCATCGCGCCCATTCAGGCCGCGCAGGGCTTCATCCCAGTAAGGATTGCGCAGGAACCGGCAATCCAGCACGATATCAAGCCCCCGGGGCAGACCCCGTTTGTAAGAAAACGAATGCACCGACACGGCCAGGTGCTGCGTGCCTTTGGGGGCAAAGGACGCCTCAAGGGCGGCGCGCAGGTCATGCGGTGACATATCGGATGTATCAATCAGGATGTCGGCCCGCGCCCGGATCGGGCCCAGCAGGTCAAATTCGCGCGCAATGCCCTTGCCCGGGTCCTCGGCCGGGGCCAGTGGGTGACGGCGGCGGGTTTCGGAAAAGCGGCGGAACAACACTTCGGCGCTGCTGTCCAGATAGAGCAGCTGCATCGGCGCGTCAGCATCCGCACCAATTCGATCAATCACCTCGATCAGGGCCGTGGTCGAAAAGTCCCGGTTGCGCACGTCAATGCCAAGGGCCATCGGCTTGTCGGGTGCTGGCCCTTCCAGAAGGCGCGGCAGCAAGGACAGGGGCAAATTGTCGATCGCCTCATAGCCCATATCCTCAAGCGCACGGATCGCCGTGGTGCGCCCAGCCCCGGACGGACCTGTGACCAGCACCAGACGGCTGGACGGTGGCGTGGGCGGTTGGGTCATCAAAGCTCCGTTATGCGATGCGCGTGCCTTGTAGATATAGCAGGATCGCGGCAGGAAAATGGGCAAATGTGGATTTTCTGATCACAGGTACGGCAAGACCCAGAACGCTGTGGTGCCGTTCGGGGGGCAATCGGTCCGTCTCCTCGTGCTCCAGATCCACAATCAGGCGCACGGGTGTTGGCCCCGACAGGGGTGCCGCAAGGATGCCGATCCCGCGGGCCTCGATCTGTCCCTTAATGGTATCGGGCGCGCTGGCGATCAGGCAATCGTCACGGCGGTGAAGGATGGTGCGGTCATCGCTCACCAGAGTGGCCCCAAGCGCCAAAAGTTCCAGCGCAAGGCCCGATTTCCCACTGCCCGACGGTCCACGGATCAGGGCCGCATGTCCCTTCACTGCAATTGTGGTGGCATGGAGAACAACGTGATCAGGCGCGCCTGTCACCGGATCATCGCCCTAGATCGGCAGGCCCACGACAAAGCGCGCGCCCAGGGGATCAGATGTGATATCGGCATCGGTCGGGCGGATATTCTCGGCCCAGATAACCCCGTCATGCGCCTCGACAATCTGCTTTGAAATCGCCAGACCAAGGCCCGAATTGTTGCCAAAATCGCTTTCTGCACGTTCCGAATAGAACCGTTTGAAAATCTTGGTCAGGGCCACTTCGGGAATGCCAGGGCCGGTGTCTTCGACCACAACCAGCACCCGATTGTCGCGTTTGCGCGCCCAGACGCGGATCGCATCGCCCTCTTCACAAAAGCTGACGGCGTTGGAAATCAGGTTCACGAAAACCTGCGCCAGGCGGGCCTCAAGCCCCATCAGAACAACCGGCTTCTCGGGGAAGTCCGTAATGAAATCAATGCCCTTCTTATTGGCATCTTCCCCCAGATACTGTCCCAGATTGCGCAGCATGCTCAGCAGGTCAAAGGGCTCTTGCTCTTCCTTGACCAACTCGCTGTCCAGCCGCGAGGCGTTGGAAATATCGCTGACCAGCCGGTCAAGACGGCGCACATCATGTTCAATCACTTCCAGCAACTTGGCGCGCTGATCGTCGCGCTTGGCCACATGCATTGTCCCCACCGCCGAGCGCAGGCTGGCCAGCGGGTTCTTGATTTCATGGGCCACATCGGCGGCAAATTGTTCGTTGCTGTCAATACGGTGATACAGCGCCGCCACCATGCCACGCAAAGCCCCGCTAAGCCGTCCAATTTCATCGGGGCGCGCGGTCAGATCGGGGATACGAATGCGGCCACCGCTGGCGCTCCGGTTGCGCTCACCGCCAATTTCAGCGGCCGAGGCCAGGTCGGAAATCGGGTTGGAGATGGTCGAGGCCAGGATCAGGCTTAGCCCGACCGAGACCAGCGTGGCGATGATAAACATCTGCAACACGCGTTCGCGTTCTGCACGCACGAGATTGTCGATTTCGCCCGAGGCGCTGACAATGGCCACCACACCAATCGCCGTGCCGTTCTGAAGAATGGGGGTGGCCACCGCAAACACGCTGTCACCTGCAATTTCACCTGATGTGGCTTGGGTGCCGCCCTGTAGGGCCACGGAAACCAACGCGCGCGCCACCTCTTCGGCGTCGCGTATCTCGGCGTGTTCGTTAAACCCGCCAAACGGGGTCGAAATCCACTCCCACAGCCGGGTCAGCGCGTCGGTGATCACCGTCGGCCGTGGTTCGGAAGCCGAATTGGAGCGTTCGCGGCTGCCTTCGATTTGCCCGGCCAGGGTGGCGTTGGTGTCAAAGACATAGATCTCTACGCCTTTCTGGATGCTGACGGCCTCAAGCGTGCCACGCACGTCCACACCATCGCCTGTGACCAGATTGACCGGTGCCCCGCTGGGCAATTGTGCCTCAAACACGTCAGCCACCAGTTCGGCCTCACCCACCAAAGCATTGGCACGTTGCAGCGCCAGACCGTCGCGGGACGAGTTCAGATAAAGGATACCGGCCACGAGAATGTTCAACGCAATCAGATTGAACGTGACAATCTTGCGCGTCAGCGAGGATTTACGCAGCGAAATAAAGCCCCGGCCCTCGCGCTTGGCGCGAAGCTCGTCTTCGACAATATTGTCGGGGGCGACGAAATCGTCCCCCAGAACAACATCACCGTCTCTCCGGGGTGGCAGATCGCGCACGTTGATCCCTTCGGCCAGCGCCATTATTCTTCGTTGTACCTGTATCCGATACCATAAAGCGTCTCGATTGCCGAGAACTCGCCGTCAACCATCCGCAGTTTCTTGCGCAGACGCTTGATGTGGCTGTCAATGGTGCGGTCATCCACATAGACCTGATCGTCATAGGCCACATCCATCAGCTGATCGCGGCTTTTGACAAATCCGGGGCGTTGCGCCAGCGCCTGTAGCAACAGGAATTCCGTGACGGTCAGGGTCACATCAAGGCCCTTCCAGGTCACCGCATGACGCAGCGGGTCCATCCGCAACTCGCCGCGTTCCAGCACTTTCGTATCTTCCGGGTCGGGGCCGGTGGTGCCCTCAATCGCGTCCTGACGGCGCAGCAGCGCACGAATGCGCTCGACCAGAAGCCGTTGGGAAAACGGTTTTTTCACGTAGTCATCGGCACCCATCCGCAGGCCCAGAACTTCGTCGATCTCATCATCTTTGGAGGTCAGGAAGATCACCGGCATACTGGATTTCTGGCGCAGACGCTGAAGCAGGTCCATCCCATCCATCCGGGGCATTTTGATATCAAGAACGGCCATATCCGGCAGCGATTTGCTGAAGGCGTCGAACGCCTGCTGTCCGTCATTATAGGTCTCAACTTCGAACCCTTCAGCCTCAAGGGTCATCGAAACCGATGTCAGAATATTTCTGTCATCGTCCACGAGGGCGATTTTAGACATTGGATTTTTCCTTGTACTGCTCTGTTTGCCTGCTTTTTTTCATCACTATGTGCATTTTTATCCTTTGCAATCAATCCCAAACTGCGAATCGGTCCGGCTTTGCGCCTTATTTGAGACATAATTCCATTCGGAATGACTAAATTGCCGCGTTGAATGCAGCCAATTTGTACAAAGTTTTCGCTTCCATTCGTGTGATTGCGCTAACTTCGATTTGGTTGCGCTAACTGCGCGAAACCATCCTGTTCTTCCACAGAACCGTCATGTTAAGAGGCCCCCAACCGGCGGTTGGCAGCACCTCGTGGGTGCGCCACGCCGATGCAGACAGGTATGGCGACAGGAGCACGCACCTTATGACATCTGGACGGGTCAACCCGCAATTCCAGCTCGAAGATCAAGGTATCACTGGTCTCGGCAATGTCTTTTACAACATGATCGAACCCGCCCTGATCGAGGCCGCGTTGCGCAATGGCGAGGGGGATCTGGGCCAGGGGGGCACCTTTCTGGTCACCACCGGCAAGTTCACAGGTCGGTCCCCCAAGGACAAGCATGTGGTCAAGACCGACAGCGTGGTCGACACGATCTGGTGGGAAAACAACGCCGAGATGAGCGCGCAAGGCTTCGACGCGCTCTACGAGGACATGCTGGCCCATATGCAGGGCAAGGATTACTATGTGCAGGACCTGACCGGCGGTGCCGACCCGGCGCATTCGATCAAGGTGCGCATGGTCACCGAACTGGCCTGGCACGGCCTGTTCATCCGCCACATGCTGCGCCGTCCCGACAGTGACGACCTGGACAGCTTCATTGCCGATTACACCGTGATCAACTGCCCCAGCTTCCAGGCCGACCCTGCGAGGCACGATTGCCGCTCGGAAACCGTGATCGCGATGAATTTCGACCGCAAGATGATCCTGATCGGCGGCACGGAATATGCCGGGGAAAACAAGAAATCCGTCTTCACCCTGCTGAACTACCTGCTGCCCGAAAAGGGCATCATGCCGATGCATTGCTCGGCCAACCACGCCAATAACAACGCTGTGGACACGGCCATTTTCTTTGGCCTGTCGGGCACCGGCAAGACAACCCTGTCGGCCGATCCCGAACGCACGTTGATTGGCGACGATGAACATGGCTGGTCGGATCGCGGCACCTTCAACTTCGAGGGCGGGTGTTACGCCAAAACGATCAACCTTGATCCCGAGGCCGAGCCCGAGATTTACGCGACCACCAAGAAATTCGGCACCGTGATCGAGAATATGATCTTCGATCCCGACACGCTTGAGCTGGATTTCAAGGATGACAGCCTCACCGCCAACATGCGCTGCGCCTATCCGCTGGACTATATCTCGAACGCGTCCGATACGGCCATCGGCGGGCATCCCAAGAACATCATCATGCTGACCTGCGATGCGTTCGGCGTCCTGCCCCCCATCGCGCGGCTGACACCCGCACAGGCAATGTATCACTTCCTGTCGGGCTTCACCTCGAAAGTGGCGGGCACCGAGCGTGGCATCACCGAGCCCGAGCCGACCTTCTCGACCTGTTTCGGCGCGCCCTTCATGCCGCGCCGTCCCGAGGTCTATGGCAACCTGCTGCGCGAAAAGATCGCCAAGCACGGCGCAACCTGCTGGCTGGTCAACACCGGCTGGACCGGCGGGGCCTATGGCACCGGCTCACGTATGCCGATCAAGGCCACCCGCGCCCTGCTGACCGCCGCACTGGATGGTTCGCTCAACAAGGTCGAGTTCCGCAAGGACGAGAATTTCGGCTTTGAAGTGCCCACCGAGGCCCCCGGCGTGCCCCCGGTTCTGTTGAACCCGCGTCGCACCTGGGACAAGCCGGACAGCTATGACCGTCAGGCCGCCAAGCTGGTCGCGATGTTCGCCGAGAATTTCGAGCAATACCTGCCCCATATCGACAAAGACGTCAAAGCCGCCGCGCTGGGATAACGTCAGGGCCACTATCCGCACCCCAAAACGCCCCTCCCAACCGGACGGGCGTTTTTTTTGCGTGACCCTCATAAAAGATCAATGGCAACGCAATCCGCCAATACCTGTACAATCACGTCAACGACCCAAAGCTGCGTCGCAAGGACGTCAAGGATCGTCTTGTGCTTCAAACAGACGACCAATGTCCGGATAATCCTCGCCCGCCCGTGCATTGAAGCGCAGATTCTCCGGGCGTGGCGGAATATTCATCGCATCAAAGTCAAAGACATCGCCAAACTCTTGCACCAACGTGTCATGCCGAATGGCCGTGCGGAATTTCGGCGTCCCGATATAGGCGTAATCCGGGAGCTGGGTTTCAAACGTCCCATTGATCCGCAGCTGAATGCGACGGGCAAGCTGGGCATCCGTAAGGTCAAAGGCCGCCCCGGCCCCGGCACGGATCTGATAGATACCGCCCGGATCCATCACCACGACCTGCACCCGCCCGCTGCCATCCTCCAGCGGCACGAAATCGAAATTGTTGCCCTTGTTGTCCAACCAGACATAGCCTTTGCTGTTGAGATCGTTCAGCGCGCCGTCATAGGCCATCATCTGTGCGATGCGCAGCTCTCCGCCCTGATCGCGGACCCGTTGCCAGGCAGTGCCCTGAAGCTGTTCAACCTCGCTCACGCGGGATATTGATCGCCCGGCAAACTCGCCGCTTGAAACCGGGTGATCGGCATAAATCTCGACCGGGCGGATATGCTCGGACTGGATTTTGGTGCGCAACACATCATCACCGAACAGGTCCGCCTGTGCAGCGGGCGAATTTTCCTTCAGATAGGTGATCCTGACCGCACGGCTGTCCGGAAACTCGGCATGGGCCAAAACTTCACTGGTTGCGCCATTTCCGATGAACCGCCCAAGCGGCACCTCGATTTCCACGTCGGTTTCCGCGCGCGTAAACCGGACACTCACCCCTTCAGGCAAGCGCGCCTCTGGCGCATTCGGAACCTCGCCAGCGACTGAAGGATTTTCTATACGCCCGCTTTCCGGCGGCCTTACCCGGGCGATATCTTCCGCTCCGGTGTCCGATGGTTGCACATCAAAACGCACCGGTTCCGTCGGGTTCAGGCCCGGTGCCATCCTGCGGATGTTGGCATTGGGTTCCGAACTCATACGCGCCACCGGATGGGTGTCCCGGAACTCCTCCACCAATGTCACCGCGCGACGCTCAAGCGAGGTCAGACTGTCGGCCCCGTCAACGCTGGACTTGGCAAATGCACCGATTGCAAAAGCCCGGAAATCCTGGAAATCCGCAGCCCTGAGACTGGAAATCGCCCTGGCCGAAGGCAGCGACTGCGCAATCAGACGCCCGCGAGCGGCCTGGCGCAGCCGCACCATTTTAGGCAAAGTGCCGGAAAGGCTGCCGGCCATTCCATGAACGGAGGTATAGACACCCAGCCCGACGCTGACCCAGGTCTGGGCATTCTCCACCGCACTCTGATACCGGTCATGACCGATGACAACCGCCGCGCCCGAGGCAAATTCTATCTCGGCGTCGCTGTCCGCAACCTGCGAATAGGCATCGTAGATCGTGTATCCAAGCTCCAGTGCCTCAAAAATCAGAATCAGGGTTTCAATCGTTGCCGACCCGGCAAGACCCAGCGGCACTGACACCAATGACGCAATCGCCAATGTGAGGTTGGTATCATTCTGAGAGGCCTGTTGCTGTGCCCGGACCGCCGCTGCAAGCGGTGCCACCTGATCAACCCAGAAACGCGCGTTGCTGTCGGGTGTCCAGAGCAGCTCACGGGCACCATTGGGCTGTACAACTTCCGACAGCGTCATGAGCCGGGATTTCAGCCGCTCGCCGACCGCCTCGAACCCGGCACCGGTCAGCAGGATCAGCTCTTCAACCTCGCAATCGCCAGCGTCTTCCGCCCGTTCCAGCGTTGTTGCCATCGCCTCAAGCATCGCATCAATCGCCGCCACGGTTTCACGTTTCTGCCAGGTCTTGATCGCCTCTTCGGTTGTCCCGTTTTGCTCAGCCAGCCAGCCGATGTCGTTCATGATCGCATATCGAAAGGGCAGATCCCCACCATCGAAATCGGTGATCTCCATCCGCAACAGCGCGATATTGTCCCGCCACGCCAGGGGCTTCATTGCGGATAGCAGCGCTGCTACCGCCCGATCGTTTCCACGCACCCATTCAAGCGTGCGGCCACGCGCCTTCATCTCGTTGACAAACAGGTCGCGCAGCAGGATCGCGGCCGCGTGATGTCCGAAAGTGACCGACTGATTGGGGAAATGATCCGAATTGTCGAGGATCATCAGGTTCCAGATATCTTCGGATTGCGCAAGCGTGAGGCTGGCCCAGTTTTCGACCTCGATATCATCACGGCAAGCGGCCGCGCGAGACAGCGCATCATACCAGACCCAGCTGTTATCCCCTTCTGCAGGCGACAGCCTGACAGCAGCCGAAGCCACCACCGGCGAGACCGGAACCCGGAGGTTTTTCTGCATGAACCCCGGGTCGATATAGGCCTCTATCAAAGGCGGCGAAACGGGATCAGGACGCACCGGAACGGCAGTGCCACCGGTCAGGGATGCCCGGTTGCGTTGATCGTGCAGATCAATCGGGCCGGTCAGATAAAGCCGCCCGCCAAGGCGATCACTGCGCACCGCGTTCATGGTGATCAGGTTCGCACTGCCTGCAAGGTTTCCGGCGTCGATCACCACAGGAATGCTTTCGACCGGCAATCGCATGTTGGTTTCGACAGCCAGATGAATGCGTTCTGGCAGATAGGCTTCGGTGACCAGATC
>Ga0316205_10003092_pt1 | contig 16166 bp, 17 predicted proteins | sample 3monthpyrite_MG_FD_204941 | JGI IMG/M metagenome (GOLD analysis project Ga0316205, IMG submission 204941) | Microbial mat bacterial communities from mineral coupon in-situ incubated in ocean water Damariscotta River, Maine, United States -... | ecosystem: Environmental > Aquatic > Marine >... | reverse complement strand
CTAGAAAAGTTGCACCGCGTTACAACTCTTGTAAAGGGCTAGCCATTCCCTGCGAGTTGCGCCTTGTTCAACTTTCCTAGCTGAACACTGAAACCTGCATCTTGAGGTGGGATGGGTATAGCTGTAATAATAGTTGTGGTTATTCAGTAGCCTGATCGTGTTTACAATGTATGTCTTTATAAGTCCGAGTGACATTTTCAGTCAGTTCTTCGCTTGGTTGATCGCATTCTTCTATAGAACTCACCGTTTTGGTGGCTATACCGAGTTGTTTATCGTAAAGACGACAATATGCGCACATGATGAGATGTAGCTTAAATTTTAACCATCGAATCCCGGTTAATGGTTGGTCAATATGTTCGGAGACTTGTTCTGCAACCTGTTTACAATTGGGTAGCATTAGCACTCTCCCGTTATCTGGAAATGATCGATCACACGTAACACTTTATCTCTGGCTCGATGTAGTAGGACTCTCACATTAGAAGAGCTGACTTCAAGGATGTTACATAACTCATCCATCGAAAGACCTCCGGCGTCTCTCAATCTTAATGCAGCAAGTTGATTTTCAGGTAATTTTTGCATATTTTTTTCTATACACTCTCTTAACTCTTCCGCTGACAGCAAATCTTCCGGTGTATCACCGTGCCATTGAGCGCTAGGATTTTTCCAGTGAGAGTTTTCGGTAAAACGTGGATCCGTTGCCCAGCTATCCTGTATTGATTCAAGCGAAACAGAGCGGTTTTCTTTTCGTCGGCGGGTCTTGGCTTCATTGGCAACAATGCGTATTAGCCAACTTTTTAGAGATGAACGACCTTCAAATTTGGGTAAAGCTTTTAATGCTGACAACCAGGCTTCCTGAACGACTTCATCGGCAATGACTGGTCCCGCTATGGCATAAGCCACTGCTTGCATCGAGCCATAATAAGCCTTGAACACTTGATTAAATACGGCTTCATCTCCACCGAGTAACAGCTTTAAAATTTCTTTTTCTGAAAGTGAAGATATTTTGACCATAGTTTAGTCCAAATTAAATTATAACGAAATGCTCTAATCATGAGCTAAACATTGTGACATTGCTATCAGGAGCGCACAAGTCTATGAGCCTGGTTAAAATGAATTGTTACCAAATTGTGATATCTTACTGTATTGACCATTTTTCGCCGTAACCAGCGGAACTTTCGCTAAAAATAAATTGATCGTCCGGGCTAAAGCCAACAGCATAAACAATGGCACCAGTTGGCTTCCATTGACTTCGGGTGCGCGCTTGCCATTGAGATAATCGTTCGCCGGTGGCTGCATCCCAAAGGCTAATATCTCTTCCGGGCGCGCCAGTGGCAAGTAATTGCTCATCGTGCGAAAATCGAGCTGAAACGATAATATATTCTCTTTGTTTTAGCTCAAGTTGAGCGATTTTTTCGCCTGTGGTCAAGTCCCAAATAAATGCATTACCCAAGGTGCCGCTGGAAAAAGCACGTTTTCCACTCTCACTCAATACCAGTTTTGTGACTCGAGTGGTATGTTCAAATAATCGTTTGGGTTTACCGGTTTTGGTATTCCATAAAATCGCACGATAATCTGTGCCGCCGGTAAAGGCCCACAAACCGTTGGCGGACAGATCGACGCTCGCCACGGCCTCTTGTCGATGACCGGTAAATTCCAGTCGGCGTCCGGTGTTCATGTCAATATGGATCGCCCGACCATCTTCCAATCCTAAAAGAACATAACGTCCCTTGTCAGAAATCGCGACAGCTCTAATTCTGGCAGGCGCGCGCCAATAACCGTAAGCTTTGCCGCTGGTGGTATTCCAAATGCTAAAATTTCGTCGATCTGCTGTAATGGCGCGACTGGAATCTGGTGAAATATTGGTAGCAATAATGCCATCTTCCATCTTGTCGCTGTGTTTCCAGTTAAATAACAAGCTGTTCTCAGTTAAATCCCAATAGCCAACACCATGATTTACCGATGAGATGATGGCATGTTTGGCATCACGAGAAATGACCGCATCCAGGGTTCCAACCGCCGTATGTTGCGCCTCGGCGACAGAGTTTTCGCCGGTTTGGCAAGCTGAAAAAAATACCAGAATCAAGCCTGTCAGATTGATTTTTAGAGCAATATCTTTAACCATAGGGTGAACCAGTCCTTATTTGTTCGTTTTTGCGTTAAACGGGGGTTTTTTTTTTGACTGTTAAAGTATAGACTGCCTGACTGTTTAGGGCGTTAATATTTAAAATACATTTCAATTAAAAAGTAGCTAATCAATTAGTTACACTAAAATAAGAGGTTTATTGTGGTTAATCTGAATATCAAGAAATTAGTAATACTTATCTCAATGGTCGGTGCTTTGTCAGCTTGTCAGCCAGGCGATGAAAAAGATCAGAAAAAAGCAGTTGAAGCAGATCAAGCGGTGTCGTCGCCTGAAACCATTAAAGAAGAAGATAAAATGGGTTATGCGTTAGGCGCAAAAATGGCGACCTTTATTCGTAAGGACATTGACAGCAATGAACTGCTTAACATCACTAAAGAATCGGTATCAAAAGGATTTATTGATGGGCTTAGCGGTGAAACAGCGCTAACTGAGCAGGAAATAGCAGCGCAATTCACCGTTTTCCAACAAAAAATGCAAGCTGTTCAGCAACAAAAAGCGGCTGTTCAACAGAAAGAACAAATCGAATTAGACAAAGTAGGTATCGCCACTGGTGATGCATTTTTGGCTGAAAATGGTAAAAAAGAAGGCGTTAAAACAACTGAGTCCGGACTTCAATACCTGGTTTTAACAGCGGCTAAAGAAGGGGCGGCTAAGCCAGCTGCAACAGACACTGTTGAGGTACATTATACAGGTTCATTGATTGATGGAACTGTTTTTGATAGTTCGGTAGAGCGTGGTGAATCAATTTCATTCCCACTTAACCGTGTTATCAAAGGTTGGACAGAAGGATTACAGCTAATGGGTGTTGGTAGTAAATATCACTTTGTTATTCCATGGCAGCTTGCTTACGGCGAGGCGGGTCGACCTGGTTCGATTCCTAGAAATGCAGTGCTACAGTTTGAAGTTGAGCTACTAGCGATTAATCCAGTTGCTGAAAAAGAAGCTAAAAACAAATAGTATCTAAGTTTTTCTTCCTCAATAACCCGGATCAATTCCGGGTTATGTATCTAAATTCGGATTACCTAGTTAAGTCTGGATCAGTTAAGTCTGGATCAGTTAAGTCCGAATTATCTAAGTTAAAATTATCACCAAGAAATATCTGTGCGGCGATAGCGGCAAATTCTTCCAATTCAGTTTGTCCATGGATTGATTTTACGGTTGATTCCAGGGTCGGACTTGTTACTTTATCCTGATGACGGTTAACTACATCGATAGCAATATCTCGAAGCGGCGGCTTGAGTTTCTGGCGGGATCCTCTTTCAAATAATAATATGATTTGGCTTGCTGATAATCCATCGAGTGGGTTACTTCTGTCGTAGATGGTCACTTTCAATATCCTTTGTTTTTCTTTTATTTGTATTTTTATTAACTGTGTAATTTTAACTATTGTTAAGTCACATCGCGATAGCCAAAAACTGATTTTCTTGTGAGAGATCCGCCATAGGTTATCGATATGAAGTGGGATGGGAATCTATTATTCGACATCTGAATACCTCCAAAGCGTAAAAGTTGTATGATTGAGGTTACTTTTGTAAAGTAGAGATAAACAAGAGGTAGTCTCCATGTCCGTACAGATCGAAAACAAACCAACCCAAGCCGATGGCGGCAAGCAATATCATTCGTTTCAGGAATTCTGGCCTTATTATCTTGGCGAACATAAGCTGATTACCTGCAGAGCCTTGCATTATATTGGCACCGTTGCATCTGCCGGTTTATTGATTTTATTAATCGTGACACAGCTATGGGTATGGCTGCCCTTGGTATTAGTCGCAGGATATGGTCCGGCCTGGATTGGCCACTTTTTCATCGAAAAGAATCGACCGGCAACCTTTACCTACCCTTGGTGGTCATTACTTGGCGATTATAAAATGTTTTATATGGCAATCAAAGGCGAGTTGAGAGGAGAGTTAAGCCGATTATTTGGGGCTAAATCACGGCATTAGGCAGGACAATTAATTAATGTGGTATTGAAATAACGGACCAATGCGAATGGTCAAGCCTAATTATTGCTCCAGCCCGCCGTATCGAGGTTGAAGGTTAAGGAATTAGTGAATAACCTTCTGCCCTTAACATGGTCGAAATAGTCATAGCAGATAGTGCTAAATTGACTTGAGGCGCTAGATCTGACTTTTTGCCTTGCTGAAAATACAGGCTTTGACCACAAAGATAAAATTTTACCCCTTTGGCATGCAGTTGTTCGATCATGTCCAGGCTGGGATTATCATCAAGAAATCTCTCCTGGTAAGCCTTTTGAGAAAAAACATCTCGGGTTGCACTTCCGTGAAGAACCACTGCAATATCCATATCCGTTAGTGCTACCCCGTTCATCGCATGCATATTAATAAATCGGGCTACGCTTTCTATTCTCCGATTTAAATTAAAAGTCTCCTCAGCGCTTTCTGCGACATCAAATAGCACTTTGTATTTGAAGCCTTTGATTAACTCTATATCGCTGTCTGGTACTTTAAAAACCGGACCATAATCAGTAAATACTGGTCCTTTAGTGGCTTTTAGTGGCTCAGCAAACAGATGTGAGCTGATAAGACTGGTAACTAACAAAAAGAGGGTTGTGTATCGTTTGAACATAAATAATTTCCTTAATCCGAGTTAGAGCCGCTAGCCGTAGCGAGAACAAAAATAACGTGAAACTGATTTTCAATGTAGGGGGCTTAGTTGTCAATTGATTGCAGTAAAATCAATCAATTGTTTGAGTGAAGTAACGCCCGATCTTAATATCATCGTTCCAGAAATCGGCAGCCAAGCCAGCTTTTTGTTTTAGATGGTTTAAAAAATCCTGCTTGTCCGGGAGCTGCTCCCAGACGCTTGGCAAAAAAGTACCCTTATTGTTTTTGTACTCCAATATAAGGCCGTCTTTTCCAACTTCAATTTGTGATAATAAATCATTTTCTGATTCAAAATTCATTACTTCGCTGGGCGATAGTACAGAAATAGAGATATGAACTACCGGCTCTTCAATGTGATTGATAGGTGAAAATCTTGGGTCGCGAAAAGCGGCGGCAAAGGCGTGTTCTGCAACATCTTGCACTAAAGGTTGATAGGCTTCCAGTGTACCAATACATCCTCTTAATACGTTCGATTCTTTAAGTGTCACAAAAGATGCTCCCGGGCGTTGCAGTGCATCGGAGTATTTCTCTAACTCCATGAGTGGCACTTTTTTATAGCTAAGACCATACTTTATTGCATGCCTTGCAACAGTCAGTAAGGTTTGCCAGTCTTTCGGGGAGAGTTTAAATTTATCTTTAGTAGATGGCATAAGTTCCATACCCGACCACTCTATCTTTGTCTCCAGCGGTATCTCCGGAGTTACATTGGTGAATGGTTTTTACATGAAGGTTTTTGTTTTTTGCGAGGCTAAGCAACGCTTTGATCCCGGCGCTACCGCAGGCCATATCAGAGTTTATCGAACCTGCCTCAAAACTTTCGATTGCTTGGCTGGTTTTATTATCAATTGCTACTGCTGCGTCATAATCCAAAAAATGACTGAGGTCAGAACTAATAACAATGAGTGTTTCTTCACCGCCCCATAGATATTCCAGCACCTCGATAAAAGCGTCCTCGGAAACTTCACCTGCCACTAAGGGGATCAATTTAAATTGATCAAAAATTGATTGCAAAAAAGGCAACTGAACTTCCAGTGAATGTTCTTGTGCGTGTGCCTGATCAGAGATAGTTACTTGGGGAAATTTTACCAGTTCATTAAGTGTCTTCGAATCAACCTCTATTTTGCCTAGAGGCGTTTCAAAATACTGACAATCCGGGATCGCCAAGCCTTGAATCCAGACACGATGACAAGGCCCAATCAGAACAATTTTGTTCACCGCGGCTGTTAGTTTTTTGACTAACGCAAAACCTTTTCCTGCTGTGCCACCCGAATAGATGTAACCAGCATGAGGGACGATCAGTGCTTTGGGAACAATGTTGGTGACTTCATCAGCATCCATAAAATCAGACACTTGTGCCGCTAGCTCTGTGCCATTAGCAGTATAAAATATATCTGCAACTGCTGCGGGTCTGATATTCATAGGATTTCCACAGTATCGAGTATAAACCAATTATGAGCCAAAATTCGAAGAAATCAAATTATCTGCCAGCAAAATAGGTTGAATAGTAACCAATTAAGCCCCATGCTACTTAATAGAGGATGTTTTCGCCATGAATGGTTTTTGCCATAAAACAAAATACTGGCATCTGTTAGAAGATGGTAGGGTTCAATGCGACCTTTGTCCCCGTTTTTGTAAACTAAAGGAAGGCCAGCGCGGTCTCTGCTTTATTCGGCAAAACACTGATCAGCAAATCATTTTAACTTCTTATGGCCGTTCCAGTGGTTTTTGTATCGACCCGATTGAGAAAAAGCCGCTCAATCATTTCCTGCCCGGATCATCTGTGTTGTCCTTTGGTACCGCAGGCTGCAATCTGGCCTGTAAATTTTGTCAAAACTGGGATATTAGCAAATCCCGCGAAATGGATAAATTAGCCTCATTTGCTTCTCCAGAACAAATTGCTAAAACGGCTAAAGAGTCTGGATGTGAGAGCATTGCATTTACTTACAACGATCCGGTTATATTCCATGAATATGCAATTGATGTAGCGGCAGCCTGCCGCGAGTGGGATATAAAAACTGTGGCGGTCACGGCGGGTTATATTTGCGAGAAGCCGCGAGTTGAATTTTTTAGTGCGATGGACGCGGCAAATATCGATCTCAAATCTTTTGATGAAACTTTCTACCATAAACTGACCGGGTCCCATCTACAAACTGTTTTGGATACCTTGGTATATTTAAAAAAAGAAACCAATGTCTGGTTTGAAATTACCACGCTTTTGGTCCCCGGAAAAAATGATTCGGATGAAGAAATTGAAGCAATGAGTGAGTGGGTTTTTAAGCAATTAGGCCCAGATATTCCTATGCATTTCACGGCGTTTCATCCGGACTGGAAGATGAAGGATATTCCGGTGACCCCCTTATCGACTTTGCAAAGGGCTAGAGATATCGCCTTAAAAAAAGGCATTCGTTATGTTTATACCGGTAACGCTCATGATAAAAATAGCGCCAGTACTTATTGTCATCATTGTGGTCAACTTTTGATAGGGCGTGATTGGTATCAACTGAGTGACTGGAATATTGAAAAGACAAGTGATGGACTAGCTAGTTGCTCTCAATGCCAAACGGCTATTGCCGGTGTATTTGCTGATAAAGCGGGTGACTGGGGGGCGAGGCGACTTCCTGTAAGAATTGCGTGATTAGCCATTTTTTTGCTTGCCGCCTCATAATGTAATAGTCATCCACAATTTTTTCCATCGTTCAACTTTCTCATCCGCGTTTAACAATTTTGGTGATGCTATTACTGCAGGCTGTAGTCGGTTATTATCATTGAACAATGTTGCATTAACAGCGCCTCTAAATCCGGCGTTAAATAAATAGCCAACTGCGACAATTGAATCGCAGCTTGAACACCCAAAAAAATGAGCCTGATTGGAACCTTGTTTTAATTTAACTAGTGGCTGGTGAGAGTTAATTTCGGATTTGCCTAGTGGATCGGATAGATAGGCTATTCCTCGGGAAGTGCAAAAATTACAATCGCAAGCTCTGGGAGCATAATTATTGATGGGTGTAGAAAGTACAATTGAGAAGATTGTTTCTCCACAAGAACAACATCCTTCATATTGATAACTCATAGACTTTTCTTCTCCTTCGACTTGTTTCTTCTTTAGCCTCTAGTACTAAAAATCTTCAATCGATGGCAAAACACCATGCCAAATCTCAAAAGATTTAGCGGCTTGCCCGACTAACATACCGTATCCATCGGAGTATCTGTCAAAGCCTTTTTGCTTGAAGTAATTTAAAGTCTCAGTTGCTCGTTCGCCGTAATTTAAATCATAAATAAAAGCGTTTTTATCCAAATGCGAAATCGCAGGTTCTAACAGTTCTTGATTAAATTGGCTGGTGGCACAAATTAGCCCATCGAATATCACCCTCTTGTTTTCATCAAAAGCATCTATTTGGCCAATATTAGAAAACTGTGAAATTACCACGGAAATTTTTTTCTGGCTACGATTATGTAGTGTCACTTTGGATTGGTTTTTTAGCAATTCATATATGACAGAGATAGAAGCGCCACCGGCGCCTACAACTAGAATTTTTTTATTTTTAAATTTAAACTGAAGTCGTTTTAGATCAAGAGTTAACCCAGCGCCATCGGTGGTATCGCCTCGGATATTTCCATTCTTACTGATGGACAATGTATTTACCGCTTGGCAAACGGTTGCTGCGTCACTCAGTGTATCAACTAGATTTATAACTAGCCGTTTATAGGGAAGGGTAACGTTGAGACCGGTTCCTCCATTTCGAAAAAACTCTCTTATGAAGGAATTCAGTTGTTCCTGGACGATTAAATATTTTTGATAATTTAGATCTATTTCGAATTGTTTGGCAAATTTTTGATGAATTTGTGGAGAAAGGCTATGTTTAATTGGATTGCCAATTACTCCACAAATTTTTGCTTTATCTGACACCTAAATATACTGAACCGAGGTAATTTCATAATCTACATCGCCGCCGGGCGCTTTAACCAGCGCATCGTCACCTTCCTGTTTTCCAATTAAAGCGCGCGCAATTGGCGAGTTAATAGAAATCTTGTTTTTCTTGACGTCTGCTTCGTCATCTCCGACGATTTGGTAGGTCACTTCCTCATCGGTATCCATGTTGATAATGCTCACAGTGGTACCAAAAATAACTTTGCCTGTTTGTGGAAGGGTGGTGATATCAATTATTTGAGCGGAGCCCAATTTAAATTCGATGTCCTGGACTCGGCCTTCAATAAAACCTTGTTGTTCCCGTGCCGCGTGATATTCCGCATTTTCTTTTAAATCGCCATGCTCGCGCGCTTCAGCAATCGCGGCAACTACTTTCGGTCTTTGGTTTTGCTTTAGGTCCGTTAGCTCAGCTAAGAGAGCGTCAGCGCCTTGTTTTGTCATTGGTGTTGTTTTCATTCTTTACGTACCTTTTACATAACTTTTCATCTATGAAACGCTATAGAAATTCTATCACTAAGCATCATGATGATTTTAAATATTTCGACCTCACCCTAGCCCTCATCTTCCACCAAGAGTTGGTCTAAGGAAGGGGAGGAGACTAAACCCCCTCTCCCTTCGGGAGAGGGCTGGGGAGAGGGTTGTTTTTAATTTATTCTAAGCTTTAATCTTAACCCGTTTATGAAGTTCCTGAACGGTAATTACTTTTTGTCTGGTCTGTTGACCGATAGCCTTTGCCGTTGCAAAACCTGCTGCTAAAGTAGTCGTATAAGCGACTTTATGTTGCAGTGCCGAGCGGCGAATCGCATAAGAATCTGCCACTGCTTGTTTGCCTTCGGTGGTATTCACAATATAATCAATTTCATCATTCTTAATCATATCGACTAAATGCGGGCGACCTTCAAAAACCTTGTTGACTCGCTGACAAAAAACGCCTTCCTTAATTAATGTTTTGGCCGTGCCTCCAGTGGCATAAATTTCAAACCCGACGGCGATAAGTGCTCTGGCTGTTTCTGCCAGTTTGGCTTTATCGCTATCTTTAACACTCAAAATGGCTTTGCCGCCTCTTGGGGCTTGTGAACCACCGCCGAGCTGCGCTTTATAATATGCCTCACCAAAAGAATTACCCACGCCCATCGCTTCCCCGGTTGATTTCATTTCGGGTCCTAAAATTGGATCGGCTCCGGGAAATTTATTAAATGGAAAAACAGGTTCTTTAACGGTGTAAAAGTCTGAAACCAATGGTTCAGTGACATTTTGCTCTTTAAGGGATTTTCCTGCCATGACGCTAGCGGCGATTTTCGCTAAAGGTCGTCCAGTCGCTTTAGAAACAAATGGCACGGTTCGAGAGGCGCGGGGATTCACTTCCAAAACATAAATATCATCACCCTGTATGGCAAATTGAGTATTCATCAAACCGCGCACTTGCAGCTCTTTTGCCATTGCCTCAATTTGCTCTTTGAGCCTGACTTGCATCTCATCGGTTAATGTATGAGGCGGAATACAACAAGCTGAATCACCGGAGTGAACGCCTGCCTGTTCAATATGCTCCATTATGCCGCCCATCAGGCAGGTCTCGCCATCATAAACTGCATCGATATCCACTTCGATGGCGTCGTTCAGGAAACGATCTAACAATACCGGTGATTCATTTGAAACCGAAACGGCTTCAGTCATGTATCGTCTTAACTCATCGGCATTAAATACGATTTCCATGGCGCGACCACCTAATACATAAGATGGTCTCACAACAAGCGGGTAACCAATTTCATCAGCGAGTCTTACCCCATCCTCGACATTTCTGGCCGTTCGATTGGGTGGTTGTTTTAATCCTAAACGTTCAATAGAACGTTGGAATCTTTCACGATCTTCCGAACGATCGATAGCATCCGGTGAGGTGCCAATAATTGGTACGCCTGCCGCTTCTAAATCTCTGGCTAATTTAAGCGGGGTTTGTCCACCATATTGAACGATGACGCCTTTCGGTTTTTCTTTGGCGACAATTTCCAGCACATCTTCCAATGTGACAGGTTCAAAGTAGAGTCTGTCTGAAGTATCATAATCGGTTGAAACGGTTTCTGGATTGCAGTTCACCATAATGGTTTCATAACCATCATCGCGCATGGCAAAAGCGGCGTGCACACAGCAATAATCAAACTCAATGCCCTGACCAATTCGATTGGGTCCGCCACCGATGATCATAATTTTTTCTCTATCAGTGGGAGCTGACTCGCATTCATCTTCATAAGTAGAATAAAGATAAGCCGTGTCAGTTTCAAATTCTGCGGCGCAAGTATCAACCCGTTTATAAACCGGGTGTAAATTTAAACTGTGACGGAGTTTTCTGATTTCTTTTTCGCTAACATGTAATAAGCTAGATAGTCGTCGATCGGAAAATCCTTTACGTTTCATGTTGCGCAATAATTGACGATCAACATCGCCCAGACTTAAAGTGGCAAATTGATTCTCCAACAGAACCAGCTCTTCAATTTGAACCAAAAACCAAGGGTCGATATTGGTCAGCTGAAAAACCTGCTCAACGGTATATTCTTGTCTGAATGCATCGGCCACATAATAAATACGATCGCAACTTGGCACTTGCAGATTATGGCGTAGTTTTTCTTTCCAGTTATCGCTATCCGTTTTTAATATTGGGTCAAAACCATCCACGTCAGTCTCAAGCCCACGAAGCGCTTTTTGCATCGACTCTTGAAAGGTGCGGCCAATCGCCATAACTTCACCCACCGATTTCATTTGAGTGGTTAATGTGCCATCACTATTGGGGAATTTTTCAAAATTAAAACGTGGAATCTTAGTAACCACATAATCGATACTTGGTTCAAAGGAAGCTGGGGTTCGGCCTCCGGTAATATCGTTTTGCAATTCGTCCAAGGTATAACCAACGGCCAACTTGGCAGCAATTTTTGCGATAGGAAAACCAGTGGCTTTAGACGCTAGAGCCGAAGAACGGGAGACCCGAGGATTCATTTCAATGACAATCATACGACCGGTTTTTGGGTCGATTGAGAATTGAACATTCGAACCGCCAGTTTCAATACCGACTTCTCGCAATACTGCTAAAGACGCGTTTCGCATCAATTGATATTCTTTGTCGGTTAAGGTTTGTGCCGGTGCAACCGTTATAGAGTCGCCGGTATGAACGCCCATTGGGTCGAAGTTTTCGATCGAACAAATAATAATGCAGTTATCATTTTTGTCGCGAACGACTTCCATTTCATATTCCTTCCAACCAATCAATGATTCATCAATCAATAACTCGGTGGTTGGAGAAAGATCCAGACCGCGGGTACAGATCTCTTCAAACTCTTCGCGGTTGTAAGCGATGCCGCCGCCGGTGCCACCCATGGTAAATGACGGTCGAATAATACAAGGGAAACCAACTTCTGCCTGCACTTTACGAGCATCATCCATTGAATGAGCGATACCTGCTCTCGGCATGTCTAAGCCGATTTTTCGCATTGCATTGGCGAATTTTTCCCGATCCTCTGCTTTATCAATGGCTTCACGGTTGGCACCGATCATTTCTACATTATGAATTTTTAGAACCCCGCGAGAGGCTAAATCTAAAGCGCAGTTTAGCGCCGTCTGACCACCCATGGTTGGTAAGATTGCATCGGGTTTTTCTTTTTCGATAATGGTAGCGACCACTTCCCAGTGAATGGGTTCGATATAAGTCGCATCGGCCATCTCTGGATCGGTCATGATGGTGGCGGGATTCGAGTTGACTAAAATAACCCGGTATCCTTCCTCGCGAAGCGCTTTGCAAGCTTGCGCTCCAGAATAATCAAATTCACAGGCTTGTCCAATGATGATTGGACCCGCGCCTAAAATGAGAATACTTTTTATGTCTGTACGTTTTGGCATTAAATATTACCGTATCGAATGTTTAATTAAACAATAATTGTATAAATTTTTTATCGTCATATTTGGTAGGAGCGTGCCTCCGCGCCGCGAAAAAAACACCCACTATATCGATGGTTCAGTTTAGAATATTTACTTAACTGAAGTATCGCTTCGCAGCGGGACGCCGCTCTTACCAAAAAATAGCAATTTTCTGATTTAGCTCCGGACCTGTTCCATCAACTCAATAAAATGGTCAAACAAGGGCGCCGCATCGTGCGGTCCTGGGCTAGCTTCCGGATGCCCTTGAAAACTAAACGCCGCTTTTTTCGTATGCTCGATCCCCTGCAAACTTCCATCAAATAATGACTTGTGAGTCACTTTAAGATTGGTTGGTAAGGACGATTCATCCACCGCAAAACCATGATTCTGGCTAGTAATCAAAACCGTTTTATCTTGAATGTTTTCTACTGGATGATTGGCACCGTGATGGCCGAATTTCATCTTGACGGTTTTTGCCCCAGCTGCCAGCGCCAATAATTGATGGCCCAGACAAATTCCAAAAATAGGGATGTCGGTTTCAAGAAATTCCTTTATAGCGCTGATCGCGTAATCACAGGGCTCTGGATCACCGGGGCCATTTGAGAGAAAAATGCCATCGGGATTAAGTGCTAAAACGTCTTTGGCGGAAGTTTGAGCGGGTACAACGGTTAAACGGCAACCTCGGTCAGCCAACATTCTAAGAATGTTCTTTTTAACGCCAAAGTCATAGGCAACAACGTGGAATTTTTGCTGCTCATCGGTTTGAGTTGAGTATCCCTGAACTAAATCCCAACTTGTTTGGTTCCATTGGTAAGGCTGTTTGGCACAAACCTCTTTGGCTAAATCTAATCCTTTGAGTCCAGAAAATCCTTTAGCTTTTTGCAGAGCGGCTTCTATCGCGCTTTGATGATTATTTAGCTCACCGGCAACAATACAACCAGAAAGTGCACCTTTAGTTCTTAAAATTCGAGTCAGTTTACGAGTATCAATATCGGCAATGGCCTGTATATTATTTTCGACTAGATACTCTTGTAATGATTGAGTATTTCGCCAGTTACTGGCGACAATGGGAAGATCACGAATGATTAAGCCTGCGGCCCAAACGTGATCTGACTCCACATCTTCGGGATTGGTACCGGTATTACCAATGTGGGGATAGGTGAGGGTAACCATCTGTTTAGCATAAGAAGGGTCCGTTAAAATCTCCTGATAACCCGTCATAGCGGTGTTAAAAACCACTTCTGCGACTGATTCGCCGTCAGCTCCGATGGATTGACCCTGGAAAACGGTCCCATCTTCTAATACAAGAATAGCCGTTTTGAATTTAGCAGGTGATGACTGTGCGGATAAGGTCAAGACAGACTCCGAGAATGAACCTAAAATAATTAGTTGAGCGCGAAAAAGATGTGTATTCCCTTGATGTGCATAGGAAGTTCGTGGAAGCCGTAGTCACCTGATTGGTGAGTTGCGGTTTCACGAACTTTCTAGGTGCATCAAGGGGATGCTCAGATTTTCGTGATTCAACTGATTAATTTAGGTTGAATTATTAATACTAAAAACCAGGTTCAAAAAAGCGGAAAAGGTCTATAAACCGCTTCCGCTTAATAAAAATTATTCAGTTTTTGCGCCCATGTGGCAAAACTAACGTATTTTACGCGATTTGGGGCTTTATTGTCTATCTATGTAGGCTTAATAAATTTAAATAATTCCTCGATTGAGGTAGATTAAGGTCACATTCTTCTGCGCCGTGAAACTGTTAAAATCTTAGAGTCCATCAGTTAGTAAAAAATGGCGATGAAAATCATTAAAGTTCTGATCGCGAACTGCATTGGGTATATTGGAAAAGCGAATTGGACTGAATAGGAATTTTGAGCTGGAAGGGTATATGCTTGAGGAAAGTATTTGGTTGATTTAGTTTTTTAAAAGAAACATAAGTTTAATGGTGCGGATGGTGGGACTTGAACCCACACAGCCATAGGCTACCACCCCCTCAAGATGGCGCGTCTACCAATTCCGCCACATCCGCTGATCAAACTTAGTTATGCGATCATTTAATTACTGATCGTTTTGCTCTTTTTTGTCTTCTTCAGTTTTTTCTGCGTTCAAAGTCGATTTAACGTCTTCGATTTTTTCAGCGGATTCTGTAGCTGCCTTGTCGACAGGCGGTAATTCTGCTTCCAGTCCTGCCGCATTGCTATCAGATTCAGTCGGTAGAGCGGACTCTATATCTGTTTTTTCAACCGCGGGCGCTTCATCAAAAACGGCATCAATAACCGCTGCCGGTTTCGAATTTAAATAACTGATGCTCATTGCGATACCGAAGAAAAGGATGGCTAAAATAGTGGTTGTTTTAGTGAGCGCATTACCTGAGCCCGCTGCGCCAAATACCGTATTGGCACCACCTGCACCGAAGGAAGCACCCATTTCTGCGCCTTTTCCTCGTTGAATTAAGATAATGCCGACCAAAGCGATCGCCACGACTAAATATATAATTAAGATTGTTTCTTGCATTGTGTTTATCCTGCCGCAGAATAAATTTTTAAAAAATCATCGGCTTTTAATGAAGCTCCACCGATTAAGCCACCATCAATGTCCGGCTGTGCCAATAATTCATTGGCATTGCCAGCATTCATGCTGCCACCATATAAAATCTGTAAATTTGTTGCTATTGTTTGATCTTGCTCAGCAAACCAGGCTCTCAGAGCATGATGTATTTGCTGGGCTTGCTCAGGCGTTGCTGTTTGACCAGTGCCGATCGCCCAAATGGGTTCGTAAGCGACACAAGCCTTTGCAAAAGCTTTTATACCAACTAACTTAATAACGGCCTCACATTGGGCTTGTAAAACAGCCAATGTAATACCTTGTTCACGCTGTTGCAATGTTTCGCCAATACATAATATAGGCGTTAAACCATTTTTTAAAGCGGCTTCAAATTTTAAAGCAACTTTTTTATTATCATCCGCAAACATTTGGCGACGTTCTGAATGGCCCACTAATAAGTGACTCACATGATAATCGCTCAGCATACTCACGCTGACTTCTCCGGTGCACGGCCCTTTTTCTTGCCAAAAAGCATCTTGCGCGCCCAATAACACCGGACTATTCATTAACAAACGGCTCACATCGGCCAAATGAATGTTTGGTACACAGAGTAACAATTGAGTGTTGCTCAATCCTTTTGCACTTCCAGAAGCTGCAACCACATGACTGGCTAGCTGAATCGCCTCTGAGCGAGAACAATTCATTTTCCAATTTCCGGCAATTATTTTGCTTCTTGAATTACTCATAAGGACCAATAAAATTGCACCACACGCAAAAGGGCGCAAATCTTACCTGACTGATCGGTTAGATTCAACTGATTTTGTTGGTGGCGTCGTTTATTTGATGGGATCAAGCGATAATTTGCTTTGACCCGGCGTCAGCTTGTCGATGTTGGCGAATAAAGTCCTTAAATTCTTGTTCTTGAATGGGTCTGGAAAAATAATAACCTTGAATGTCGTCGCAATTATTTTGCCTCAAGAATTCGAGCTGTTGCAGGGTTTCTACACCTTCGGCGATGACTTCTAAACGC
>Ga0316205_10003091_pt1 | contig 16167 bp, 16 predicted proteins | sample 3monthpyrite_MG_FD_204941 | JGI IMG/M metagenome (GOLD analysis project Ga0316205, IMG submission 204941) | Microbial mat bacterial communities from mineral coupon in-situ incubated in ocean water Damariscotta River, Maine, United States -... | ecosystem: Environmental > Aquatic > Marine >... | reverse complement strand
CGCTCGAACATACGCCCGCCGCCGCGCTGCAGGACGTGCCAAACCGAAGGTTCAAGGTTGAAGGTCCGCGCTGATTGGTCAACGGCAAACCTGCACAAGCGGGCGGGCGAACAGCGGCGATGCGCGCGGCCAGTTGCGAGGCGTTTTGTGCGGTCACACCGCTGTAGGACAGCCGACCAAAATCCAACAGGGCGGCAAAGAGAAACAGGAACACCGCGACAACAAGCGCAAATTCAATAAGCACACCACCGGATTGATCCTTGCGGAATGCGGCGGCGGCGCGCCCCGCCGACAAAGTGATGTTGGATGCAGCCCTCATTGACCGTAAATCCGTGAACTGTCAGCGACATCGGTTGTCACCGAGGAAATGCTATCGCCAAACAGGTCAAGCACGTTGCCCATTGGGAACTGGATCGTGACATTGGCGCTGACCTGACCAATCGGCGCCGGACTCACTCGGTAGGTGCCGGCAACGCAGGTATAGCTTGGGGTGACTGAATTGACTGTGACACTGGTCGGAAACAGGTCGTTGCCGCCGATATCCTGCTCAACGATGTTTCTGAGCGTCGTGGTCAGACCGGCAACGCTGCCACCCGAAACACAGATATCGGCAGGCACCACCCTTGCAAGATAACGCCCGGCATCGCGGACGCCGGAGATAACGGATTGGTAGGACCACATCAGGCGGGCGGACTCGACCGTCAGCGCCAGCAGCAACAGCATCACCGGCATGACAATGCCAAATTCCACGATGATTGCGCCACGTTCATCGCCTGCGAAGCGTCTGGCAGATATGCGTTTTGTTCCAAACACCAGCCGACCGCCCCCTATCTGTACAACTGCACGACATCGCGGAAAATTCCGCCAAAGCCGCTTCCGCCGGCGCCAGCGCCGACAACATCGGGAAACCCAACCACTTCGCCATAGATGTCAAAGCTTGGGGGAGAGCCGCCGTCATCACCCACTGGCTCGGTCAGAAAAACCGATACAAACCGCGTCACAGGAACACCCGAAGTGGAACCGGACACTGGATTTTGCGCGCAATCCACACCCGCGGCTGTCACCACGCGGCGCGCAGGATCGGTTGACATGTTGTTAGAGCACATTGGCCGCCCGGTTTCCGACAAGGACGGATCAAGGATCGCGTCCGCATTGGGCGGCGAATACGGATTGGTATTGCCGTAAGCGATCTCGCGCAGATACATGCCAAACCGCGTGCCTGCATATTGTGTATCGGTTCCTGTGAGTGGGGGAAGATGCGTATCACTTCCCAAGCCGTCATCGACACCATCAGCAAGGTTATGGTTGGTGTCCAGATAACCGGCTCGATCCCAGGAACCGTCGCCAAACCGATTGCTACCGCCGCATGTTCCGCTGATCAGGCAGGTGTCACGACCAAGCGCAACCGTATCGGGTGTCAGCTCTTCATTGCCCTGGATGCACGCCCCTCCGCCACCTTTCTTTTTGATCCCCTTGATCACGTTTGGCGCAGGTGCGAAATCGGGATTGTTCTTTTCGCCATTGAGAACGGCACGGTAGATGTCGAACCGGACGTTGAACGCCGCATTTGTGATCCCAACCTTCTGACCCGGTTCCGTGGTCAGACCATTGGTCAAAACGCATTGTGTGATGCTGCTTTGCGCAGCGATCAGGCAAGCCAGCTTGTTGCCCCCTTCGTCTGCGCACACGCCGGATGTGTCTTCAAAAGAAGCAAGGTCAATAAAGCCAAAATTGCCCGGTCCCCACGCTGCGCCATTCCCACCACTGCGCAGCAGAATCTGATCGCCCACGCCAAGCGTGGTTTGCCAATTGGGCGGCAGGCAGAACATCAAGGGCGATATATCACATGCCGCTTGGGTGAACCCGGCCACGGCTTCTGCCGAGACTGTTGCGGCGTTGAACCCGTTCCCGCCAACAAGCTGGTCCAGCGCCGATGCCAGGCTCATGCTTAAGGATTTGGGTGTGAGCACGACCTCGACGTATTTCGCCCGGTTCGAGTTTGTCGTGGCGTCGGCCCCAAGCGGCGTCAGATCAGACGCGGGAAGGGCGGTGTGAAATGTCAAAGAGTAGTCGGTAGAGCCCGAAAGCGTGTTGGCCCCGTTGGCAAAGGTTTGGCTGTCGCTGATCATGTTCGCCGCAGCATTGGTTGCGCGGGTGATCGCGTCGTTCCTGCCATCCAGCTCACCGGCAGCGGCAAGCGCAACATTGTCTGCAAAGGACTGAAGCTCGGTATGCGTGGCCTGCAAGCGGCCAATATCAAGCGTGATCGCAAGAAACCCCAGAAATGCAACCAGCGCCGTGCCCCACAAGATGGCCACGGTACCAGCCTCACCCCTGGTAAAATCAGATATGGATCCCCCGAGCTTCATTTTTTGAAAACCTCACTGAGCCTGCGCGTCGCTCGAAAGCGTAGACGCGATAACTGTTTGGTCGCCTGACAAAGCTGTTGTGGATTGGCTCGACTCCAGCGGAACAGTGGAATCCGTAACAGGATCACCCGCTTGCGCCGCGTCCGGTGCGATCTCTTGTTCGACAGGTGTCGGGGTCGATGGAGCGATGCGTCTGATGACAACCACTTCCGAATCCGTCCCCCGACGCACCTTGACGGTCGGTTGGATTTCGCCCGTTTCAACCGGACTTTCCTCTTGCAGCAGGTCGCGCAAGCGCACCATTTCCAAGGGTTTGTCCTCAACCCCATCCAGTGTTCTGAGTGTGAGGCTAAGCTCTCCCGCTTTTTGCGCCAAAGCAAGGCGCTGGCCATCTTCGGGCGTCACTTCGACCGTGATGGTGCGCGCGATCTCAACCTGTTCGTTTGATTCTTCAGATTGTTGGTCTACGCCAATGACACGAATTTTCTGCAGGATCGTTACAGCGCTAAGTTCAAGTTCGCGCCCTTGCGTCAAAACGATATCGACATAGTCTCCCGGCGTTACGAAACCGCCAACAGCGGTGACGGCATCAACCTTGATGGCCATGGCGCGGGTGTTTTCCCCCAACTTTTGAACCAGGGTGACTTTTTCCCCAAAGTTCGACACCTTGGAGGCGATGACAACTTCACCAGGATAGAAGCGGCCCTTGGCCCGCCGAAGCTGGCCCGGGTTTTCCGGAACAAGCGCTGAGATGTCAGAAAATGCGCCCGGCGGAAGCAACTCGCTCGGCCAGGACTGAACAGTGAGCAGGTGGCGCTCAATCGTTTGCCCGAACGCAATTTCAGACCGCGCCAGGTAAATCTCGACGGATTCCGATTGGGTAGCCGACCCCGATGATCCGCCAGAATTCAGTAGTTGGTTGTTGGCCACGAACACGGAGCCCGCTGCAATCGCAATCCCAAATACCGTCGTTATGATCGGCTTGATCCGCATGTCATTCTCCAAATTGGCCAGTGTCAAAGTTTCTAACCTGTGGCCGGTCAGTGTACCGGGCCAGGGCAGAGTTTTCTGCGCCGCCATCGTTTTTTGGCGGCGCAGAAATTTGCTTCAGACAAAAAGTTAAACCTTTGTCTTAACAGGCTAACAGGCTTAACAGGCGGCGCCGGTAGCAGCGCAGGCAGCACCAACGTTCGTGTTGGTCTGTGTCCCCAACGCGCCAAATGCGCCCACTGCGATTGATGCGACAACCAAAAGTGCGAGGCCATATTCGACAATGGCTGCACCGTCTTCGTCACGTGCGAATTTCTTGAAAAGCTTGGTCATGTTTCCCCCATTCGGAAGTTAAAAATACGCGCCCCTTCGTTTTTCTGAGGACGCAAGCCAGGCACAACGGTGCCCAAACTCGGCATTCAGGGTAGGAGGCTGCAGGGATGAAACACATCCGCCAATTGATGAAAGTATTCTCGCAAAAATTGTATTGTGGTTTCTTTGATCTGCCGATTAACGAATTCTTTAGATAGTTTTGGCAAATCAGCATGCCGAAACGAATCGGCAGTTTCGCCCCGATTCGGTTTTTGACGAAACAATGACGCTAACATGCCCGAATTGTGGCAGAATTATGAAGTTATCCCCAGCGTATGAAAATCCACGTCCAATTAGGTAAGGTCAAAGAGCACGGCCTGTGGATAAAAAATCATGTGTTTCCAAAATGCTACCAACGAATACAGTTGTTCGCTCCGGGGGGTAAAATGTGAGCCGTGGCATAGCTTGAAGCTGCCATATTCCGACCGGGTAACGCCACAATTTAACATAATATATTGCTACCTCAGGTGGTTCCGCATAACGTTTTCGATGGGGAAGAACTATGTGAAGGGGCGATCGAAGGCGTAAAAGTCTCGGTTGTGGTGGGATATTGAGTACATTTTCTGAAGATCGCCGAAATGCGAGGCAAGGTCTTGATCTTGTTATGGATTGGACCTGCGCATTGAACGACAACGGAGACCTCCAAGAAGCGCTGAGCAAATTGATGTGTTCTGTGAAAGCAGACGCCGCTTTGATCTGCCGCCGGGTTTCGAAAGATGATCATACCAGGTACATCGCGCGATGCGATGCGCAATCAGGTAAGTTGGGGACAACACAGCCGCTCTCATTTGCTGAAAACGTTCTGCGTGATTGTTTGTTTTCCGCCAAGGCGGGGTCTATCTGGAAATGGTCGGATGTTGATCTTGGTCCTTCCGCGGCTCAACACCCCGAGATGAGGGACGTGCCGGCCATCCTGTTCGAAATCGTCGTCTGCCCCCTTGAATCAAATGGGTCTTATATTGACTGCCTGGAGCTGCATTACAGGCACCAGCTTGCGCAGCACGACCTTGATCTTTTGACAATCCTGTTAGGCACATTCACCAGCAGCTGGAAGCGCAGGGCACCTGGTATTGTGACGAAAAAAATTGTCCAAAACCGGATGCCGACACGGGTGCGTATAAAGCAAGAATACAGCATGCCGCTTCTTGATACAGAGAACCCCGCAAAACTCAGTAGAAGTGAATTTCGTGTCTGTACCCTGTTACAAGAAGGCATGACGGTGAATGTGATTGCAGAAAGCCTGTCCATCGGTGCTGCCACAGTGCGCTCACACCTCAGTTCAATTTTCTCTAAAACGGGTGCGTGCAGTCAGGTAGAATTGCTACACCAACTCAATTGCACCGATCAAACGGACACGCAGTCAGACCGCGATATAGGCTTAAGCGTTGGCCATACGTGAAAATTCTTGATGTTTTGCGCCGCAGGACAACAGACATTGGCGAAAATACCGCGAACGTCCGTTTCGCCCTGCATTACTGCCATGAACGGGCCGCGCAGCGACTGACCGCTTTCAACGAAAAATCCCTGCAAGCAGTAAAACCCGGCACAACCGAACCGTGCCCATTGGCCGGCCGAGACGGCTGCTGACTCTTTCTATGAATTATGCGAGGCAACCCCTTGTAACTCGCTGGAATAGATCGGGAATTTCTGCGAATCCGCACATGATTCAAGGCGCTTGGGTGGGTGGCGGAGGAGGTGGGATTCGAACCCACGGTAGACTTTCACCTACGTCGGTTTTCAAGACCGGTGCATTCGACCACTCTGCCACTCCTCCGACAATTCATTCCCTAAACACCCAATATTGATTCTGAAAGCCTGCTTTTTCTGGGGAATTCCGCCGAAACCCTGTCTGGACTCTTTTCTTGCAGCCTGCATGACGCTATCGTGCCCTCGCGGGCATTGCCCGTGGGAGCAAGCAGCAAATCCCGGAAAACCGGGGCGCCGCGTCAAATCGCGCGGTTCATGGCAAGGGGCACGGCATGAATTTTCTTAAGACAGGCACGCGATCAGGCTGGCAACACGCCGCGTTGATCACCGCAGGATTTACCGTTTTGGCAGGCTGTGAAGAGGGCGCAACCTTCAACCCGTTCCAGGCACAGGCCCAATCCGCGGACGCCGCCAGCGTGCCAGGCAATAGCAATAGCTCGACCCGGTTGGTCGAGCGCGATGTCGAAGCGCCGGATGTATTTCAGGTTACCGATCAGGGCCTCTGGGATGGCCGCCCGTCGCTGGGTGGCGTCTGGGTGGCGCACCCGGATGTGAAAGATCCCGAGCGGGTGATCATTCGCAACACCGCCAATTCCAAATTCGTCATCGGCGCGCTGTTCCGCCGCGAACGCGAAAACCCTGGTCCCGAACTTCAGGTGTCGTCAGACGCTGCTGCCGCCCTTGGTATGCTGGCCGGCGCCCCGGCCGAACTGAACGTCACCGCCCTGCGCCGCGAAGAGGCGCCGGAACCTGTGGCTGCCGCCGATGTGGCTGCCGAGGATCTGGCCGCCCCCGCCGAGATCGAAGCCACCACGCTTGATCCCGTCGCCGGGGCCGCTGCCGCCATTGACGAGGCCGAGGCCGAGGCCACCAGCACCGTTGCCACCGCCACTCCGGACCCCGCGCCGACACCGGCCGCGGCCACGTCCAGCCTGGAGAAACCGTTTATTCAGATCGGTATCTTCAGTGTCGAGCAAAATGCCAACAATACCGCCACTGCAATGCGTCAGGCCGGTATGGTGCCAACTGTCAAAAAACAAAGTGCGTCGGGCAAGCCCTTTTGGCGGGTCATTGTTGGCCCCGCCTCCACGAGTGCCGAACGCGCGACATTGTTGAAAAAAATCAAGGGTATCGGGTTTGACGATGCCTATGCAGTCACCAACTAACCGAGCTTTGGGATCACATGATCAGACTTTTGCGTTCTCTGCTTTCCGTTTTTGCCCTGCTTGTTGCGGGCCTTGTGCTGGCACTGCCTGCGCAGGCGTTTGAAACCCGCGCCAAGGCGGCATTCGTGGTGGATGTCACCACCGGCACGGTGCTGTTGGACAAGAACGCCGACACGCCGCTGCCCCCCGCCTCGATGTCCAAGCTGATGACGCTTTATGTGACCTTCGAGGCGATCCGTGAGGGCCGTCTGTCGCTGGAGGAAAAGCTGCCCGTGTCCAAGCAAGCGATGAGCTATGGCGGCTCGACCATGTTTCTGGACACCACCGACCGGGTCTCGGTGATTGATCTTATTCGTGGCATCATCGTGCTGTCGGGCAACGATGCCTGCGTCGTGCTGGCCGAGGCGCTCAGCCCCAATGGCACCGAGGCCGGGTTTGCTGCCTTCATGACCCAGCGCGCCCAACAGTTGGGTATGACCAATTCGATCTTCAAAAACGCGTCCGGCTGGCCTGCCGCGGGGCATGTGATGAGTATGCGTGACCTGGCCCTGCTGGCGCGCCTGCTGATCGAGGAATTTCCCGAGTACTATCCGATGTTCGCCGAAACCGAGTTCGCATTTGATGGTCGCGCCCCGCAAAACACCCGCAACCGCAATCCGCTTTTGACGCTGGGCATCGGGGCCGACGGTCTGAAAACCGGTCACACGGTAGAGGCCGGATTTGGCTTGGTGGGCTCGGCCAAACAGGGCGACCGGCGGATCATCTTTGTGATCTCGGGGCTGGAAACGGCCCAGGCCCGCGCACAAGAGGCCGAGGCGATTGTAAACTGGGGCTTTCGCCAGTTCACCCAGAAAGAACTGATCAAGGCCGGCACGGAAGTGGCGCGCGGTGAGGTCTGGATGGGGGCCGCTGATACCGTCGGGCTGGCCCCGGCGGAGGATATCAATACGCTGATCCCGGTGCTGTCCACCGCCGATCTGAAAGCGAATGTGGTCTACGAAGGCCCGCTGCGCGCACCCATCGCCACGGGGGATCAACTGGGCGAGCTGGTGTTCTCCCCCGAAGGGCTGCCCGAAATTCGCGTGCCTCTGGTGGCCACCGAGGATGTGGCAAAGGGCGGGTTTCTGCCCCGCATGAAGACCGTGTCCTTGCTTTTGCTCACCCGGTTGCAACAGGGGCCCGAGGGCGCACTTTGACCGCTGCGGGCCATTTCATCAGCTTTGAAGGGATTGATGGCTCGGGGAAATCCACGCAGGCCCGCCTGCTGGCCGAGGCGTTGGGAGAAAAGGGGCACGATGTTGTCCTGACCCGCGAACCCGGCGGTAGCCCGGGGGCCGAAGACATCCGCAAACTCGTGCTCGAAGGTGAGCCGGATCGCTGGTCTGCCGAGGCCGAACTGTTGCTGTTCACCGCCGCACGCCGTGATCACCTGGAACGCTTGATCGAACCTGCGCTGGCCGCCGGGCAAACGGTGATTTGTGATCGCTTTGCCGATTCCACCCGCATGTATCAGGGCCTCAGCCGGGGCGATCTGCGCGCCAAGGTCGACCAGCTGCACGCGCTGATGATCGGGCGCGAACCGGATCTGACCCTCCTGATCGACATGGACCCGGATATGGGCCTGACCCGTGCGCTGTCGCGTGGTACGGGCGAAGAACGCTTTGAATCCTTCGGGGCCGATCTGCAAACCCAGATGCGTGCGGGCTTTCTTGATCTGGCGCGCGAATTTGCCGACCGTTTCGTGGTGATTGATGGCAATCGCCCGGTTGATGACGTGGCTGCCGATGTCAAAACGACGGTTCTGGACCGCCTGACATGAGCGACGAGACCCCTCCAGAACCGGATCGCGCCCCGGGCGCGCCGCATCCGCGTGATACGGCCCGATTAATCGGGCAGGGTGAAGTCGAAACCGGCTTTCTGAAGGTCTATAACGCGGGCCGTTTGCACCACGGCTGGCTCATCACCGGCCTGCGCGGCGTGGGCAAGGCGACGCTGGCGTGGCGGATCGCGCGGTTTCTGCTGGCCACGCCGCCGGACGAGGGCGATAGCCTGTTTGGCGAGGCGCTGCCCAAGCCTGACACGCTTGAGATCAGTCCCGATCATCCCATTGCCCACCGCATCGCGGCGCGCTCGGAACCGGGCCTTTATCACATCACCCGCTCGGTGAATGAAAAGACGGGTCGTCTGCGCGACATGATTGTCGCCGAGGATGTGCGCAATCTGAACAAGTTCCTGCAACTCTCTGCCGCCGATGGCGGCCGTCGGGTCGTGATCCTTGATGCGGCGGATGAGATGAACGTGCAAGCCGCCAATGCCCTGTTGAAAATGCTGGAGGAACCGCCCGCGCGCACCACACTTTTGCTGATCAGCCACCAACCGGCGCGATTGTTGCCGACGATCCGATCGCGCTGTCGCGAATTGCGTCTGGCTCCGCTGTCGCCGGATGATATGGCCGCGGCGCTGGCGCAGGCCGGTATTGATCCCGGTCCCAACCCCGAGGCCCTGGCCGAACTGTCCGCAGGATCGGTGGGCGAGGCGGTGCGCCTGATCACGCTGGATGGGTTGTCGCTTTATGGCGAGATTATCGGCCTGCTCGGCTCATTGCCGCAACTGGATCGTCCGCGCGCCCTGAAACTGGCCGAACTGGCCGCGGCACGCGGCGGGGAAGAGCGGCTTGACCTGCTCCTGCATCTGACCGATGTGGCGCTGGCCCGACTGGCGCGCAGCGGGGCCACAGGTCAGCCGCCGATGGACGCCGCGCCCCGCGAGGGCGAGACCTTTCAACGCCTTGCGCCGACCCCTGAAAAGGGCCGCGCATGGGCGGCTTGCGCGCAAGAGATCGGGGCACGGATGCGCCACGGGCGGTCGGTCAACCTTGACCCTGCCGCATTGGTCTTAGATATGGTGTTCAGGATGCAGCAAACCGCGTGACCCAATGACCACCGAAATCCAGATCCCCGATGTTCAGATCACGGACAGCCACTGCCATCTGGATTTCCCGGATTTTGAGGAAGAACGCGATCAGGTGATTGCCCGCGCGCTTGAGGCCGGTGTCACCCGCATGGTCACGATCTGCACCAAGCTGCGCCTTGAGCCACAAGTGCGCGCCATTGCCGAGGCTTACGCGCCGGTGTTCTACGCTGCCGGCACCCACCCGATGAGTGCGGCGGACGAGCCGTTGGCGGCGCTGGATGATCTGCTCAAGCTGGCCATGCACCCGAAATTCGTCGGCATCGGCGAGACCGGGCTGGATTACCATTACACCTCGGAAAGTGCCGCTATTCAGCAAGAATCCCTGCGCATCCATATCGAGGCCGCGCGCCAGACCGGCTTGCCGCTGATCATCCATGCGCGCGCGGCGGATGACGACATGGCCCGCATCCTGACCGAGGAATACCACGCCGGTGCCTATACGTGCGTGATGCATTGTTTTTCGTCCTCTGCCGAGCTGGCGCAGGCCGCGCTTGATCTGGGGTTTTACCTCTCGATGTCGGGCATTGCGGCCTTCCCCCGCTCCGCGGAACTGCGCGAGATTTTCGCAGCGGCCCCCGTGGATCGTATTCTGGTGGAAACCGACGCGCCCTACCTTGCTCCGCCACCCCATCGTGGTAAACGCAACGAACCCGCCTACACCCTGCACACCGCGCAGGTGGGGGCCGGGACGATGGGCATGGATTGGGCTGAATTCGCTGCCCAGACACAGGCGAACTTCGATCGGCTATTCTGGAAAGCCGCACAATATGGCGAGGCCGCATGAACACGCGCCGCTTTACCATTCTGGGCTGCGGCTCGTCCGGTGGGGTGCCGCGACTTGGCAATCATTGGGGCGATTGCGACCCCGAAAACCCGCGCAATGCGCGCCGCCGCTGTTCGATGCTGATCGAGCAGGAGGGCCAAGAGGGCATAACCCGTATCCTGATTGACGCCTCGCCCGATCTCAGATCGCAATTGCTGGATGCCGGGGTCGGCGAGTTGGACGCGGTGGTGTTCACCCATTCGCACGCCGATCATGTGCACGGCCTCGATGATCTGCGGATGATCGTTTTCAACATGCGTCAGCGTCTGCCGGTCTGGGCCGATGGCGATACGCAAAACGCGCTGCTGTCGCGTTTTGGCTATGCGTTCGTGCAACCCGAAGGGTCGCCCTATCCCCCCATTCTGGACATGCACACGATCCAGGGGGATCTGACCATAGAGGGGGCAGGCGGCCCAGTCACCCTGCGCCCCTTCGAGGTCAACCACGGCTCGATCGAAGCACTTGGGTTCCGGGTCGGCGATCTGGCTTATCTGCCCGATGTGGCCGAAATCCCCGAGGATGTCTGGCCTGTGCTCGCGGGCCTCGATACGTGGATCTGCGATGCCCTGCGCCGCACGCCGCATCCGACACATGCCCATCTGGAGCAGACGCTGGAGTGGCTGCAGCGCGCCGCGCCGCGCCGGGGTATCCTGACCAACATGCATATTGATATGGATTATCAGACACTTGTCGACGAAACCCCCGATTTCATCACGCCAGCCTATGACATGATGACCCTGACCTACACGCTCTGACATGCAGGCGTTGCTGGATGTCATCCTGCCGGTCTTCGTGGTGATCGGATTTGGCTATCTGGCGGTTTGGCGCGGCTGGTTCTCGGATGAGGCCGTTGATGGTTTGATGAAATTCACCCAGAATTTCGCCATTCCCAGTATGCTGTTCGTGGCCATTGCCCGGCTTGATCTGGGACAGGTGTTTGAATGGCAACTTCTGCTCAGCTTCTACGCCGGGTCCTTCACGTGCTTCTGGCTGGGGTTCTTCGGCGCGCGAATGATCTTTGGCCGCACTCTGGAAGAGGCGGTGGCCATCGGCTTTTGCTGCCTCTTCTCCAACTCGGTCCTGCTGGGGCTTGCGCTGACCGAGCGCGCTTACGGCGCGGACGCGCTCGAGGCGAACTTTGCCATCATCGCGCTGCATTCGCCGTTTTGTTACGGGCTGGGCATCACCGTCATGGAAGTGGTGCGCGCCCGTGGACAGAAGGGTAGCAAGGTGACCCGAACGGTGCTGAAGGCGATGTTTTCCAACGCCTTGATCCTTGGGATCGGCCTTGGGTTCCTGGTGAATTTTTCGGGCGTGCCGCTGCCCGGTGTTCTCAATGACGCGCTGGACCTGATGGTGCGCGCCGCCTTGCCTGCGGCGATCTTTGGCATGGGCGGGGTGCTGGCGCGCTATCGCCCCGAAGGGGATTTGCGGGTGGTGCTGTATGTCTGCCTGATCTCGCTGGTGGTGCACCCCACCATCACCAGCAGCCTCGGCGCGGCGCTTGATCTGTCGGTTCCGGCCACGCGCTCGGCGGTGCTGACCGCAGCGATGGCACCGGGGATCAACAGCTATATCTTTGCGAACATGTACGGACAGGCGCGTCGCGTGGCGGCGTCCTCCGTGCTGATCGCCACCGCGCTGTCGATCGGAACGGTCTGGGTCTGGTTGGGGCTTTTGCCGTAATCTGCTAGGGAGAGCACCGATGCATTTCCTTATGGCCGCTTTGAGCCCGAAGCAGACGTCTTTTCGTGTGCCAAGCCGGTTAACAGCCGCGCAGCGGCCCGGCCATCGTCAGCCCCTCCCTTGGGCTGGCGATATGGTGAGGCGAGGCACCCGGTTTCTTGTATGGACGGACTTGGCGACCATAAAGCGCTGCTTAATGTCTGTTGGATCGCCACCCCAGGGGCTGACGCTGGCCTCTTGTCGCCAGGTGGAAGCAAATGGCAGCAATGTCCCGCAAAGCAGTCATTAGGTTGACTGCTGCCCTGACCCCTAAGTCGCCATCACCCACTCAAACCCATAACCAGCGATCAGCGATCCGATCACTGCCAACACCAGATACAGCAGGAACGGCCTGAGCTTCAGCACCGGAAAGATCGCCAAGGCCCCCCAGATGCTGACCACGCCACCCGAGACCAGAAACGCCATGGCTGCGCCCTGCGACATACCGTGATCTATCAACCCCCGGGTTAACGGCAACGCCGCATAGCCATCAATGTATGCCGGTGCGCCCACAAACACCGCCAACGGGATCGCGTACCAGCTATCCTGCCCGACATATTGGGTCAGTGCTTCGGGTTGCAGCGTCGCGTTCAGCGCGTATTCAGCTGCAAAGGCAGGCAGCAAACAGATCAGGATCAGCCGTGTGGTGGCCATCGCCTGTGCCTGAAAGCGCGCCCGCCGATCCGCGTCTTGCCAGATGCGCCCCTGAAAGCGTAACGGCGTTCCGCAAGACGGGGCCAGCTTGCCCACAAACCCGTTGTCGCGCAGCGCCGAAACGGACCAGACCCGCCTGGCAAACAACACCGTCACGGCCCCGCCAAACAGGCCCAGCCCGAAGGCCGCCACCGTCTTGCCTACCGCAAAGGACATTCCCAACGTCGCCGCCGTGGTGGCCAGCATCGCCGGGTCGGTGACGGGCGAGGACAACCAGAACGCCATGATCGGGGCCAGTGGAACACCCGCGGCCAGCAACCCCGCCATCAGCGGTAACACCGTCACGCCGCAGACCGGCGTGATCGCGCCAATCGCCGCAGCGGCCCATATGGCCCGGCCCCGGCGCGCCTCGAATACACGCGCGATATGCGCATCCGCTCCGCTGGCAATGATCCACGCGGCCAACAGGATGCCGGGGATCACCAATGGGGCCACCTGCACCAGACCCAAGACCGAAAACATCGCCGCATTCAGCGTGCCCCGGGGCCAGATCACCGCGCAACCCAGCACGATAATTGCGGCCAGGACGGCCCATATCGGGACGGCGCGCCCCTGTGGGGTGGACTGTTCGGCCATGATGATCTCCTTTTCTGCTTTACAGAATAGGGAGGGCTATAGTCATATGTAAAACGAATAAAATATCTATCAGCCATTGGATTTGCAAATGGATAACCTGAACAGCGATCTCTTGCGCAGCTTTCTGGCCATCGCTCAGACCGGCAGTGTGACCGAAGGGGCCAAACAGGTGCATCGCTCGCAATCGGCGATCAGCCTGCAACTCAAACGGCTTGAAACCATCCTTGGCCGCCCGGTTTTTGAACGTCACGGGCGTGGAGTGGTGTTGACCGCTGCGGGCCAGAAATTGCTGCCGGTTGCGCGGGAAGTGACCGAACGGCTGGAGGCGGCCCTGCGCCATGTGCGCGCCGATGGGTTAGAGGGCAAGCTGCGGCTGGGCATCCCGGATGATCACAGCCGCCTGACATTGTCGCGCATCATCGGGGCGTTCTCGCAATCCCATCCGCTGGTCGATCTTGAGGTGACATGCGCCATAAGTACCGGCTTTCCCGAGGCGCTTGCCAAGGGCCGGATGGACCTGGCGGTGCACGAGGTCGAACATCCCGGCCCCGGTGAGGACCTGCTGTTCGAGGACGAAACCTGCTGGGTCACATCTGCCCATCACGATGTGCTGGCCAATGATCCGGTGCCCGTCGCGCTGTTTGATCAGGAGTGCTGGTGGCGCGATGCGGCGATGCGCTCACTGCAGGCGCTTGGGCGGCCCTATCGCATCGTCTATTCCAGTCAAAGTGTTGCCGGGGTCAGTGCGGCAATCGAGGCAGGCATCGCCGTCGGGCTGTTGGGCCGCTCGACCCTAAACCCGGACCTGAAAGTGATTGACGATGCCGGGTTCGGCCCGACGCCCAGTTCCAATCTGGTGATGGCCACGGCTACATCCGCCGCCACCCCGCCGATCAAGGCGATGAAAACGGCGATCCGGACGACGTTTCTGGCAAAGCCTGAATATGCCTAAAGCGTTTCGCCTTAAACCTGACTCACGGGTTTATGGCGAAACCTCCGCACCATTGAGAGGCCTTGCTGCGCCACCCCTTTCCCCTGTCTCAGGTTAAAGGCGTGACGCTTTAAACGTCCTCGGCCGGTGCCCCGCCCTGAAACGCGTTACCGTTGGCATAATCGCAAGGCTCTTCCTGCATTTCCAGATGCAGGCCGGTGCCGGTATAGGGATGCGCGCGGGCCAGGGCCTCATCCACATCAATCCCCAGCCCCGGTGCATCGGGCGCTTGGATAAACCCGTCCTCGACCCGGATTGACCCGGTGATCAGCGCGTCGTGGAACGGCGTTTCGATACATTCACACATCAGCGTGTTGGGGATCGACACCGACAGCGTGATATTCGCGGCCCATTCCACCGGCCCGGCATAAAGATGCGGGGCCATCTGGGCGTTATAAACCTCGGCAATCGCGGCCACTTTCTTCATCTCCCAAATGCCGCCCGCGCGCCCCAGCGCCGGTTGCATGATCGTGGCGGCCCCACCGCGCAACACGGGCGCGAATTCCGCCTTGGTGCTCAGGCGTTCGCCGGTTGAAATCGGGATCGACGTGGCGCGGGCCACCTTGGCCATTTCACCCACGCAGTCAGGCGGCACCGGTTCTTCAAACCACAGCGGCGCATAGGGCTCAATCGCCTTGGCCAGCCGGATTGCACCCGCCGTGGTGAACTGCCCGTGGGTGCCAAACAACAGGTCGGCCTTGTCGCCCACCGCCTCGCGGATGGCTTTGCAAAACGCCACGGACAGCGAGATATCGGTCATCGCAGGCATATGCCCGCCGCGCAGCGTATAGGGGCCAGCAGGGTCAAACTTGATCGCCGTATAGCCGCGGTTGACACAATTGAGTGCGGATTCCGCCGCCATATCGGGCGAGGTCCAGAAATCGGCGATGTCGTGATGGGGCAGGGGGTAGAGATATGTGTAGGCGCGGATTTTCTCGTTCATCTTACCGCCCAACAAGGCCCAGACAGGCCGCTCGCGCGCCTTGCCCAGAATATCCCAGCAGGCAATCTCAAGCCCGGAAAACGCGCCCATCACCGTCAGGTCTGGCCGCTGCGTAAACCCGGACGAATAAGCGCGGCGGAACATCAGCTCGATATTTTCCGGGTTCTCGCCCTCCATATGCCGGGCAAACACGTCTTCGATCACCCCGCGCATCGCTTCGGGGCCGACGGACGAGGCATAACATTCGCCCCAGCCCTCGATACCGTCATCGGTGGTCAGCTTGACCAGAATCCAACTGCGCCCGCCCCATCCCGGGGCCGGGGGGGCGGTGACGATGATGTCGAGGTCCTTGAGGTGCATGGGGCTATCCCTGTGTTACGTCTGTTGGCCGAAATCCGGCAGGCCTGCGGCGGGCAGAAACTGATCCTGTGCTGCCGCTTCATACATCATTGCGGCGCGAAACACGGTGAGATCGTCAAAGGTGCGCCCGATGATCTGCACGCCTGTCGGCACGCCGTGGCGGTCGCGCCCCGAGGGGACAGACATCACCGGGCAATTGGACAGCATGTTGAAATGATGGGTCAGCGCCCAGCCGAAATCGGCATCGGTGATTTGTCCATCCACGCGGAAATGGTCGTCAGAGGCATCGTGATCGGCGGGCACGCTGCCCACCGCCAAAGTGGGGCAGATCAGAATGTCATAGACCTCGTGAAGCGCGCCAATGGTCTGATACATGTCATGCTGCACCTGCCATGACCGGGCCACGGCATCTTGGTCAAGCGCCTCTGCCGCCGCTGCAGCCGCAAGGGCATATTCGG
>Ga0316205_10003090_pt1 | contig 16170 bp, 16 predicted proteins | sample 3monthpyrite_MG_FD_204941 | JGI IMG/M metagenome (GOLD analysis project Ga0316205, IMG submission 204941) | Microbial mat bacterial communities from mineral coupon in-situ incubated in ocean water Damariscotta River, Maine, United States -... | ecosystem: Environmental > Aquatic > Marine >... | reverse complement strand
AAATTGACCAAGAAAAAATCAACTTATTTAACCCATTAAATCTTTGATATTATCTTATCACTTATATATCACCATGTCAATATATAAGAAAACCCATCTCCGAATTGAGCTGGGTTTTCACGTTCTCTATGCATGGAGATATCGTAGTAATACCTCCAAATTCATTATATCACTTGATATCTGCATCTAACGCAGTCACTAAGTTGTCGTTTTGGTAAGTTCGTATAAGTTCCAAGTCTCCCAGCAACAATAAAATGACACCTAGACAACAGAACCCTTATAATATAAGGGTTCTGTTGTTTTACTTACAAAAAAGGGACTATAGTGTGAAACTCGAACCTAGTTTCACACTCATAAATAACACGATATACTAGGTATAAGGTTTAAAGTATCTACACAAAACATTATTTATTTTAACTTAGAAACGATATGTCTTTAGTAATACCAACGGATGTAACAGAACAAGAAATACGAGAATTCCAGTTTCTGTATTGGAAACATTTTAAGAAGAATATGACCGTCGAAGAAGCACGAGCGGAAGCAATTACATTTTTACAGTTTATGACGGCGGTGATTGATGGGAATGAGGCCTTTCATGATTGAGGGAGTAAAACTTCTTAAGGAGCAAGCAAACTAAGTTGTATATTATTAAATATTTCTATGAAGAAAAACAAACAAAAAATAATAAAAGGAAATTTTGTAATCAATGAAATTAATTTTGGTTCATTTTTGGGTGATGGAGGAAATCAAGTTGAAGTAAAAGGTGAGTTGAAATTAAAGTTGATAACTCATAAATTCCGAATGGTTATTTCTCTTTTAGAAAGTGGAGATTGGAAATTTCATGAAATGGGTTGGCGACCTAAGGCCCCAAATATTGAAAATAAATTAGATGTTATTAAGCCAATATTAGATAAATCAGCTCAAGTTCTTAAGACAACGAACATGTGGTCTGGAGAGCAATTTGATAAAAGTGCTGAGATAATAATGAATCAGATAAAGGTTCCCAAAAATGCAGAATCTACAAACGCAATATCCTTTCGTGCAGCAATCTTAAATTTAAAAAATTCGAATTGGAATAGTATGTGGGGTTTAATTGATAATAGAGTTAAACATGATTCCTTTTTCAAAGTTCATGGTTTTAGTAAAGAAGAAATTATTTTAGCTATAGATTTTTTAAGGAAGATATTTCCGTCGGATTGGGTTAAATCAAAGTATAAGAAAGGGGGAGTGCTACACTTAGGAGATGATTTCCCGCCTGAGAGTAAAGATTGGTTTCCCGCATATCATTTTGCAAGGACAGCCAATGGATCAATATGTATTGATCCTGGCTGGAATTATCTGATTGAAATAGGCTTATCAATTTCTGAATTGCAAAGTTTTCCTGAATTAAAAAGACTTCTCAATGAATTAGTGAGAAGTCCTGGAACTAGGCATCATTTGTGTTTAGCCGCCGAGTTATTTAAGAGGGGGTATTTAGTTGGCCTAGAACCAATGACAGGCTCAGGTTCAGCAACAAATGATCTATTAGTAAAAATTAATAAAAGTGGTTATGGAATAGAAGTGAAGGAGTTTTCTAGTAAATATCCTATAAAAGTCCTCAAAAAAGAATTACTCGATAAAGCTGGAAAACTTCCTAATAAATTAACCCATCCAACAATATTTCACATAGTTTTAATTGAAGATGGAAACCCAGACCCTAAGAGAGAACAGGATTTTCTTGATTCTTTAGATAGCTTAATTAATGAAATTCCGGTAAAAATAAGTGCAGTTGTTGTTGGGACTAGATTCGTAGATGCTTCTGGGGGTCGAATAAAACGTGATCTGGGTAAAATAGTAATAAATCCTCATGCAATTTTACCTGTCGACAATTCCGATTTAGAAGAATTATTTAAGAGGAATTACACTGAATGTTTATATCCAATACATAGTATCGGCACTTTCTTTTATTTTGGAAATTCTTAGTTTTTAAAATTGTCTATCTGATTTTTGACAATTCGATTTTATCAATTTGGTAATATATAAGAAAACCCACCTCCGAATTGAGCTGGGTTTTCACTTTCTCTATGCATAGAGGTATCGTAGTAATACCTCCAGATTCATTATATCACTGAGTATCTATACTCAACGCAGTCACTAAGTTGTCGTTTTGGTAAGTTCGTATAAGTTCCAAGTCTCCCAGCAGCATTGGAAACAAGGTGTCAAAATGGTCTAAAACACCTTGCTTTTTAATATTAATTTCACGTTCTAACTTGTCTTTTTCACAGGTATACTTGCTACAGCATTCCTTTACTATCCAAAGGGCGTTTATCCTTTTAAAATAAAGGGATTTGTTCATTAAAGTTAGGTTCGACCCTAATTTTGAAGCGACCTGCTTTTTGATAAAATCATCGTCTTTTTTGAACTGTTCTAAGCAATTAAGAGCAAAATCAAGTTGCTCGTTGGCCAACTTGAACCAACTCGTTCTTTTATAATCAAGAGATAATATTTTAAGTTCAAGTTCTTCGATAGCCTCAAGGTTCGCTTTTTTCATATCCTGAAACTGCTCTGAGGTGATTTCATTGTCTGCTCGCATCCTGATTAATTGCTCTACCCGATTTGAAAGTTCGGTTTTGCGCTTCTTGAGTTGCACAATTATTTTATCGTCCTTATCGGCATCAACGGTGTTTAGTTTTTTTAATGCCTTGATTGCAAAGTCGAAGAAATCTCGGTGGATGTTAATATTGCTTAAATGCCTTAATACAAACTTGTCAATTTCTTCCTGCGTAATAGAGCCTTGCGAGCAGTCTTTATGTTTCTTCTTAGTACAATGATAGTACTTCTTATCAATAATTGAAGGGGTTGTCATTCCTTTAACTGACATTTTACACTTAGGGCAATGAGTCTTTGTTTTTATCGAAAACTTATGTTTGCACCCTGTACATATTACTTGTAATTTATGTTCTGCCGTTACAAACCCATTACATTCTCCACAATTAATCAAACCTCTATAGGGAAAGCTAAGCGTTCTTTTACGGGTTGCTCTACTGTTTTTTTTATAGATTTTCTGAACTTCCAGAAACTGTAATTTGGTTATCATCGGTTTGTGTTTTCCGAGGTGTTTTACTTTGTTCTTTTCTGAGCCGTTCCAATAGAAATACCCACAGTAAAACTCATTTGAAAAAATGTAGTGATAGTTGCTCATTGAGTAAAAACTACCATTGCGATTTACAAGACCGAGTGCATCGCCCTCCCGCTTTATGTCCGCTATTGAATAGAGTCCGGTGAGTAATAGCTTCCATAATTTTTTCACAATTGGAAAAGTTTTGGAGTCAGAAACAATCTCAGCAACACCGCTTTTGTGTTTTCGTTCGGGATTATGTATATACCCTAAAGGCAATTGCGTTGTTGGATACCATCCTCGTTCGGCTTTTTTTCTACAACCACGTTTTACGTCTACTGAAAGGTCGTTTACGTATTGATTAGACATCCCAAATTCAACATACATCATAATTACATTGTCAGTCGGTCTGTATTCTCTCCCATAGGTTTGAATATGTTGAATGATATTATTCTGTAGAAGGTGAATAATGAGACCTCCATCAATAGAATTTCGGGCAAGACGATTGAGCTTCCAGGAAAGAATGCCATGTGCTTCTCCATTTCTAATTCGCCCGATCATTTCATTAAATTTTCCCCGTCCTGGTTCTTTTGCCGATTTGGATTCTGAGATAACATCAACTATTTCAATATTCAAGCTTTCCGCAAGTTTTTGGCATTCTGATATTTGGTCTTCGATAGACGTAATTTGCCGATCCTCACCTTCACTACTTTTCCGTGCATAGAGAAAGTATTTTGTAGTATTAGTCATTATGTATTCAAAAAGAGACAACGGAAATACAATTTAAGTTGCTGTACTAAAACTGTCCGTTGCCTCTTTTTGGCCTTAAATCGTATAAAATAATAGTACAGCACATTGATTATAGCATATTTACTCATCAAAAAAGGCCTCGTTATTATCAATAACAGCGGTCATAAATTGCAAAAACTGTACGCCCTCTTTTCGTGTTTCTTCGTCCGTCATGTCAATATCAAAATGCTTTTTGTACAACATTTTAAATTCTGCAATTTGCTCTTTGGTTAAATCGGTGGGTATTACAAGTGCCATAGTGAGAAGTTTATATCAGTACAAATATGTTCATAGCACGCACTTTCTTGCCAGTACCTTGGCAAAAAGGTATCACCTATGACTAGAAGTAAAAGCCATATAGGTTTTGTAGATGAACTATCAAGAAACCACCCAAGTTGCCAATATTGTTTTTGATACATATCTACCTCTACTCAAGCCAAGTGAGGTGCTTGTGCTACTCATAATAATTCGCCAAACCATCGGTTGGTATAACCATAAAACAAAGAAAAGAAAATATCGAGATTGGATTACCAACAAACAATTCCAAAAGAAAACAGGGCTTTCAAATAAGGCGGTATCAAATGCTATTCATTCACTCGTAACGGCAAACCTTATCGAAGTTACTGATAAGCGAGGTAGAATTTTGAATACTCCTGAGAAGAGAAAAGGGACCTTGCGTATTTTTTACCGATGTTTACCCTATACCAGTGTAAAAGGTACACATGAGCCTATGTACAAAGTACACATAACAAAACTAACTAATACAAAACTAAAAGAAACAACACTTACAAAAAACACGAGTGGAAAACTAAGCGATACCCAACGTTACCAACAAATCATGAATCGTAAATTCCCATAGTAACGACAACTTTGTAAACATGGTATATAAGGGGTGCGGATGTAATTGTGTTGTTGTTTTTACAACAACACCTTGTCATTCTTGCACCACTTGATATCCACAGGTTTTTCACAAAATATCAAGTTACCACGAAAAAAATTGTCCATTTGGACAATTTTTTGACTGCTATTACCAAGCTCTCAATTTAATAGAATCAATGAGGTGGAGAAATAATAACCATCTCCACCAATAACTAAATATGAAAATTAAATCCAATTTCCTTCGGATGTATCGTAAACGATACTCCGTTTTATTAAACGATATGGCCTATCTCTTGAATATGAACTCCGGCAATCTTTCTCGTTATGAAAAAGGTCATCGAGACCCAACGCCTGAGGTACTTCTTACGTATTATATTCTTTTTGATGCAAATGTTGTTAATATATTTCATCAACAATATTCTAAGCTTCGAGAACAGCTTTTAGTTAGGAGTAGAACCCTTATCGAACAACTCAAGGTAGAGCAACCGCCTAAGTTTGCCTTAAGAATTAAATATCTTTCTAATATGCTTACTCGCTTAATTAACGAAAAACATGAGTAAGCAAAAGAAAGAATCAAGTAAAAACATCTTGGCCTTGTATCCAAACCCAAAGGGGTTTGGATATGCACTTATGGAAGACCCTCTCATAGTAAATCATTGCCAAGTAGTAGTTATACGTCCTATCTCGAACAAAAAATTAATGAAAAGAATAAGAGAGTACATTGACTACTTTAAACCCAGCATTGTAGTACTTGAAGATTACAATGGAAAGCAATCTCGTAAATCCAAAAGAGTAGAACACCTCATTGATCAAATTAGAAGTGAGGCCAAGAAGCGCGGAATTGATATTGCAAGCTACTCAAGAGAACGCATACGATACGTTTTTAGGCGTTTCGATGCTTGGAATAAGCATGAGATATCAGAAGTTATTGTAAGGAACATAGACTCACTTAAATGCTACCTTAGACCAAAACGATTATTTTATAAATCTGAACCTTATACCATGGGAATTTTTGATGCAGTTGCACTTGGTGTTACTCATTATTATTTAACCGATTAAAACCGCACTAACGACGGTTTTTATTCTTATTTGAAAGCTTCCAAAATGCAAATTCTGTCCTCATCCGAATTGAATTCAAACATTTTGATATGATGGTGTTTAATTTCGGTTTTTTCTGTAAAAATTTTCCTCATCATTTCAGAAGTATCTAATTCAATTGTTAGTGCCTTTATATCCAGACCATAACATTCAGAGTAAGATATATGTTTTGAAGAAGGAAAAATATCTTTGAATCTAATGTTATATTCTGGTTCAAAATATTTTATAAGTGCTGCCTCTGTAAAATTTATTTTCTGCTTTTCACTAATCGAGAGTCCATCATTCTGTAGCATATGCTCAAGCTTCTCATTCTCTATTTTTGAATCCTCTTCACTAACTTTAATTAAATCAGCGCCTGCCATAAAAAGCATGCTTTGCTGAGAAAAATTTGTAAGCATAATCCAGATATCCGAATCAGGGTGTTGAGTTAAAGAATGCATATATATCTTTTGCACTGTTTCATGCGAGGCCAATCTATCGAGTGCCGTTCGATTACCATCACTCCCATATGCTTGTCCTATGTATAAAATTTCATAATCCAGCAGTTGAGTATCAATATTGTCTTGAACTATGTTGCTATCTAACAATGTACTTGGTCTAGCACCCAGCAAAACTCCGTTCTTGTCTGAAAATGTAAACAAATTATAAGGGTACTCCGATTTGAATTCTAAATCAGATTTAGCTTCGTTAAGTTCAATGCTCAAATGGACTACTCCAAAATCACCTTTATTATGTATTATGAAATCTAGATCGACCGCATTTCCCTTGATCTTTACAGAATTCGGATCAACTGTTACCTTTGGCCTTCTTAATACGAAGTAAATATTGCAAGGATTATTATCATTAAAAATTTCGTCACTCTTTGAATAACTTTCTAAATCGGAACCAAGAACAAGTTGATACTGATTTAGATACATCAATAAAAAGCTTTCTACTCCAAATCTATAGTTGTTATCACCGAAAATATCTTTCATAATGTATCCAATAAGAATAGCTACAGGTATTTAACCAGCATTCCGTTCCATTTTACTAATAAAATCGGAAGGTTTAATGCCAATCCTTGTAAGCCCCGTTTCTAAGGCATTCCAGCGCTGTTCTATTTCTCGTGAGAGTGTCCTGTCTTTCATTCCAATCATTAAAAATGCTTCTTGCATTAAGTATTCTTTTAAATCTTGTGGCGAATTCGGATTCTCCCTTATAATCTCCTCCTTTAATTTGTTCAGAAGTTCGTTTTCGAATTCGCTTAAATTCTGCTTCAAGTTCTCTTCCTTTTTGTTCAAAGATTTTTGGAAACCCCTTTCCTTCAATTTTAATTTGCTCCTTTTCTCTCCTAACTCTTTCTTTTTCTTCATTTTGAAGTTGTTCAAATTTTTGAGGTAGATTTTCTCTTCGTCTAATGCTATCTCTAATTCTTTCTTCGACTCCTTCAATTTCACGTCCAATTCTAGCTTCTTCTTCTCGATACTCTTTTTCTGTTGATTCAAAGAATTTGATTTCAAGGACTGACTTTCCAATGTCTTTTTGCTCTCCTTCAACTTCTTCTCTTCTCTTAATATATCTTTCTTCCAACTCTCGATGCTTATATTTAATTGCTCCTTCATTTTTGTCAAAGAAGTCGTCAAGTTTTTTTTCTTGAATTCTAAAATATTTTTCGAACTTTCTTTCTTCTCCGAGAAGTTTTTCATTCTTTGTTCGAAGAGCTGAACTTCTCGATTTAAATCTTCCTTCAACTCCATTTCGTATTCCTTCTCGATACTTTTCGGATTCCTTTTTAACTCGCTCTGTATTTCTCTCAGTACGCTGAATTTCCTTTCCAAACTCTCGTTCAATTCTCTTGTATTGTTCCGATCCCAAACACTTTGCAATTGCTCGTATAAGGTTGCTAATTTGCGATTTTCTGCATTCGAAAGATTCTTCGAAAAGCTTCCTCTGGAGTTCATCAATTTGTGAAATTCCCGTTGAACCGTTGTTGGAAACGTATAAGTATTCAGTGCGTTCTTGCTCATTGTTATAAATCCATTTAATTTTTTTACCCCTATAGAAGCTCTTTTCAATATTTTCTAATGAATCTTTTGGGATAGTAATTTGGACAGTATCCACCCCAAGACGTTTAATCTTTGCTAATTTCTCCTGATCAATTTCATGAGTTACAACAATCTCAATAAATAAGATTGGTTCATTTTGTGCATTAAAAAAAGTAACATCTGGTCTAATTAATAAATTTCTTCGGTCAATGTTAGGGTTCTTGCCAAATTTAACCTCTCCATGGTCCGTCTCATAAAATGTTAGTTCAGCTTTTGTATATTTTGCATGAATCAACTCCGAACCTCTTAATTTGATTGCTTTTCCGTTAGAATTTTTCGGTGGGTATTTATATAGAGCAGGAACCTTAATTTGCTTTATTCGGCTTAGAATAAATATTGCTTGGCTGTGACGATAGTTTTGATTACTAAAAGTACACTTTCGTTCTTCCTTTTTAACATTAGTAGCATCGTGTCTAAAATATGACTTACGCCCCTTTATTTTTGATTTCACGGCTTGCATTTCATTTTTGCAACCGATACAGAAATAGCCTTTTCTTCCGCTTTCAACATCGAGAATATAAATTGGTTTACCCTTTATGTTTTCGGCATATTCATTTTGTTCATCTTTATTTCTATTTTCTTCTTTCATCTAGAACTCCTTTTAACTCATTAAAATGATCAAAAGATGTTAACTTTAGTAATAGTAAATACAACAAACCCTTATCTCCAATCACGATTAAACAATTTTCTCAATTCCGAAAGCTCGATAACATTATTTTGTCTTAATGTTTTTTGAGAAGTAGTTGAATATTTGTTGATACCATCTAAAGCCATGAAAATTTGCTTATCAACGAAGGTGTATTGTTCAATTATTTTATCGACTGCGAAGTCTTCTATATTCTTGAATAATACCGAGTCATGAATTAAAAATGGCAACTCGGTCAGTTTTAGAATGGCAAGATCGAATTCAATAAGGTCTGCAAAGGACTTTCCTGTACCTGTATTCCCAGAATGATCAAAGACGTATGATTTTCTGCTTAAATTTATATTTGGAATTTTTTTCTTTCCTGTATGTATTACTTTATTAATTCTAATTAACTCATTATTAATTTGTTCTTGGATTTTAATCAATATATCTGAAATAGTTTCATCCAACTCTTCAGATAGGTTCTTTATATCTTCAACAACATCTTCTTTTTCTTGATAAAACTTATTTACGTTACTAATCTTGTTGGCTTCAATGGTCAGATCATAAATTTTTTCTACAATGAATTTTGGACTGCTAACATTCTCTAAAAGTGAATCAATTTTTAAGTTCACTTTGCCAATTTCTTCTTTAAAATATTTATTTTCTTCTTCAAGAAGTTGTTTAGTAGCACCTAATTCTCTAGATAAAATTGTACTAATCTTGCTATGAAATATTTCAATTTCTTCTATTTTATGTTCATTCGGATTTTCAAAAAAAACGGATAATCTTTTAAAATATTTACTCTTCGTACTTTTTTTACCTATGCTTAAATCTATCCGCTTGATTTTATTCAATATTAGAGACTGAGAATCAAGAAGCTTTTTCTTTTGTGTTTTTAATTCAATTAACTCTTTGTTGGTAAGCTCTTCAATATTTAAAGTATACTTTAACAAATTCTCCTGTATGCTTTTTATTTCACCTTCAATACGCTCGATTTCCTTTTCATTCGCTTTAAACTGGGTCTTAGTTATTTTTTGCACATAGTTTTTCTTGTGCAGTCCTAAGAGTATTCTTCTTGACTCTTCCTGACCCTTAATTGTGTTTTTGGTATCAGAAATAGTGCTGAATAGTCTAAATAATTTAATCAGATTATCCACTGCATCTGATTCGCTATTCTTTACATGGTTTTGAATTGGTTTATCAACATCATAGTTCCCTTTGCCCCAAATTCTAGAATATGGATTAACCATTGATCTAAATGACAAAGAGTTCTTAACACCGTAAAGACCTTTCAGCTTATGGGTATATGATTTAGTATCAATTTCAGATAAATCATTGTATTCCTTATCACAAATGGATATTATTGAAGCGTTATCTGTACTTCTGCTAAAAAAATGTGGTTCATTATCAAAGACGAACTGAAAGTTGAAAGAATGATGCCCAAGTATCTTTATTGTTCCAGAATCCTTTTCCAAATAACTATTACCTCCAAAAAGAAAATCAACAATCATCAATAAAGTGGATTTGCCAATTGAATTAGTGGAATAGTCATCTCCTAAGACAGTATTTAGGCCTTCAGAAAAAGTCAAAGGGTTTTCAATAAAATGTTTACAATAAATCTCTTTTAACATATTTTACAGTTTCGCTATTAAAATCTACTTCTATCATGTCCAAGACGTACAAAACATCAAGTGAGTAGATAAATTCGTCGGCATTTTTAAATCGTTTCTTTGTTTTTGAAAAAAGGTCATGAATGTTTACTTCATAATCATTTTCACTTTCTAAAATGTGAATCATTTTAAAAATAATGGACTCTTCAAATCGTATATGCTTATTAGGGTATATCATTCAAATATCTCACAGTTTTGTATAAAATAAGAAATAACAATTTCAGACGCTTCATTAGTTGTTTGATTGGTCCACTTTGTTAACCAAGCAACCATTCCATCAAATATATCTTTCTGATCCCGATCAGCTTCTTGTTTAGCAAGTGATAAATAATGTGTTCGAATCTGAGAAGAAATCGTCTCTGTAGTTAGCGGAGCAATCATATCCAATTCCGAGAATTTATTTTTGATCAGGACATAGTAGTCTTGTACATTTCTATGAATGTTTCTTTTGGTTAGATAAGTAATTGTGTCATCGGTTTTACTATCAATCGTTTTCGGGTCGTAGCTTAGAATATCCTCTGCTTTGAATTCAAAATCTTCATTTGAAAGAAGGTTAATGATTTCAAAAATTTCAGATTCAAGGCCAGTATTGCTCCATATTTCTTTACTCTTGTTCTTGTTGATCAATTTCTTTTTCTTGGCAACTAGGCTTCTATATTCATTTACGGTTCTTGGTTTATCAAATTTTGTATGACAATCTACACACAAACAGATTAAATTATTTAAGCTATTAGGGTTAGAGTCCAATTTTTCCTCATCCTTGAGCAATTCCAATTCGAGTTCAGTCGGGTTCAAAGGATAGATATGCGCAATTTCAAAACGTTTGTAATTTCTCTTGGCTTTTTCATACATAAGTAAATTTGGACAATTTGGACAAACTCCATCAACCTCGGCAAATAGAAGTAATTTCTGGTTTTCGGATGGGTCAATTCTATTTTCTTGCATTTAACTTTTGGTTCGACTGGGACACAATTGTAGTTTCGTTTCCGAAATAAATATCATATACTATAGTAAAACGTCTTTTTATTTGAAATACAGAAATGTCTATATCAGTTAATCAGACATAAAATTATTTTCTATAAAGTGGGGAGAAAAACTATTACATCAAATATACTTAAAAAAACAGTATTCCTATATCGGTCATAAATGATTAAAACATACTTCCAAAAAAGACGGAATAGTGCTTATCTCACTGTTTTCTGTTCTAGACTCTTATAAATATAAATGAGGTAGCTCTTAGTCCGTTTAATTTAGGACGGTTTTCTTTAATAATGTTCTGCGAAAGACTTCTAAATATCGGGATAAAGATTAACTATAAAAAAGTACCTACTTAATGTATAAATAATATTTTCGAGTATAAAGCTTTGAATTTTTCAAGACATTTGGGGTTAATATATTGATTGTTTTCAATTTTCCAAATTACCGTGTTGTCAATTCTTAACCTTCGAGCAACCTCTTTTTGAGTTAAACCCTTTTGTATCCGGTAGATGTAGAGTTGTCCTCCAATGGTATTTCTATCAGCCCCTAAAGGCGGTATATATCCTAACCAATCAAGTATTCGTTTTAATATATGTAACAATGGTTTCTTCTCATTTCTTTCATAGAACCCTATTGATTCTGGAGTTACATTCAGAACTTGGCCAAGCTCTACTTTTGAAAGCTTCAAATCCATCCGCTTCTTCTTAATGGCATCCCCAAGATTAGTAACTTCAAAAGGATAGTCCTTTGGTTTAGGGAGTTGGGTGCGTATTTCTATGGATTTCCAAATGGGCAACATAACCAATTAGTTAAGGCCTCTTTGGTGATTTTCTTAGTAAAATGCAGAGCAATTACTTTTTCAATATGCTTATTTAAGTCATCTCTCTTTTTCTTTCGTGTTTCAAGCAGTTGTTTCTTATCACTTAAACTCGTATCAGAAAGTTATGCGTGATTTTAACATTTCACATAAAGAGATTAATAATGAAATTAGAATTGTATCAGTTTTCAATTAGTTAACAATTTTTATGAAAATCTATTAGTTAACTAATTATAAAATTATTTATCTTTATTTCCTCCCCATTAATGCAATTAAAATATTTGTTATGAAAAATTACTTTTTTTTAGTACTATCAATATTGGTTTTTAATTCTTGTAGCAGTGTAAAACCAAAATCGATTGAGGGTGAGTGGCTTAACTCCAAAAATGAGATGTATATTGTTGCGATAAACAAATTTGATGGAGACTATTGGATTGAATTTTATGGAGAAAAATATAAGTTACAAGCCACTAAATTTGGATATAAATTCTTAAAAGAGAATAAAACTTTTCAAATTGCGTATAATGAAAAAACGAATATTTTAACATTAAATAAAAATAAGTTTATTAGAGAGACTGAAAGTAAAAAGTATTATTTCGTTGGAACTTGGCACGTTGAGAGTGAAGGTCCAATCAAAAAAATAGAAATCACAGACGTAAACGGTGGTATTGTCTGGAATGTTTATCAGGAGAATAATTCGGCAAAATATTATCCAAAATTAACTAAGACTGGTTATACCTTCACATACAACAATGATCAATTATACTTCGAAAAAAAAGACGACTACATTGTAGATTCTCAAGGGAGAAAATACCTTAAAAAATAACACCGAGACATTTATTAAAATACACCATGTTTTAGTGTAAATAGGATTAACTTAAAAGAACTTTTCAACATGGTCATTATCAGGAGAAAAATAATAAATTGTATTTTATTATTTATATTTATTACTACGAATTCTAGTTTTGGTCAAGATATTCCTGATTTTGATTACGAATATGACAGTGACATAACTGTTTCCAAAAACACGAATTATTCGATTTCAATTGATAGTACTATTGTACAAAATGGTAGAAGATCAATTTTGATAGAATATACTGGGGATACAATCGGATTTAAATTTGCCTCATACTCAATACCTGCAAAATATCAAGGAAAAAAGGTAAAACTTTCTGGTTATTTGAAAACCGAAAATGTATCTGAAGGCTGGGCTGGTCTAGTCCTTAGAATAGATCCGAAAGTTTATTTTAATAATAGGCAGGGAGAAGGAGTTACTGGCACGACCGATTGGACTTATATTGAAATCGAGACAGATTTAAAACAGAATCTTGCAACAAAATTTGTAGTTGGTGGTTTGTTAGTCGGGAAAGGAAAAGTTTGGGTAGATAATTTAAGTCTCACCATTGACGGAGTAAGCATTGGAAGTGCACCCCTTAGAGAATTAACGGCAATTGAGAAAGACAATGAGTTTGATTTAGGTTCTAACCTTGTTTTACAAAATCTTGATAATAAAAACTTTAAAGACCTTGCCTTATTAGGTCAAATTTGGGGTTTTCTTAAATATCATCACCCCAAAATCGCCAAGGGTAAATATAATTGGGATTACGAACTATTCAGAATAATTCCCAAGTATGTCAAAGCTAAAAATGACTTGGTGCGGGACAGTCTTCTGATAAACTGGATTGATAGTTTTGGAGAAATTCAAAAGTGTAATTCTTGTAAGGAGGTTTCTCAAAATGCTATTCAGAAACCAGATTTTTCTTGGCTGCCAAATAATAATGCCTCTAAAAAATTAAAATCTAGAATTGAACACATACGAGAAAACAGAAATCAGGGGGAAAATTATTCTGTAAGTATTACTCGAATTGGTAATCCTAGTTTTGAAAATGAAAGACCATATTCTAATATGGCATTTCCAGATGATGGGTTTAGATTATTAGCTATATTTAGATACTGGAATATCATACACTATTTTTTCCCTTATAAATACCTAATTGATGAAGGATGGCCTAATGTTCTATCAAAATACATACAGGACTTCATTGAAGCAAAAAGTGAGCTGGAGTATGAAACAGTCGTGCTTAAATTGTTAGGAGAGGTTCATGATACACATGCTAAATTAATTAGCGGAGATGATATGTTACAGAAGAAAAAAGGTGATTATTTCGCTGCCTTTCATTTAAAGTTTGTAGAAAACCAACTAATCGTAGATGATTATTATAATGAAAATTTGGATAGTACTAGTTTGAAAATTGGAGATATTATTACACATGTTGATAATGAGAGTATTAATAAAATTATACAAGAACGAAAAGGGTATTATCCTGCATCGAATTTGGCGTCATTTTTAAGAGATGTCTCGTTGGAGATCCTTCGCTCACAAAGGCAAGAAGTGCAAATTGAATACATCAGGGATAATGTTAAAAAATCTCAAAAGTTAACTTTATATAAGACTGAGGAATTAAATTTTGCTAAATGGTATAACAAAGGTAAAGGAGATTCGGAAACCGTCAAGATTATTGATGGGAAAATAGGTTATATTGACCTAAAGACTATTCACAATGAACAAGTTGAAAAAATTAAGGATACCTTAAGAAACACCAAAGGGGTAATTATTGATATTAGGAATTACCCATCTGCCTTTGTTCCATTTACTTTAGCGCCCTTCTTCGTTTCTGACTCTACTGAATTTGTTAAATTTACTAACGCAGATTTAAATTCTCCAGGAGAGTTTAATTTCACAGATGCTCTTAGACTACCTGGATCTAAAAACAATTATCAGGGCAAAGTTGTTATACTTGTAAACGAAATGACGCAAAGTATGGCAGAATATACCACCATGGCCTTTCAAGCTGGGAAAAACACTGTGGTTCTTGGCAGTGAAACAGCGGGAGCTGACGGAAACGTTTCCAGATTTCATTTACCTGGAGGCTTGTTAACACAAATTTCAGGTATTGGAGTTTATTATCCAGATGGAACGGAAACTCAAAGAGTAGGAATTGTGCCGGATGTGGTTATTAAACCAACAATTAGAGCTATAAAAAATGGAAAAGATGAACTGTTAGCAAAAGCAATCGAATTAATAAACAGAACAAATTAAATTACAATTTAATTCGTACATTGACGTTATAATATTATCCCTCCCCACCGCAATGCATTGTTTGTTAAGGACAATCGGATTGCAATAATCATTTTATTAACTCTTATTAATTTTCGAATTATGAAAAAAAAGAAAAGTCTAAAATTGACTTTAAACAAAGAGAGTATTAGTCAATTGACTAATACTCAAATGGGTCAGGTCCAAGGTGGAGCAACTGATTATTCTTGCCCCAATGGAGGCATGTGTTCTCCTTCGGACAATTACCAATCATGTGCCGTAGGGTGTGATGGAACAGCGTTTTATCCAAAATGCACCGTGGCTCCATGTGGTTTATCCGATCAGTGCACTATTGATTGATTAAGTTTAAAGTTAGACTTAATCGAAGACCCATATCCTTGAATATGGGTCTTCAATTTTGATATTACAGCAAATCCATCGAGGGGTTAGAAACTTTTGTTTAATTTATTGGAATGAAAATAGTGCATAGTTTATGGTCGAAACCACTTTTGAAATCAAAAAAAAATCAAAGTTATGGTGGTTGGCGAGAGATTGAATATTTTTTTATGAGTTGGGCACTAAGTTGCCTTACCTTTTCACGATTCTATGACGACGTTGAGTTAGTAACCGATGCATTTGGATTTGATTTACTAATTAATAAACTTAAATTACCTTACACTAAAGTTAGTGTGGTTTTAAATAAGTTAGATAAATACTCAGACCGTCTTTGGGCATTGGGGAAAATATACACTTATCAAATTCAAGAATCTCCCTTCTTACATGTAGATGGAGATGTTTTTATTTGGGAAAAATTTGGTGCGAATATTGAAGAAGCTGATTTAGTTACTCAGCAACTAGACTATACAAATGGACATTATATACGCGCTCTTAGTGAAGCTCAAGAATTTGATCTTTCTATTTCGGAAATAATACTAAATGACGTGAAGTATAATGAGAACTTTAAGGCATTTAATGCAGGTATTATTGGCGGCAAGGATGTTAGCTTTTTTCATTCTTTTGGAAAAACGTCCTT
>Ga0316205_10003088_pt1 | contig 16174 bp, 12 predicted proteins | sample 3monthpyrite_MG_FD_204941 | JGI IMG/M metagenome (GOLD analysis project Ga0316205, IMG submission 204941) | Microbial mat bacterial communities from mineral coupon in-situ incubated in ocean water Damariscotta River, Maine, United States -... | ecosystem: Environmental > Aquatic > Marine >... | reverse complement strand
TCACTATTAGGAGTAATTCGGTTTGACCCTGAATTGCCCAGCAATGTTGAGTGCAGGCTACGTTGGGTGCTGCCTTTTTTTGCGACTATAGAGTGAGTGCGCGTTGTGAAATTATTGTATCGATATTCAACGTCATTGATAACAAGAATTAATTCTGCAGACTCAATCGTAACACCCTGTGAAGATGCTTTTTCTGATCCGTTACTGGCTTCGTTGATGTCAATAGCAAACACAAGTTCGCCATTATTATTTTGACGAAACTGTTCCAGTACTTCTCCATTGAGAGTCAGTTTTGCATTAAAAGGTTTGAATAAATCGATATCACCGGACCCGTTGGCCTTAATGACGTCAACCAGTTTTGTTGACTGCAAGGCCAAAGTTGATGAGCTGAATAACAACATTGCAAAGTAGATTATAAACTGCCTTATCTGGAATGATATTGTTATATTGTTATGTGAAATATTCATAAGGATACGACTCCGAATGTTGTGTCGTCACTGGCATTGTTGGTAAATAACTCATAGAGAAGTTGCGTTTCGTCTAATTTGATCTCAACATTGATTGAAAACTGACGATAGCGATCTATTTCACCGAGATAAATAACGTTACCGTTTTGATGATTCAATTTAAGAAAAAGTCTGTCGCCAGAAATAGGTAAGCTAGCGGGTTCTAATGTGAATGCGATGCTTTTGAAATTTGAAAAGCTCGTGCCTTGTGATACGGGATTGTCGGTCATCAAGGTTGATTGATTTGTTGCTGACGAATTTCCCCCGCCGCCACCGCCACAGCCATGCAGCAATAGAAAGATTATGGCCATAATAACTTTTAAGGATTGCAGGGTAATTGCGCTGTTATGTGATTTCATATTCAGACTCCATATTTTTTCTGTATTCATACAAGTTCTCCTTGACGCTGAATAACAGGTTCAAGGATGGGTGGTATACGTGTCAGCACCGGCACGCCCGTCAGGATTTCAAGTCGGTCACGGCGGCGTAGGCTGGTGTCACTGATTTCCAGAAGCAGAGCAAGCCCGCAGCCAAGAAAAAGTCCACCGAAAATACCGGCGATGACAAATAGATAAAGTGACAGGTTGGAAGGCGCCGTTGGCGTAAATGGCAGATCAATAACCTTGATTCTTTTGTCTCGTTCGAATACACCTAATGAACCGGTGATGCGGGCTTTTTCATGACGTAACAAAAGGTCGTCGTAGAGGTCACGCTTTACTTTAAGATCACGCTCCAGTTTAGAAAGTTCACTTGCATTTGCACCATAGCCATTGATCAGGTTTTCCAGATTGGCTGTCATTTCTTTCAAGCTTTTTATTTCTTCATTCAATTCTGCAACTTTGCTGCGAGATAGTTGCAGGTTTTCAAGCTGGGAGACTAGCAGTGGTTGATTACTTTTTTCAGAGTTTATTGGTGCGCTACTGGCAATATCCCATAATTTATTAATATCGATCGTTTGTTGTTTTTGGCTAAGAATATTAAGGCGTTCTTCCTCCAGTCGACGTAGATTGCGCAAGGCACCTTGAATGCTACTATGTTTATCAGTATATCGTGCGCGGCTCAGCGCCAGTTCGCCGCGAATGCGTACGATCTGTTCTTCAAGTCGTCCCAGTACAGGATTGGTTTTGGATAACTGTTGATCAAGCCCACCCAGACTTTGTTTGGCACCAGCTATTTCGGCTTCACGTTCAGACAAGCGTTGTTTTAATTTTGTTAGGTGAGCGATATTGGTAAGATGTAACTCTGGAAGTTCAGTGGCATGTCGGTCTTTAAATTCCGCCAGTGCGTGTTCTGCCTTATCTAGTTCTACCTGGCGTTGTTTTAGGTGTTCACTCAGGAAATGACTGGAATCTTTTATTGATGAGCGTTCAGGTGCCAGCAATTGCTCGACGAACTGCCTGCTGACAGCTTCCAGTGTTTGTTTCATGCCATCAGGGTTGCTTGATTTATAATCAATGCGAATTAAATCTTTGCCTTGCATTTTTACTACCAGAGCGCTGGATAGTTCATTGATGATTTCATCATGTTTTTGTGCGGAAGTATTTGCATTGATGAGTTTGAGTTCCTCTGCAACAGTGCTGAGAATGTGACGACTGTGTAGTAGTGTTTTTAAAGCATTCATGCGTTCCTTGAGCATGGCGGAGACGGCCAGATCCTCCAGAAAGGGATTCATTTTTGCAGTTTCCTGGATCAGCATACTGGTATGTGATGAATACTGTTTTGGAGTGAACATGCCAATAAGCAAGCCTATTACAGGCAGTATTAGTATCGGTACTGCGATCACATATCGATGGCGCCATGCACCGGATAGAATATAAAATACATTATGTGTCAGGCTGCTCACAAGGCCTCCAGCCAGTCTGATAATTGTGCAGCGCGTGCTTCCCATGTGTGCTTATTGACAGCACTACGTTGTTTTTCCTCGTTGATTGCACGTTGTAGTGATAACGCCATTGCGTCGACCATGTTTGTGGCATTGTCTACGGTGTGAACAAGGTGTAGGTAAGGCTCAAGTGCCGGGATAGAGGTACTGATAATAGGAGTACCTGCAGCAAGATATTCACGCAGCTTCATTGGATTGCAGGCTTTAACCATTGCATTGTTAATAAAAGGTAACAGTGAAACATTCCAGTGTTGACTGTATGACGGAAGCTGTTCATGTGGGCGTTCACCCAGCATGATGACATTTTCAAACTGATCAAGAGCACAGTGATCAATTGCTGGTTTACCAATAAAAACAAAATGCCAGTGTGGACATTGTCTGATGGTTTCTTGCAGGAGTTCATAATCCAGGCGGTTATCAATGCTGCCATAAAAGCCGGCAATAGGGCGGCCATCATCCGGTAGATCTTTGGCTCTGGGCGCGGGTTTACTGAATAGCGAAAAGTCAACGCCATGATAAAGCAAGCGAGTTGTTTTTTTGGGAAAACGCTGCGCCAGCTCATCGCTAGTTGCGATAATCATGTTGGCTTTTTGCACCAGTTCGCGCTCACGTTTGGCGACCGTATGGTGATCTACTCCGGAAAGGGCAGAGAAATCATCACAGCAATAATAGACCAATGCATATTCATCCAGATAGCCGTATAGATCAACGGCAGTTGGTAGTGATGTCCATAGTATTGGGGTGTTCAGTTGGGCTTTTTTTATCACAGGCAATATTTGTTTCTGCAATAGCCGTGCTGCAAGACGTCGCGCTAGCCAGCTGCGTGGTGCGGGTAGTGTGCGTGGATAGACGATATTGAAATTGTCATTAAGAGGTTTTTCTGAAACGTTAGTTGTCTTAGCTTTACCCGCGGTTAATTTTTGCCAGGCACGTTTGAGATCACGCCAGCCCAGTATTGGTTGGCGTAGGCCAATGGAATTAATCCAGACTATTTTGCGTGTTTTCGCCAGTTGGCTTATCAGGGATTGTGTACTGCTAGGCAATTTGCCCCAGTCTTCACCGAATACAATAAGATCTCGAATCATTTTCAGGCGCTCTTTTTGTCGTTAGAAGGATCAAGAGAGCGAATGACACGAGCTGGTATTCCACCTGCCAGTACCAGCGGCGGCAGGTCACGCGTGACGACACTTCCGGTAGCGACAATAGTCCCATGTCCGATGCGGACTCCTGCTGTTACTGAAACGCCAGTGGCTAGCCAAACATCATCTTCAAGAATAATGTCACCAACCTGCTCATCGGTTTCAGGTAAACCGGCAGCACGTGCTTCAGCATCTAAAGGATGGCCTGGATATCCTGCTAACAAGGTACGACCAGCAATGCGGACGTTGTTACCAATATCTATACGGCTACCGACTGCGATTGTGGTCATCCAGCCAATATCAACATTGTTACCAACGTGTAGTTCTGGAAGCTGTGTGGCACAGGTTCTTCCGCTAAAGGTGGTAGAGCCTGAGACGCGACAGTTGTTGCCGAGTCTGATCTGAATCGGTCCACTGATGTATGGCAGTCCGCCGTAGAGATAGAGGTTTCGTCCCACGGAATTCAGTCGGCCTTTTAATAAAGGTGTCCAGCAGAATATACGGGTCAGACTGATTAGCACTGTACGTAGAGTGCAATAACCCGAATAGACTGGACTCATGACTAACCGAGGCGCCGGTATTTCAAATAAACGAAGTGCCTTAAGTTTTTTGAACAGGATCTGTACAAAAGGACTTTGACTGGTTTTCAGCCACTGTTTGGTTTGATTCAGGGTCAGGCTTCTCATAAGGTGTTACTCCACGGTGACAGATTTGGCGAGGTTGCGAGGCTGGTCAACGTCAGTGCCTTTTAAAACTGCAATGTGATAGGCCAGTAGTTGTAGTGGCAAGGTATAGAGAATGGGCAGGAGTAACTCATCTACTTCCGGCATAACAATGGCATCATCAATGTAGTCTTGTGCAGCAGTGATGCCGGTTTGATTGCTAATCAGAATGACCTTGGCGCCACGTGAATTGACCTCGCGCAGATTGGATAGTGTTTTATTAAATAGTGCGCCGGGCGGTGCGATTACGACGACAGGCATTTGATCGTCGACCAGGGCAATAGGGCCATGTTTTAGTTCACCGGCGGGATAAGCCTCGGCATGAATGTAGCTGATTTCTTTAAGCTTCAGTGCTCCCTCCAGTGCCAATGGAAAACCGTAGCCGCGTCCAATGTAGAGCATATTGTTAACATGTTGTAGCTTGGTTGCGATGCGCTGAATCGCATGATCGTCTTGTAAAAACGCGAGCATGATTTTTGGCAAGGATTGTATCTGTTTAAGCAGGCCGTTTTCTTTTTCTGCTGTTATGGTGTTTTTAGTGCGCGCTATATTAATGGTCAACATAAGCAATGCTGCCAGTTGAGCCGTGAATGCTTTGGTTGAGGCTACGCCAATTTCTATTCCTGCAAGGGTTGGTAATACACCGTCACTTTCTTTGGCGATGCTGCTATTGCTGACGTTAACAATCGATAGGCAGGTTTGTGAGGCATTTTTGCTATGACGAAGTGCTGAAAGGGTGTCGGCGGTCTCGCCAGACTGTGAGATAAATAATGTAACATCATCCTGATGAAGTGGAGCGTTTCGGTAGGAATACTCTGACGCGATATCAAGATTAACCGGTAAGCTAGCAAGATCTTCCAGCCAGTATTTTCCGATCATGCCTGCATATAGTGACGTGCCACAGGCAATAATGGAGAGGCGTTGTAATCGATTATAACTTAACGGGTGTGGTGGTAGCCTGACTTTAGTACCTGAAGTATCCAGGTAGTGAGCAATTGTATTTTCAAAAACCTGTGGCTGCTCATGGATTTCTTTTTTCATGTAGTGTCGATATCCCTGTTTACTAATACTCTGTTGTTCTATTGTGGAGATGAGTTGCATGCAGGCTGTGACGTTATGACCATCGTCATCAGTGATGACCAGTGTGCTGCGGCTGATGCAGGCCAGTTCATTGTCTTTGAGATAACAGATTTCATTTGATTTGTTACTCAATGCGCTGGCATCTGATGCGAGATAGAAGCCACCGTCGGCCTGACCAATGACCAGTGGACTTCCTCTGCGTGCAGCGAATATTTTGTCAGGTTGATCATTGAAAACTGCAGCGATAGCAAAACTACCATCAAGGGCGCTGATGGCTTCTTGTATCGCCTGTTGATTATTAAAACCACGGTCTAATGCCTGGTTAATCAATAGTGGAATAGTTTCGCTATCGGTATCGCTTTCGAATTTATAACCATCTTGTTCAAGCAGATCATGAAGCATTTTATAATTTTCGATAATGCCGTTATGAACCACAGCCACCTGTTCTGTCATATGAGGGTGGGCATTCGACTTAGTCGCTGCACCATGTGTTGCCCAGCGAGTATGGGCGATACCGATGGAGCCTTCCAAAGGCGATATTTTAAGCAAGCGCTTGAGGCTTACGAGCTTCCCCTCTGCGCGTCGTCGTTCAAGCCCTTGTTGTCCAATGATGGCGATGCCAGCAGAGTCATAACCACGATAGGATAGATTATCAAGACCTGCCATTAAACTATTGGTGACTGATTGGCCATTGATAGCCCCGAAGATTCCGCACATTGTGATAGCCCTCTATTGTATTGGTATAAGAGCTATTGCATAGATCGAGCCAACTTATTTCTACTATATAAATCAGTCTCTTACGAATTTATCGAGAGGACGCCAAGTTTGCAGTTTCGATAATTTTGCAAACTGCTGTGCGCTTTGCGAATAATTAAATTACGTTGACACAATTGCGACCACGCTGTTTTGCTTTATATAGCGCTTTATCTGCGCGTGCCATCAGATCTGTTGCATCATCTGAATTTGGGAGAAAACTGGTGAGGCCAAAACTGGCGGTAATGGTTATTGTTTTCGATTCTATTTTAATAGGCATTTTTTCTATGATGGATCGGTATCGCTCGCATGGTTCTATAGAATGGGCGCTATCATTTCCTGGTAGACAGATGCAAAATTCTTCGCCGCCAACACGGCCTATACTATCTTCAGTTCTCAGGCTGTATGTGAACAGTGAAGCAATGGATTGTAATACGATGTCTCCGGCTTCATGTCCATGTGTGTCATTGATATTTTTAAAAAAGTCCAGATCCATGTAGGCCAGGGACAGCGGTATGTTGTGACGGCGTGAGCGTGCCATTTCTGATTCGAGAATGGCTTTAAAGCGGCGTCGGTTAGGTAATTGAGTGAGTTCGTCAGTATGCGCGAGTATTTCAAGCTGTTGTTTCGCGGCGACCAGTTTTTTTCGCATATTGGCAATGCGTTGCATAGCGGTTATTTTGGCTTTTAATATAGTTGCATCAACAGGCTTTGTCAGATAATCATCTCCACCTGCGTCAATACCATGTGCAATATATTCGGAACCGCAGCGTCCACTGAGAAAAATAATGGGGCACCATTCTTCATTTTGTTCGGCTTCCAGTTTGCGAATGCGACGCGCTGTTTCATAACCATCTATTCCAGGCATAAGAACGTCAAGAATAATCAAGTCGATTGTTCCGGGATTAGTGGCCAGGTATTTAATGGCTTTCAAGCCACTGTTTAATTCTAGTACCTGATTGCCCAGCCAATGCAACATCGCCTGTAGTAATGAACGCTCACTAGCCGAGTCATCGATAACCATAATCGATAGGGTTTGTGTATCTTCTTTAATGGGTAATCCGTGCATGGTATTCTCTTGTAGTTGAGGGTGATGGGGTTACTGCGGGCAAGTTTGTATTTACCCAATGAGCAACGGCGATCAGTAGCGCGGCAAGAATGTAGATTGGCCAGGTAAAACCCTGAGTTAAAAATGTACCAGAGACAACGGTTCCTACCAGTCCTGCGAGCACGGCCTGCGCTGTAGCATGTATGAATGGATCAACTTTATTACGTTGTTGCTCAATTTTATTCAGAGTGTGAATCGCGGTTTTGATCAACATGAAAATGATAGAAATAAAAACGATCAATCCCAGAAAGCCGGTTTCGGCCAATACGCCGAACCAGGTGCTGTGAACGGCATGATTTAGTCCGTCCCAATGCGGACTGTAAAAAAAATAGTTCGAATAGAAGTTATCGATACCGACACCTGTTAGTGGGTTGTCCACGGCCATGCCAAATGCTGCTTCCCAGGCATATAAACGACCCATGGCCGAAGCGTCGATACCGGCTTCGGCGGCACCACCTGATGATCGTTCTGAAATGCCGGCAATCACAAACAATGCGATAGCCGCTACTATAGCGATGGAGATGAAAAGTGTTTTTGATTGCATGCGTCGATAGCCGTAGACACCGAATACGGCCAGAATACCCAGAAGACCACCGCGACTTTGGGTTGCGATAACGGCAAAAAACATAATGGGTACGCAGATCAGGCCTAATAACCGGCTCATACGACCAATGCCATCAGTCATCATTAAGCTGATAGCAAATGCGACCGGAAACATCAGCACCAGAGCAAGATCGTTCGGGTCACCTAATACCGAGCTGATATCACGCCCGATAGTGACGCGAGTTCCTTCAAGCAGGCCAATGGAGTTGACAGAATTATAGAGTGCTACCAGGCCAACCATTAAGCCGGCGATTGTGATCAGTCTGGATGCCAAACCAAAATCATTGGCCGTGCGGGTGAGCCACGCAATGGCAAAAGTCATCAAGGCGATTTTCCAGTAAATGTTTTTGAAATACTCAATAGCGATGGGACGATTACTGGACATGATGACACCGATGAGTACCAGTAAAAAAAATACCGATAATGCCGTCAGCTCCGGGCGCCAGTAAATTTTAACTTTTCTAGTTAAGCCGACATGCCAGATCAGTGCACCCAGAGAGGCCATTGATAAGAGCAGGGGAAACTTTAGTGGATAGAGTTGTGGAAATACTTCATGTATTCGGAAGAAGGAGAACACAACAAACAACAGTACCATCAAAAATGGTTGTCTTAATGTAAACAAAATGGCGACAGGAATGACAGCAAGGGCAATAACAATAGCCGGGTGAGGAATCAGTTTCCAGGCAATACCGATCAATAGGCAGACTGCAATAGCCAGTAATGCATGGGTCGATTGATCGTGTGTGCCCAGGTTCATGACGATAGAACCTTTGTGCTAGTTAATGCCGGAATAGAAACCAGTTTGCAAAGCAGGGCAGTTGCTATCAGGCTGATAACGGCTATCAGCATTATCAGTAAAGTTTGCCAGGTAATACTAATTTGAGTTCCTACGCCTATCCAGAAAATAGTGATACCCGATATCAGGGAGAGCGATCTAAGATCAAAGGGTAGTGGTAGAAAATATTGGCCAGCAATAAAAAATAATAATAATCGAAGCGCCTGCGCCAATATTAGCGCAAAGATAACACCCCAGACAGCATATACCGGCGCCCATAAAAGCATTGCGGCGATGCCAACTGCAGAGGCAATTGTATTAATAATTAACTGCGCCGAGGTTGTTTTTCCAGTGAAGCAACCCAGCTTGAAAAGTTCTACCATTTCCCTCAAGAGCATGATCAGTACCAGCCCAAGTACATATTGTCCTGCCATTGCATAGCTATCGGGTAGCAACCAGGTAATCAGTAGTGGTGAAATTATACTGGTTAGTACTGACACTATTAGAATAAGGACGACACCTAAAGAAATAAATCGGACGACTTTCTCCCGGCCATTTTTTTCATTAAGCACGGCAAAACGACGCGGTGACCACCACATGGTAAAAGGCTGCATCAGTAGTACAACCGCCAGTGCAAATTTTGCAGCGACGCCAAACTGGGCAACATCGGTGAGTGATGTGTGCTCGGCTAAAACCCATCGATCCAGACCATTCAATGCAAAAGCGACCAGGCCACTTCCAACAATTGGCAAGCTATATATAAATGACTGAACACCCGTGTTACGTGTTAATCCAATGCCGGTATCACGAATATGCAGATAGCCAAGTACGATGACCTGTATCACGGCGGCAATCAGTGCGGCTTCCAGTATTCCTGCAACCCCCCGATCAAAGGAAAGCTGAACAACAACTATTAATGCTTGTGTTGTAGCACGACCGGTAGTGGCGAGAAAGAAACTGATGGCACGATTACGCATGCGTAACCAGCCAAGAGGAATAGCAATGCAACCTTCGAGTGCCAGCATTGACAAAACCAGCTGTACTTCATAAACAGTTGGTTTTCCAGGAATCCAGCTGGCAATGAGTTCGGCCATTAGCCATCCGCCGGTAATGGCGATACTACCAATGATCAATGTCAGTGTGAAAATTTCTGCTGCTAAACGCCGCTGTTGTTGTGGGTCTCGAGCAGCGCCTGCAAATCTGAACAAGGTATCTTCCAAACCCATGCCGACAAGGATACTGCCAATGATAGCCAGAGTACTGATAACCTCAAGACGTCCAAATTCCTCTGTTGATAAATGATGCGCTATAAAGGGTAGCATCAATAGTGATACCCCTTTCATCAGAGCGATACTGATTCCATAAATAAAGGTTTGTTTCAGACCACTGGGAAGACGTAACATCATGGTGTTATTTTTGACTGAGCCAAAGCGGGTTGTTTTGTTTTGGCGGCTTCGGTTATTCCCAGTATGTTATTCTTGATAGATTGGTACTGGGTAGTGGCGCGATATTCAAGAGCGAGGCTGGCACCCCTGGATCCCAGCAGCATGACATAAATCATATTGTTACTGAGCGAAAACAAATTGGCCGCCAGATCAATTGCATTGCCAGGTTCGTACTTAATGCAGTTAACGCCATGCGTCAGTATTTGGTCCCAGTAGGCACCGTCTGCAGGAATTACCACACAGTGTCCTGATGTCATTGCTTCCAGTATGGAAAGACCAAAAGGTTCTTTGTAACTGGTAGAAACAAAAATACTTGCGTTGCTGCGTATTTCATCCAGATTGTTTGGCGCTGCATGCCAATAGACTGATTCCATTGTTACAGGTGCGCGGCTGACCGGCAGGGATGTCTGTTTAGGTTGTATGTAACAGATATGCGTTTTGGGTCGATTCTGGTTTTCGAAAATATCTAATGCATCGATCAGCGTTTCCAGGCCTTTCCACTTTAGTAATGATGCGGCCCAGAATATAACGGGACTGGTATATTGGCAGGGCTGTGGCCAGTTATGTTCTGACAAGCCATTTTTCATGATTTGGTAGCGAGAGTCAGACAGGTTTTCATTTTTGTTTGTTACTCTTGAAAGTGCTGCAATCAATGAGGCAGAGGAGCTCTCCAGATAGTGCACTTTATTTGCTGCCTTCAGGCAACGTCCAATGGTACGCGAACAGGCAACCGGACCATGTACCAGTTGAGTAATATTGAAACCCAGTAGTGGCTTTATTAAATAGAGAGATAAGTCTACACCGGGCCCTGATGCCCCTAAGGCAACATCAATTTTGCCAAAACGTAAACGTGTTATTAATAGATTAAATGCAATAAACAAATGGCGTAAAAAGTAAGGTATGCCTTGTTGCTGTTTTGCAAGCCAACGAGGTTCAAAAAGCTGCACTCGTTTCAGGTTTTCCCATTGCCATGATTCAGCGTCTGCTGATAGCACAGTAATTCTTATTTGCTGTTTGTCGAGCAGTCGCAGAATATTTTCTGTGGCAACCTTTGAGCCGCCTGCAAAGGCTATCGGGTCAATAACGACAAGGTGACGATTAATGCCCATGGATTAGCCCCTTGAATGATTTACCGAGCACCTGGCGAGTGGCATTCACTAATGGATGTAAAACTTGCCAATGACTGTTCCAGCGCATATGCATTTCAGGTTCATATAACATTCGCGTGTAAAGTCGTTCAAAGTCCCTGGTATTGCGTTTAATCGAAAAATTATTGATGACATGCTGGCGACCCGCAGCCCCCATTTCATTGCGCAGCTCAGGTGAATGATAAAACATATGCATGGCTTTGGTGAGCGCACCAATATCCTCTGCGGCAAACAGTTTTCCAGTTTTACCTTTGATAACGACATCTGGGATTCCACCTAGCGAAGGGGCGACTACGGCTAATCCGGCCAGACTTGCCTCAGCCAATACCAGCCCGAAGACCTCTTCGCGTGCAGCAGAGACATACAAATCAGCACCTTTCAATAATGCGCTGACATCGGTACGTTCGCCCATCAATATTATGTTGCGTTGTATATCAAGCCATTGAATCTGTTTTTGTAATTGTAATCGCTCAGGGCCATCGCCAATAATGACAAGCCGAGCGGGGATGCCAAGCGCAATAAGCCGGGCGATAGCCTCAATAATCAGATCAGTACCTTTGCGATGGATAAGGGATCCAACAGTTGCGATAACAAAATCATTTTCATCAAAACTTAATAGATGTCGAAGATCAGTTTTTGTTTGTTGCTCAAGTCGATTGATGTCGATCCCATTTGGGATGACGCATGTGCGCTGTTGCGGTAATCCATCGTCCAGTAATTGATTGATAACAGGCTGGCTGACACCCACTGTCATTGCAACTTGGTGTAGTCCCAGTGTTAATCTGTCACGTAGTGGATAGCAGGAATGAAGATGTGCGACCAAAGGAACTTTCATTGCACGTGAAACCATGTTCAGCCATTGGTTAGGTGCACCGCTATTAGCATGTATCATTTTTACATTATGTTCTTCGATCAAATATTTGCCAAAGTTGATTAAAGAAAAAAAGGCACTAAAATGAAATCGGGGTTTATGCCATCCAAATAGCAGCGGGAAATCTGTGTGATATGTCGTTACATTTAGCTTGCGTGCTGCATCTGCCATCACTTTGCAATTACACCAAACAATTGGATTGAATTTTTTACGATCAATGTGAGTTATTAAATCCAGTAGGCAACGTTCACTACCACGTATCCATTCATTCCCGTAATGGGTGAAGAGAATAGAAATGGGCTGTTGTTGATTGTCGAGTTGTGATGGCATGCAAGTCTCCTTAAAACATTTTCGATATTGATAGTCATTGCAAGGAATGCGCCAGCGATGGTGCTTGTGGGTTTAGTATCGTTTTATTAGCAGAATCGAAAGTATTGGTTGATTAATTCATGAGTTTTTTGATGATTGCTTCGCAGACTGCAATTAAATCGCGATTTGCCTGTAACAGTTAATCAGTTCAGGTATGGCGATAGCAGCAGTGAATCGTTGTTGAATCTTGTTTCTGGCGGCCTGTTTATAATCGAGTCGACCTTGCATGGGCATGGCTATCCATTCTCGTAAGGCTAAATCCAGTTCATTGATATTTCCTGCTGCAGCTAGCCAGCCATTGATGTTGGAATCGATAAGTTGATCAAGTGCGCCAACACGGGAGGCGAGCACGGGTATACCTCGTGCCATAGCCTCTAGTGCGGCCATTGGCAATCCTTCGTGGCGTGATGGCATAACCAATAGGCCAATTCGCGGCCAGATCAACGTCATATCATTTTGCTGTCCATGAAATATTACATTCTCGCTTGCAGCGGGCCTTAGCGCTGAATATTCTGGTCCATCACCGTATATATGAAAGATTTGTTGCGGAAATCGACTGGCAAGTTGCAAGAAATAATCAGGGCCTTTTTCAGTGCTTAGTCTGCCGACAAAAGCAATCTCATTTCCAATAGAGGTTTCCACGTTAGTGGTGTCGATAAAATTATCAACTACGTGTGCAGCAACCGGCAGACGTTCGGCAATCTGTGGGCTAACAGCAAAAATCATCGATGCAATACGTGCACTTTGTCTGTCAAGCCAGTGATAGAGTTCCAGTTTACCCGACGCTATTTCACCGGTATGGTAAGTTGAAATCACCGGGGTTTTGCATAACCCAGCAGCAAACCTTCCGAATATTCCAGCTTTGTATCCATGTGTATGCAATATCCGTGGACGTGAATTGCGCAGTGCTTTCCATAGTGTAATAAATCGGCCGTCAAGACTTATTGTTCTAATGCCACTTTGTTTTAATGCCGTGCGTAGAGGATGTTCGCCGAAATGAGTGAGAAAGATAACCGCAACTTTTTCACCCTGGTTTTTAAGGCCTTCAGCTAATTGTTGTACATGCGTTTCAATTCCACCGGGTTTTCGACTATCCAGTATTAACCATATCTCAGTATTTTTTATCTTCATCTTTTCGCTCATTAATAACAAGGTGTAAATGAACTACGTGCAATTTCAGTGCCGATAATACCAGTGTGGGGGAGCTCTATGCATTCATGAGCAATACGCAAATAATCTATGTAGATAGATGCGAATTGCGATGCAGTGTGCTCAAAAAGACTTTGTGTCGACTGTAAAAATGCCAAAAAACACAGATGGCATGTAGCTTGCTATTACTCTGGAACTAAACAACACAAAGTGGAGAATTAACATGGCAAATTATCTGGTAACAGGTGGTTGTGGTTTTATTGGGTCGCATCTAGTGGATAGTCTGATAGGTGATGGTCACCAGGTACGCATCCTTGATGACCTGTCGACAGGCAAGATGGAAAACATTCCATCTCAATGTGAAGTAGTTGAGGGTGATATTGTAGATATTCAGACTGTACGTACTTGTATGGAAGGTGTAGATGGTTGCTTTCATCTTGCTGCAATCGCATCGGTGCAGGAGTCAAATGAAAACTGGGTTAGAACTCATCGGATAAACCTGACCGGCACTATTAATGTCTTTGAAGCTGCGAGGCTAAACAAAACCCCTGTGATCTACGCATCGTCTGCGGCAGTATATGGCGATAATGCCGACATACCATTAAAGGAAAGCTCGGCACTCAGACCTCTGACAGCATACGGAGCTGATAAACTAGGGTCGGAATTGCATGCTCGTGTAGCGACGCTAGTCCATGGGGTACCGACGACAGGCCTGCGTTTTTTTAATGTCTATGGACCAAGGCAGGATCCTTCGTCACCATACTCTGGTGTGATTTCAATCTTCATGGATCGTCTTCAGAAAGGCGAAACGCTGACCATTTATGGTGATGGTGAACAGACGCGCGATTTTATCTATGTTAGTGATGTGGTCCGTTATCTGCGTACATCGATGCAGAATGTCGGGCGTTACCCAACGGTATTTAATGTCTGTACAGGAGAGTCAGTAACGGTCAATCAGTTGGCCACAAGCATGATGTCTATCAGCGGAGTGCAGATTAACATCGAGCATAAGCCATCGCGCAAAGGTGATATCCGGGGGTCGGTTGGCGATCAGCGCTATACTAATCAAACCTTAAATATCTCGGCCACATACGCATTAATTGAAGGGTTAAGAGAACTGTTAAATGCCAATGAAACTGAGGCATGTAAAATGATTAACATGAGTGCCTGATTCTTCTGTCAACAGAGATAGATCTGGATTCGTAGTTGTTATCCCGAGTTGGCGACCGATTTTATCGAGCTGATGATTCAGGCGTTATGCAGGGAGCGGGATTAAGTATGGCGCAGGTTAAGGAAATAGTATCAATACAGTGAGCCAGGTGTTGGAACAACAGTGACCGTGTGGTTGCCCATTTTGTGATGTTGATTTTTAGTCAGTTTCCCAGCCTTGTTTTTTACGATAGATCGTTGATGGGCTGACATCAAGCAGTGCGGCTGCTTTTGGGATGTTACCATCACATCGTTCTATCGCACGTTCTATTGTCTCCCGTTCAACACTGGCCAGAGATTTTATGGATTCGATGGTAGTCTTTTTAATACCTTCCGGTGTTTGTATGGCCTGAACAAGCTGGGACAGCTCTTTTTCGTTTAACGAAGTATTCAAAGGAGCCGGAAGATGGTCCAGTGTGACAGCTTGATCATTATGTAAAACTACAATATTTCGGATAACGTTTTGAAGTTGACGTACGTTGCCAGGCCAATTGTAACGACGCAGGATAACGTCTACCTCGGGCGAGAAGCTTTTAAACTCTTTGCCTTCTTCTTTTGAATAGGTTGTCAGGAAGTACCGGGCAATTTCAATGATATCATCACCTCGTTCACCTAATGGTGGCAGGTGTAGTGGCACGACATGCAGCCGGTAGTACAGGTCTTCCCTGAAGCGGCCGCTAGCAACGTCTTCTAATGGATCCCGGTTAGTCGCACAAATAAAACGAAGATCAACTTTTTCTATCTTGCTGCTACCGACCTTTTGAAAACTACCTGTTTGGATAAAGCGTAATAATTTGGTTTGTAGATCCAGGTCCATTTCACATATTTCATCGAGAAATAAAGTACCGCCATCGGCCAAAGTGGCAGCGCCTTTGCGCTCGGTTACTGCACCGGTAAAGGCGCCTTTTACATGGCCAAATATTTCACTTTCCATCAGGTCACGTGGAATAGCGCCACAATTTAAAGCGATGAAGGCTTGTTTTGCGCGTGCCCCCTGTGCGTGAATAGCTTCAGCACATACCTCTTTTCCAGTGCCACTTTCACCGGTAATGAAGACAGTAGCCTTGCTTGGTGCAGCTGCATCAATGATACGATAGACCGCCTGCATTGGCAGGCATGAACCGATGAAACCATGGTAACGCTGACGTTCAAATGTATTTTGATAGTCGTCTACCAGATGTTGTAAACGTGATCTCTCAAGCACATTTCGAATGGTTGTTTTCAAACGACTGGCAGTAACGGGTTTTTCCAGAAAGTCTTCAGCACCGATACGCATTACATCTACCGCGACATCGACTGAGCTATGGCCGGTGATGACAATAACACTGGTAGGGAATTTTTCCTTTTGCATCCAGCGCAGGATTTCTTGTCCGTCCATGTCCGGCAGTTTAAGATCCAACAAAAGCAAATCAGGT
>Ga0316205_10003087_pt1 | contig 16174 bp, 16 predicted proteins | sample 3monthpyrite_MG_FD_204941 | JGI IMG/M metagenome (GOLD analysis project Ga0316205, IMG submission 204941) | Microbial mat bacterial communities from mineral coupon in-situ incubated in ocean water Damariscotta River, Maine, United States -... | ecosystem: Environmental > Aquatic > Marine >... | reverse complement strand
ATAAACACAAATAACAGGGCCAAAAATTTCTTTGCATGTGACAGATGTGTTTTCAGGCGGGTTAAATAATACCGTGGGTGAATAACAGCTATCAGAGATTTTTCCTTCGCCAGAAATTTTTTCAGCCCCGGCGCTTATTGCTTCTTCTACCCATTCATTGATGCGATCAGTTTCTGAGTGTCTAATAATGGGGCCGACATCGGTTTCGGCCAGTGTAGGGTCGCCCACTACCATGTTATTTCCCAGTTCTGCAATTTTTTCCGCTACCTGTCTGGCTATACTTTTTTTAGCAAAGACTCTCTGAACAGAAACACATACCTGACCCGCATGATAGAAGCCACCTTTTGCGAGCATAGGTAATGCACTGTCGAGGTCTGCATCAGCTTCTACTATAACCGGTGCAACGCCGCCGTGTTCTAATGCACATCTGGCTCCGGGGGCTAATTTTGAGCGTAACATCCAGCCTACTTTTGCACTGCCTATAAAGCTGAAAAAGCCAACCCGGCTGTCTGTTACCAGAGACTCTGCAACGGCATGGCTTTGCGGCGTCACCACCTGTGCCCATTCTTCAGGCAAGCCCGCCTGATGAAAGAGTTTTACTAATTCATAACAGGAAAGCGGGGTATCATCGGCGGGTTTTACTATTACCGGGCAACCCGATGCTACTGCTGGCCCAACCTGATGAACTATCAGGTTTATAGGGTGATTAAATGCACTAACAGCTACTACAACGCCAATTGGCTCGTGTGATGTGAATGCCAGACGATTCATTGATGCCGCATTTAATCCCATTGGGATTTCTTCACCGTGATTATTACGTATACATTCGATACAATTCTTAATACCATCAATTGCGCGTGCCATTTCAACTTTGGTATCGTTCAGGGGTTTACCGCCTTCCTGAGCTGAAATAAGAACTAAACGATCAGCGTTCTCTTCCATTAAATGAGACAGTCGAGTCAAAATTTCAATTCGTTGTTCAGCGCTTAACCACTTTGATCGGTCATTATATAATCGACTAGCTGTACTTAACGCAAGGTCAATAGCTTCTGCATCAACCTGATCTACGGTTGCCATTAACTGGTTATCAAAAGGTGCTGTTACGTTTAACTTGCCACTGGCTTTAACATTACCCGCTATCAAATTGTTATAGTGTGAACTCATTTTATTCCTTAATGCTGAATTAGCATTCTATTTAGCAATGGCCATTAGGTTGTGATGCAAAGTCTGTTAATGGTAAATTTTTAAATTGGGCAGGCAATATCACCCAGGCGCTCTGTCAGTATCATATTTTCACGATAATCAATAGGAACGACTACCAGGCTCGGGCCGTCTTCTTTAAATGCGGCCTCAAGCGTGCTTTTAATATCAGAAGATTTTTTAATACTATGTCCATTCCAGCCAAACGCTTCGGCTAATTGCATCCAGTTTGGGTTATCAAAAGCTAAGTCAGTGTGTCGACCAAACTGACTTTGTTGTTTCCATGCAATTAAACCATATTCATTATCCTCCCAGACCATAACAACACAGTTTACGTTCAGGCGTTTAGCCGTTTCCATTTCCTGTACATTCATCATAAAACCCGCATCACCACATACAGCTAATACGCGCTTATCTGGATGTACCATTGCGGCGGCAATTGCTCCAGGAAGTGCAAAGCCCATTGAGCAAAATCCATTAGGTATTAAACAGGTGTTAGGTTCATGGCATTGATAATGCCTGGCGACCCACATTTTATGTGCGCCAACATCTGATAGCATTATATCGTGAGGCCCCATAACCTCACGCGCATCCCATAATACTTTTTGAGGTTTTATAACATCATTGGCATCATCATCTTTATACATGGCCAGTTCCTGATGCATTTGCTCACGTGTAGCCTTTTGCTGGCTTAAGTCATAACTTAAGGCTCCGTCTTTTTCTATTCGATCAAGTAACATGGTTATGGTTTGAGCCATATCACCAATTAGTTCAACTTCCGGGTGGTAGTGGGCATCTATTTCAGCGGGATGAAAATCAGCATGAATGATATGTTTATCACCGTCCTTATTCCAGAGATTTGGGTGGTATTCAACCATGTCATAACCAAAGGCCAATACAAGATCAGATGCATCAACAGCACAGGCGACTACGTCTTTAGCCTGTAATCCAATGGTATAAAGGCAATAATCTGCATCCATATCAACGCTACCTTTACCCATAAAAGTGCTAACAACACCAATTCCCGTAGATTCACAGAAACGTCTTAATTGTTCACTGGTGCGGCGTCTAATGCAGCCATTACCAGCGAGTATAATGGGGCGTTTAGCTTTTTTAAGCATTTCATATGCTTCATCAATGATTTTATTATCCGGGCCAGGTCGGCGGAATCGACGGGGTGGTATAGGTTTAGTTGTTGTCTCCAGCTTTGCTATATCCTCCGGTAATTCAATTAATACGGCGCCGGGCTTTTCTGAACGAGCTACACGTACCGCTTTACGAATAATTTCAGGAATATTGTCCTGGTGTAATATGCTGGTCGCCCATTTAGTGACAGGTGTATACATTGTTACTACATCCATCACCTGATGCGATTCCTTATGAAGTCGTTGGGATGACCCCTGCCCTGTGAGCACTAACATTGGAGCATGGTCCATATTCGAGTCGGCTACGCCAGTAATAAGATTAGTTGCACCTGGGCCTAGTGTACCTAAACAGCATGCGGGGTTACCGGTTAAGCGACCGTAAATTTCGGCCATAAATGCCGCACCCTGCTCATGTCGACATAAAATGAATTTAATCTTCTTAGATTTCTCCAGTGATAACATAAAATCGGCATTTTCTTCGCCTGGAACACCGTATATGTATTCAATTCCTTCTTCTTCAAGACATTTTACAAATAGATCAGATGCTTTCATTTTAAGTTTCCGCTGTTTTTGGGATTAAATTAAGTGTAGTCCATATATGCAGAATAATTAATGCATATGAAATGATTTTTAGTCCTTATAACCGTTATTTAAAAAGGGTTTAATAAACTGAAAATCTATCAATGAAGTTTGTAATTAAGTTGTTTTATGCTTTGTACTATCATGAGAATCGTTAGAACAGATGCATGCAATTTCAATCTCCTTATAAAATGATAACTCTGTAAATAATCTACACCCTAATAATAGTGCTTTCTAGTTTCGATGTTTTCAACTTGTTGGGCAAATATTTTTGAATTTAGTTCATGAATAATGGGTTAATTTTTTTAAGCAGGGATTGTCCGAAAGTATAAGCAGTGCAAGATATAACAAAATGGCGTTTAACTCTGGTAAAGGAAAAGTGCGCATTATATGGCAATACATTTTGTGCTTTTATATGACTATTATGCAATTTCATCGAGTATAAAGTTGCCAGAATATAAGCGGTTATTGTCTGATTCCAATGCCCTTATTAAGTAAGTGCATGGCATAGGCAAAAAAGGCAATAGTAAATCCAATAATTATCAGAATAGCGGTGGTAATATCTGTATCACTAGTGCCTATCATGCCGTACCGAAAGGAGCTAATCATATAAAGAATAGGATTTGCTAAAGAAAGCGTCTGCCAAAAATCGGGTAACATCTCAATAGAATAGAAAATACCGCCTAAATAAGTTAGCGGCGTTAGAACAAATGTTGGGATGATGCTGATGTCATCAAAACTATTGGCATATATTGCGTTTATAAAACCCGCAATGGAAAATAATGTTGCAGTTAATGTAAATACTAACAAGCTTAGCGTATAGCTGTGCACTCGGATGTCAGAAAAGTACATTGCGACTAAAGTTACAACTATCCCAACTATAATGCCTCTGGCTACACCTCCTGCAACATAACCAACTAAAATTAAATAGTTGGGAGTGGGTGAGACAAGTAGTTCTTCAATGCTTTTCTGGAACTTCGCGCTATAAAATGAAGATACAACATTACCATATGAGTTGGTTATGACGGCCATTAAAATTAATCCGGGAACAATATAGTCCATGTACTTATAACCATTTATATCACCAATTTGAGAACCAATAAGGTTGCCAAATATAACAAAATAAAGCGCAGTGGTGATTGCCGGGGGTAAAACTGTTTGTATCCAGATACGAATAAACCGAAGATACTCCTTAATTATTATAGTTTTTAAGGCATTATATTTTTCAGACCAGCTCATATTCGGTTAACCGCCTAAATTTTCAGTTTGTGATGTTTGTTGTAATGTTTCAATAAGATCTGAGTTGTTTCTATTTTTATCAACCAGACACATGAAGAGTTGTTCAAGTCTGTTGGTCTTGTTGCGCATGCTTAATACCTGAATGCCTTCATCGGTAAGCAGTTTGAATAAATGATTAAACTGCATTTTTTCATGAATGCTGATTTCCAGTGTATTTTCATCAAGTATTTGAACATCAAAAGGGGTCAGTTCTTTGCTTTTCAGGTTATGGTTATCATTTATTGGAGACTGTAAATAGAGTATAAATGTTTCCGTATTTAACTGACTTAAAAGCGCCTTCATACTGGTGTCTTCAATAGTGTAACCATGGTCAATAATGGCTATGTTTTTACACAAACTTTCGGCTTCTTCTAGATAGTGAGTAGTCAGTATAATAGTTGTACCCTGGTTATTAATTTTAGTCAGAAATTCCCACATTGAACGACGAATTTCTATATCAACTCCAGCTGTCGGTTCATCTAATATAAGTAATTTAGGGTGATGTATGAGTGCTCGTGCAATCATTAAACGGCGTTTCATACCACCGGATAATTCACGTGCCATATCATCACGTTTATCCCATAGCTCTAATTGCTTTAAATAAGTTTCAGCTCTATCGTAGGCTTGCGCTCTGGGAATACCATAATACCCTCCCTGATTTACAAGAATTTCAATGACCCGTTCAAACTGATTAAAATTAAATTCCTGTGGTACCAGGCCAATGCATGATTTTGCCTGCGCCTGATGCGTATCATAATCATAGCCAAAAATTTTAACGCTACCGGATGATTTGTTAACCAGCCCAGAGACTATACCTATTGTGGTTGATTTGCCTGCGCCATTCGAGCCAAGTAGAGCAAAGAAATCTCCCTCCTTAACCCTTAGGTCTACACCTTTAAGCGCCTGAGTTCCATTTTTATATTTTTTCTGTAAATGGTTGATTTCTAAGGCATACATAGTCTGAAGGCTGGCTCGTTAGTTTGAATTAGCTAGTGATTATATATGACAGCTAACCGCTTATCAGGTATAACTTGAAAAAAAGCTTAAAAAATAATACGATTGTCTAATATTTGAGTATGATCTATTCATGAGTTTAATGTGTCACTATGCATATATAACAACCTTATTTAAATACAAAGTATCAGTGATAAACAGGTAAAACTATGGGAACGAAAGGTTCAGCAAACCGCCAACGAATCGTTGATGCCGCTGACCATCTTTTTTATTCACGAGGTTACAATCAAACTTCATTTAGTGATATTTCAGATGAAACAGGTATTCCACGAGGTAATTTTTATTACTACTTTAAAACTAAAGAAGACATTCTGGCTGCGGTAGTTGATGCGCGGTTGCTTGAATTTAAAAGCATGTTAAAAAGTTGTGAAGAAGAAACTTCAGATCCATTGCAACGATTGCATGCGTTGACTCGTTTTCCATTACATCATGAAGCTCAGGTGCTAAAGTATGGGTGCCCGATTGGTTCATTGAGCTCAGAGCTGGTTAAAGAGCAGGATACTGAAATATCCCAGGTGCGTTTAACGGCGGTGTTTGATTTACTAAAAGGCTGGATAGAAGAGCAACTTAATAGGTTGGGACAAAGTAATCGTAGTGACGATGTGGCTAAAGATTTGTTAGCTAAAATGCAAGGTATTATACTTATTGCTAACGTTTATAAGGATGCGCCATTTTTACACAGAAGTATTAATGATTTACAAAACTGGCTCAACCAGACGTTAAGTAACTAAATCGGATAATTTTATGAGTCAGAATATTGAATACTCCGACCCTTATGTGAAACGATTTAAAGAAGGTCGCTTCGAATCATTGATGCGCTGGCAACAGCTTGACGATTTTTGGAATACATTACGTGCCCAGATAGACGATAGTTGGTATATTTATGCAATTGGTGAAACAGCGCCGTTAGTAACCAGTAGTAAAGAAAATGCATTGAATTTTATTACTGAAATAGATCAGCTGCTTCATGAAGAGCATGATGAGTCTTATTGCGGTATTGTTTATGCTGATAATCATCAAAGCCCAGATTTTATAAAAATATTTGATCCAAATAATCTAGGTGTGAGTTGTGGGTTTAGTGAAAACCCGCCATTGCCCGGCTGGGTTATGTCAAAAATGAAGCCGGTTGATTTACAAGACGCACTACAGCCCGCTAATAATCGTCGCCGATGGTGGCAAAAGATTTTTGCTTAATTGCATGTATAGATTAAAGAAAGCCAACTAATTCGGCGTGAAGTCCAAAGTTATTTACCGCATGTAATAAACTTTTTGGTGTAGTAGCATCTAAGTCGTATTCAACAATCATTAAATGCGGCTGTGTGCCGTGATAACCTAAACCCACCACGCCTGTTAGGTCTCGCATCTGAGATTCAAGAATTGTTTGTTCTTTTGAATTAAGATTTTCATCAATATGAAGCATTATATCTGACATGTGAATATCCATAACACTCTCCTTTATGCCTGGGATGCATTACGCTCAATTTTATTATTTTGAGGAATTTTTATCCAAGTAAATCTGTTTATAGGTAGCGATTGATAAGAAAAAATTATTAGAAGGTGCCGTTGATTAAATAACCTGTCCTAGAGTGATTAAGTCATGAAGGGGCCTTATATTATATAAAATATAAGGCCCTGATATTTCTGATAAAAACATTAAGTTAAAGCATAAATTTTTTACGTAACAAATGATCAACACTTGCACGACCTGCACCGAAAAACAGTAAAGGCAATAACATGATGAAGTATGTTGCAGCAAACTCAATACCATTTTTTAGTACAGTGATACTTCCAGTACCAGTTAGCCACTCGTAATTACCATGTTCTTCTAAAAGGCTGCGGGCAGCATCACGACGTTGCACTGCATCTTGAATTAAATCCATACGCCATTCCCATGGGACAGTTAACGTTGTTTCTGGTAGAGCGTGCCAGCCGTTTCCCCAGTGAGCGGTGGTGGCAGCAACGACCATAGTAACCATAAGAGGAATAGAAAACCATCGAGTGGCAATTCCAATTAATATGGCTATGCCGCCAAAAAATTCAGTAGATCCTGCCAAAAATGCCATTAAATCAGGTAAAGGTAATCCTAAATATTCACCAAAATAATATGCCGTGCTTTCCAGATCGTTTAATTTTCCCCATCCAGCTAAAATGAAAATAGGAGCTAGATATATTCTTATTAATAACAGAGCAGTGAAATCGAGTAGTTTGATCTTTTCAAGAAAGAAGGCATGAGTATTTGCCATCATGTCTATTAGCTTGTTCATCTGGTGGCCTTTTTATAAATTTATTGTATTTGATTGACTCATGTAGAAAATTTAAGTTCATATTAGTTGTCTTTCGATTGTCCAGGGTAAATTTCTCGTAGTGATTTTGAACGACCACTTGATTGCACAATACGTGCATGGTCTCGGTTAAGTTCGCGTGGAGATTTCACGCCACAGGAGTGACCAATTACCCCGACCTCATGGATAATATTCTGGATGTAATGAGTCACTCTCCAGGATTTTTGGGTGTGCACCAGACCGCGTTGAAGCTTCTTGTCATGGGTGGTGATACCGGTTGGGCACGTGTTTTTGTCACACTGTAATGCCTGAATACAGCCAAGAGCAAACATAAAACCTCTGGCGGTGACGATAAAATCGGCACCCATACACAGCGCCCATGCAACCTCTGCAGGGGTAATAAGCTTGCCAGAGGCAATGACTTTGACTCGATCACGCAGGCCATAATGTTCCAATTTATCAATTACTAAAGGCAGGCTTTCCTGAATGGGTAGACCAACATAATCGATCAAGCTCATGGGGGCGGCACCTGTACCACCTGTTGAACTGTCGATGGTAATAAAGTCTGGGGCGTAATCCAGGCCACGCTCATTTATTTTTTTACATAATTCATCAATCCACCCATAAGCGCCAATAACAACCTTAAAGCCGACTGGCTTTCCGGTAACGCTGCGTATGTGATGAATCATATTTAATAAGTCATCGTTAGAGTTTATGTCAGGGTGACGATTAGGGCTTATTGAATCCTGACCCTCAGGGATGCCCCGAATAGCGGCAATTTCAGCTGTGACTTTTTCTCCGGGAAGTATACCGCCTTTACCGGGTTTAGCGCCCTGACTGAGTTTAATTTCGAACATTCTAACTTGTTCAATTGCGGCGAGTTCCTTTAATTTTTCATCAGACAGGTTGCCATTTTCATCTCTAACGCCATATTTTGCAGTGCCGATCTGAAATACAACATCTGCACCTCCGTCAAGATGGTAGGGGGATAGGCCGCCTTCACCTGTATTTATCCAGGCACCGGCTTTACGTGCGCCGTGAGATAAAGAAACAACAGCCGGTTTTGAAAGCGCTCCATAGCTCATGCCGGAAATATTAAAAATTGAAGCGGTAGTAAAAGGGTGTTCGCAATTTTCGCCAATAGTAACCGGTTTGGGAACTACAGCATCTTTACCTAATGTCGGAAATGGGCAGTTGACAAAGATGACAGTACCGGCAGGTTTTAAGTCTCTGGTAGAACCAAAAGCGACGGTATTACTTATGTTTTTTGCCGCTCTATAAACCCAGGAGCGTTCAGCCCGGTTAAAAGGTAGTTCTTCTCGATCCATGGTGAAAAAATACTGGCGAAAGAAGGTTCCCAGATGCTCAAACCAGTACCTGAATCGACCTATGACAGGGTAGTTGCGGCGAATAGCATGTACAGTCTGATTTCTATCTATTATGTAAATAACAATTATGAAAATTGCACCTGCACCAATTGAAGTTACAAATAATATGGCAAGAATTTGTAGGACGCTCTGGAAGAAAGGCAGTTCAGTCATATGTCTTCATCTTAGTTATTAGAGTTGTATATATAAAATAGCAGTAATCATTCGTTTTTGCTGACATGTCTGGTATTGCTTTAAAGGACAGGATTCGATTGTTATCTAAATTTCAGGCAAATAAAAAGGCCCCAATTATCGGGGCCTTTTTAAGCGAATACTGAGTGAACAGATTCGTAAGTGCTTAAGTTTCGGTATTAACTACCGCCACATTTACCTTCACCACACTTAGATTTTTTCTTACTGTCGCCGCATTTGCCTTCGCCACATTTACCTTTTTTCTTGCTGTCGCCGCATTTGCCTTCACCGCACTTAGATTTTTTCTTACTGTCGCCGCATTTGCCTTCGCCACATTTACTTTTTTTCTTGCTGTCGCCACATTTGCCTTCACCGCATTTGCCGTTTTCAGCTACAGTGATCTGGTCAGCATCTATGTTGCTCATACCAAATGGGTTTTCTGCTGCGCTAGTTATTGGGCTGAATGCCATTACAAATAAAAAACTCAATGCTGCAATTAGAGATTTGTTGAATAATTTAGTCATCTTTTTTATACCTTCTGGGTTGGTTTTTATTCAGAGCATTTGTTATTTGTGAATGCGGGTATATAACGTCGCACACGCAACAAACTAATGTTCTTAAGTTTACGGCCTGAGTCTATCCTGAATTATTCAGAAAGAACATAAAATTAGGCCCATGATTTAACTACAAGTTCACATTTTTTAGCTTTGGATAAACTTAGACACTAAATTTAAGACAAGTTCAGAATTAATATACAAATACAATTAGAATATTAGAGAAATATAATGCAGCACAGCTAATTGTTTAAAAGATTTTTAAGTGATTGCAGGTACAAATTCTCATCAGGAGGTGTGTTGTTTGATTGAGCTAACCACATAGCTTCAGCCAGACACTCAATCATGCTGTGTTCAGCGTCATGACTTGAGCCCTTCTTATTAATTAGTTTTTTATAAATCTCAGTTATTCCGGCTGGACGATTTGTTGCAAGCTGTTCACGAAGCCCTAGGTGTAAACCCATGTGTAAAAATGGATTAGTCTGTCCAGTTTCAGGCAAGAAGTCTTTATCTAGTTGATTTACAAAATCGTGGTACTCAGGATGTTCTTTAATGACATCGGTAATTTGTATTTCAAGAGCGGTTAGTATTTGTTGTTGCTGGAATTTGTCCCAGGCATCTTTATACATTTGTCTTAACTGGTTTCGATCATTTCCAAACATCTACAGTATTATCCACGATTAAGTTAAAAGAGTTTAAATATAATTTTTTTCAGTCAATATTTTTTTGTTTGAACTCGCAAAGATCTTCTATTATACATGAGCCGCAACGAGGCTTTCGTGCAATGCAGGTATATCGGCCGTGTAAAATTAACCAGTGATGTGCATCGAGTAAAAATTCTTCGGGTACGAACTTTAGTAATTTTTTTTCAACTTCAAGAACCGTTTTTCCTGGAGCAATTTTAGTACGGTTAGATACCCGAAAAATATGCGTGTCTACTGCAATTGTGGGGTGGCCAAATGCAGTATTTCGAATAACATTTGCAGTTTTTCGGCCAACGCCTGCTAGCGCTTCAAGTGCTTTTTGATCGTCAGGTACTTCTGAGTTGTGTTTCTCAATTAGTATTCTGCAGGTTTTTATAATGTTTGCAGCTTTAGTATTAAATAAACCGATTGTTTTTATATATTTTTTTAAACCGTTTTCGCCCAGCTTAAGCATTTTTTCTGGCGTATTGGCAACAGCGAACAGTTTCCTGGTTGCTTTGTTTACGCCCTTATCTGTAGATTGAGCAGATAGCGCAACTGCAACTAGTAGCTCAAACGGGGTTGAGTACTCGAGTTCAGTTGTAGGTTTAGGGTCTTCTGCTCTGAGTCGAGAAAATATTTCGATTCGTTTAAGTTTGTTCATAACAGCTAATTAGTTGATTTTATTAAACAGTCGCTTCTGATGCGCTTACTACTTGAGCTGCAGTGGTAGTTTGTTTTTTCTTATTATGGTTATCGATGACATTTTTTAAGGCAATGATTAAACCCATCCCTATAAATGCACCGGGCGGTAAAATTGCCAGTAGAAAACCAGAATAGTCATCAATGAATACCCATGTCCAGTTACGTGCGATTTCACCAAACATTAAATGTGCATTACTAAAAAGTGTGCCGTAGCCTAATATTTCTCGAATAGCACCTAGAGCAACAAGCACAAAGGTGAAACCAAGTCCCATCATTAATCCATCGAGGATAGAGGGCAATAAACTATTTTTTGAAGCGAAAGCTTCTGCTCTCGCTAATATGCCGCAATTAGTGACAATCAGTGGAATAAATATACCCAGTACAGTAAAAAGCTCATATAACCAGGCGTTCATGGATAGTTCAATAGCGGTAACGACTGAAGCAATGATTAAAACAAAAACAGGCACACGCACTTCAGGGCGAACCCAGTGACGAATCAGTGAGACTACTGAGTTAGATAAAACGAGGGTTAATAATGTTGCTAAACCCAGGCCGAGGCCGTTGATAACGGTGCCGGTAACCGCAAGTAACGGACAGAGCCCAAGCAATTGGACCAGTGCAACATTGTTGTTCCACAGTCCATTTTTGCTTATTTCATTGTAATTTGTATCACTCACTTTACGGACTCGCCTGATTTGTCATTACTAGCTTTTAGTTTAAGCTGTTTATCATATTGTTCGATTAGTTCTTTTTTATGTCTGTCAAAGTATACCAGACATAAATGTACAGCTTGTACTACAGCTCGTGGGGTAATTGTTGCTCCTGTGAACTGATCAAATTCACCGCCATCTCGTTTAACCTTCCACTGTTTTTCAACGGGTTGATTTAATGATTTACCATTAAATCCCAGCACCCAGTCACTTTTGTCTATTTCCATAACATCACCAAGCCCGGGGGTTTCCTTATGGCTAACGATGCGTACACCGGCTAATGTACCGTCAATATTAATACCAACTAGCATTTTTATTTCACCACTATAACCCTTTGGAGCTATAACAGAAAAGATCATTGCACTAATTTCATTCTCGCGTTTTGCAATATAAATAATAGATGGCTTTTCCTGGCCTAAACGGTTATCTGATTCTATTGTTATCGTGGTGTGTAATAAGTTATTGTCGTATTTTTCTGAGGGCAAAATTTGATTAAGTTTTCTTAATAATGCGAGACGTTCATTGTCAGTAATTTTTTCGGCAGTCACTTCATAGGTAACACCAACCAGAGCCGTACCTACAACAGCAAACAGTCCAAGTATTAAACCACTCACTAATATGTATCGTTTGTTACTCATCATCATCTACTTTATGGTGATGTGGAAACTCTGTCCAGCTATGGCCAAATGCGCGGGGCATGGTGTAATAGTCGAGTAATGGTGTTGCCATATTCATGAGCAGAACAGCAAATGCAATCCCGTCAGGGTAGGCACCCCAGGTGCGAATAATAAAAATAAACACGCCTATTCCGGCACCATAAAGCCAGCGGCCTTTAGTGGTTGTAGCTGCAGTTACAGGGTCAGTCGCAATAAAAAACGCAGCAAGCATAATGCCACCACTGAATAGATGAAAAGTGGGCGGCGTAAATGAAGCGTAGTCATAAAGCGCAAAGGTGTTAGATAATATAAGTAAAGCAGCAATCACTCCGGCGGGGATTCGCCAGTCAATAACCCCTTTTAATGCCAGATATAAACCCGTTGCCAGAAATAAGCCATTAACCCATTCCCAGCCAAAGCCACCGACCGAACCAAACATGCTTCCATATTCTTTGTGGTTTTCTATTTCATTAATACTGAGTTCAAGGCCAAGTTGAGTCTTAACTGTATCTAAGGGGGTAGCCATAGTTATAGCATCCCATGTGTAGGCGAGTGGTAAATCGCCGCCAAAAATAATGCTTAAAGTTTCGCTAAAAGTGAGTTGAGTATAGCTATCTAACAGGGGCGGTACCCACTGAGTCATTTCTTTAGGAAAAGAAATAATAACAACAACATAACCCACCATTGCGGGGTTAAACGGATTAAAACCGAGCCCGCCGTATAAGTGTTTGGCAACAATAATAGCAAACAGAGTGCCTATTACTGTTAGCCACCAGGGTGCTAACTGAGGTAAAGCAAGTGCCAGTAAACAGGCCGTGAGTATAGCGCTACCATCCGTTATATATGGTTTTATAGGACGTTTACGAATCCATAACATTAATGCTTCAGCAGACAGGGCGACAACAGATGCAAGTATGATGTTGATTAATACACCCCAGCCAAAAAAAACGATCATTGCAATAGTGCCGGGTATCATCGCCAGTAAAACTTTAAACATGACCCCCTGAATATTATTTTGCTGAGCAATGTGAGGAGAGCTGGCAGTTTTAAATTGCATTACATGTTTCCAATATATTTAGATTGCTTTAATGCAGTTGCGCAGGTGCATTGTTTGCCCGATGCATAAAAACATAAATGCATTTTAATTTTTGTGTTTAATTCTTTTATGTGAAAAATATTATTCATCAGGGGCGGCATTGTTAGTTTGTTTGGCTGCTTTTTTTTCCTGTACCCGTTTCATTGCCGCTTCTATCGCTGCTTTTTTAGGGTCTACCTCTGTATCGGTTCCTTCATTTTTTGCAGCCGCTTCAGCTATTTTTTTCTTCTCTAATAATTCTTTTTTCTTACGTAGCTTTTCAGCACGTTCTTTCTTTTCTCGGTCTAAACGCGCTTGTTTGAAATCGTGTCGAATACGTGCGTGATCCGATTTAATTCGGTCGCGCTCCTGATTCCATATTTCAGTTTTTGCAAACCGATAATATTGCACCAGAGGAATCTGGCTTGGGCATACCTGAGCGCAACAACCACATTCAATGCAGTCGAAGAGGTGGTAGTCCTGCACAAGATCAAAGTTTTTCGAACTTGCCATCCAGAATAGTTGCTGCGGAAGTAATTGTGCCGGGCAAACACTGGCGCAAACACCACAACGAATGCAGGGCATAGTTGCTGGTGTTTCTTCAAGTTTATTTTCAACCAGTAAGCAGTTGCAGCCTTTTATAACAGGTAAATGATCGCTTTGCAGTGTGAAGCCCATCATGGGGCCGCCCATAATTAATTTACAGGCATCTTCATGATAACCACCTGATTGTTCAACAAGTTCGGACATAAGCGTTCCAAAAAGGACATCCATGTTCTGTGGCTGTTTTATACCTTCTCCGGTTACTGTAACTATACGAGAAATAAGCGGTTCGCCTAAAACGATCGCTTTATGGACAGCCACGGCTGTGCCTACATTTTGTACAAGTAAACCGATGTCCGATGGGAAGCCATCACTGGGAACTTCTTTATGCGTGAGAACTTTTATTAATTGTTTTTCGCCGCCAGTCGGGTAAATCGTCGGTATACTTACGACTTCGATTGTATGCAACGACTGTTCTTGAATGACAGCCTGAATAGCTTCTATTGCTTGCGGTTTATTGTCTTCAATGGCAATTATGCAGTGAGTAGCTGACACCATATACTGAATAATGCTGCAGCCAGAAATTAACTCAGTGGCGTATTCTCGCATCAGCATATCGTCACAGCTGATATAAGGTTCGCACTCTGCACCGTTAATTATTAATGTTTCTATATGAGCCTCTGGCCCAGGGTTAACTTTTACAGCAGTCGGGAATGCGGCTCCGCCTAATCCAACAATACCGGCTTTGCGTATTAACTGACGTAATTCAGCGGGTGATTTTGTGTTTACATAATGGGTTGGCTGAAGCTCGATCCATTTATCTTCACCATCTGTTTCTATGACAATGCATAAAGTATTTAAACCCGATGGGTGAGGGGCAGGGTATTCATCGATGTCTATAACTGTGCCAGAAGATGATGCGTGAACCGGCGCGCTAACATACTCATTACACTGTGCAATTACCTGTCCTTTTAGTACCTTGTCTCCTTTTTTTACCATCAATGAACCTGCTTCACCTATGTGTTGTTGCACAGGTAGGATCAGGCGTTTTGGCAGGCGTGCTTTTACAATGGGCGATTGTGTTGAGATCGCTTTATTACTTTCAAGCTTTAGACCACCATGAAAGTGCCAGAGTTGATGGGAAGATCGGGTCATATTTAAATTTGTGTCTCTATAAATCTGTTGTTATTTAAGTTGAGTTTAATCTTCAGGCCTTTGGCGATGTATCTGATGACTCAGGTAGTGACCAGCGCCAGGTTTCAGGCTCAATTTTAACCGGTATTATATGAATACAATCTACAGGGCAGGGCGGTATACATAAATCGCAGCCAGTGCATTCATCCTCTATAACGGTGTGCATTTGTTTTGCAGCACCCAATATTGCATCTACCGGGCAAGCCTGTATGCATAATGTACAGCCAATACAAGTTTGCTCATCTATATAAACAACTGTTTTTTCAGGTTCATCAGCATGTTCATCATCGAGAGGTACTGGCTCAACACCTAATAATTCTGATAAGGCCAACATGGTTGCTTCACCACCAGGGGGACACTGATTTATATTGGCTTCACCGCTGGTGATAGCTTCAGCGTAAGGTCGGCAGCCCGGGTATGTGCATTGGCCGCATTGTGTTTGTGGTAGTAGGGCATCGATTTTATCCACCACCGGATCGCCTTCAACATGAAACTTTACAGAGGTGTAACCGAGCAATAAACCGAAAAAAACGGAAATAATCGCAAGTATGACAATGGCGGTGAGTATAGACATTTAAACTAATTCACCAGACCAATAAAACCCATAAAGGCCAGTGACATAATACCTGCAGTAATCATCGCGATGGACGTGCCTTGAAAAGCGCTGGGTACATCCGCTACGGCTATTCGTTCACGAATACCTGAGAATAAGATTAACACCATGGAGAAGCCAACTGCGGCGCCAAAGCCATAGAAAATGGACTCGAGAAAGCTGTGGTCTTCCTGAATATTGAGTAGTGCTACACCCAGTACCGCACAGTTGGTAGTTATAAGAGGTAAGAAAATACCTAATACGTTATAAAGCAAAGGGCTGGTTTTATGCACCACCATTTCCGTAAATTGCACCACCACCGCTATTACCAGAATAAACATAATGGTACGTAGATACATAATATCAAATGGCACAAGAATAAACTTATTGACTAAAAAACTGCAA
>Ga0316205_10003086_pt1 | contig 16174 bp, 14 predicted proteins | sample 3monthpyrite_MG_FD_204941 | JGI IMG/M metagenome (GOLD analysis project Ga0316205, IMG submission 204941) | Microbial mat bacterial communities from mineral coupon in-situ incubated in ocean water Damariscotta River, Maine, United States -... | ecosystem: Environmental > Aquatic > Marine >... | reverse complement strand
TGGGGCAGGGCGAATGGATGGTGGTTGAGGCGGACGAGAGTGACGGCACCTTCACCCGGCTGCCTGCCACCATTGCGATTGTCACCAATATCGACCCCGAACACATGGACCATTGGGGTGATTTCGACACGCTGCGCGAAGGGTTCTATGAATTTGTGAGCAATATACCGTTCTACGGTCTTGCCGTGTGCTGCACGGATCATCCTGAGGTTCAAACGTTGGTGGGGCGGATCACCGACCGGCGCGTGGTGACATTCGGGTTCAACGCGCAGGCCGATGTGCGCGCCACCAACCTGACCTACAAGAATGGCATCGCGCATTTTGACATCGACTTGCGCGCCGAAGGCAAGTCCATCAAGGGTTGCACTTTGCCAATGCCGGGCGATCACAATGTCAGCAATGCGCTGAGCGCCGTGGCCGTTGCGCGCCATCTGGGCATGAAATTGGATGAAATTCGCGAGGCGCTGGCCGAGTTTGGCGGTGTAAACCGGCGCTTTACCCGTGTGGGCGAAGTGGACGGCGTGACCATTATTGATGATTACGGCCACCATCCGGTTGAGATTGCCGCGGTGCTGAAAGCCGCGCGTCAGGCCACCGATGGACGGGTGATCGCCGTACACCAACCGCACAGATACACCCGCCTGCAATCGCTGTTCGAGGATTTCTGCAGCTGTTTCAACGAGGCCGATGTCGTGGCGATTGCCGATGTGTTCGCCGCTGGCGAAGACCCGATCAAAGGGGCGTCACGCGATGATCTTGTCGCCGGGCTGATTGCGCACGGGCACCGTCATGCGCGGGCCATCCATGACGAGGATGATCTGGCGCGGCTGGTACGTGAACAGGCACGACCCGGCGATATGGTGGTCTGTCTTGGGGCCGGCTCGATCAGCACCTGGGCCACGGATTTGCCCGAACGGTTAAAAGGCGCGTCGTGATCGACATGATTGAGCATCGGAAGACGGTATGACGCTTGTTTGGCTTTGCATCGGATGGGTGTTCGCAGCGACGGCTGTCGCGTTCCTGCCCATGCGCTATCAATACGCGCCGGGCATCGGTTTGCTACTGGCAGCCCCGGTGCTGATCTGGATGGTGTCCCAGGAATTCGGACTTCTACCTGCCGCATTGGCGCTTTTTGCGCTGATTTCGATGTTTCGCAAACCACTGCGTTATTTCGCCTTGCGCGCAATCCGACGGCATCAGGAGGTGCCAAAATGACCCTGTCGTTGATCCTGGCCAGTCTTTGGGCCGTTGGGGCCAATGTGCTGGCGATGTTTCCCAGCCGTGACAATCACTGGCATAATGCCTATGTTCTGATTGCGATCGGCATCCCTTTGCTAGGGTATGTCACGTATGAAAACGGGCCCTGGATTGGCCTTTTGGTGCTGGCAGCGGGGATGAGTGTGCTACGCTGGCCGGTGATTTATCTAGGCCGCTGGATTCGGCGGTTTTTTCGCAAGGAGCAAGGCGGATGAGCATGATAACAGTAATAGCCTTTGTGCCGCTGGGAACGTTGATTGCTGGTCTTTTGGCCGGGGCCGCACTTGGCCACTTCACCACTCCGCGCGTCGGCTTTTGGGGGTTGGGCGCGTTTGCTGTTGTCATTCTTGGGTTACTTGTGCGCCTGGCCATGATTGGGCCCGGGGCTGAAGAGCAGGCCTTTGCCCCCTTCGTCGCGCTGACCGGCGGGGTCTTTCCGGCGCTGTTGGGGGCGATTTTGGGTTGGTTTGGTGTGCGGGCGTTGGCACGGCGCTTAAACTCTTAGACTGGACAGACCGCGTTTTCTGCTCCCAGACTGGTGCCATGCAGTTCGTTGTTCCGATCCTGTGTTTCGTCATTCCGCTGATCGCCGGTCTTGTGGCTGTGCGCCAGGGGATCGACTGGGCGGTGCCGGTCTTGGCGCTTGGTTTTGCAGGGCTGATGGTTTGGGCCATCTGGCAGGGGCGGCAGGCGCAGGGTTGGGACGGGATCGGCTATGCGATTATTGCGATCTTGATGGCGGCTCCGGCGCTCTTTGGAACGCTTGTGGGCGGTGGCATTGGCTGGTGGCGCAAGCGCCGCGCCAAGACCCTTGCAGTTGACGGGTCTCGCGATTAGCAGGGGCATCATGACACAGATGCCGACACCCCGCGGAAAACTGACCCCTGACCGGATGCTGTCGGACCTCACATGGCTGCGTGTGGGCGGACCCGCCGATTACCTGTTCCAGCCCGAGGACGAGGCCGATCTGGCCGCCTTCCTGCGTGATCTTGACCCCTCCGTAGCGGTCTTTCCGATGGGCGTGGGCAGCAACCTGATCGTGCGCGACGGGGGATTGCGCGCGGTGGTGATCCGCCTGGGGCGCGGGTTCAACGGGATCGAGATCGACGGCAACCGCGTTACCGCCGGGGCGGCAGCACTGGATGCCCATGTGGCCCGTAAGGCGGCTGAGGCTGGGATCGACCTGACTTTTCTACGCACCATTCCTGGAGCGATCGGCGGGGCTGTGCGTATGAATGCAGGCTGTTATGGCAGCTATACGGCGGATGTGTTCATCGAGGCGCGTGCCGTGACGCGGGCAGGCGAGGTTGTGACGCTGACAGCGGACGATCTGAATTTTCACTATCGCCAGACCGATCTGGCCGAAGGCTGGGTGATCACCCATGCGGTTCTGGAAGGGCCCAAGGGTGATCCTGCCGAACTGACTGCGCGGATGGACGCACAGCTGAAAAAACGCGACGAAACCCAACCCACAAAGGAGCGGAGCGCGGGCAGCACCTTTCGCAATCCCGCCGGGTTCAGCTCGACAGGACGGGCCGATGACGTGCATGATCTCAAGGCCTGGAAGGTGATTGATGATGCCGGAATGCGCGGCGCGCGGCGGGGTGGGGCCCAGATGAGCGAGAAACATTCCAACTTTCTGATCAATACCGGGGACGCAACAGCCGCCGATCTGGAAGGTTTGGGCGAGGACGTGCGAAAAAAGGTTTTCCAAACCAGTGGAATAGAGTTAAACTGGGAAATCATGAGGGTTGGCGAAACAGCCCCTTGATCATCCGTGAGGCGGATTGAAATTAAAAGCAACAGACCGGTCAACGGTCAGGCAAATTGAGGCACTGGTGGGTCGTTCGAGCAGAAGAACCCCAAAAGTGGCGGTGATTATGGGTGGCCCTTCGTCTGAGCGCGAAGTGTCTCTCTCGTCAGGTCAGGAATGCGCCGCCGCATTGAGGGAAGCAGATTACGAGGTGAGTGAGGTCGATGCAGGCCTCGATTTACCTGCGCGCCTGTCTGAAATTTCTCCCGATGTTGTGTTCAACGCCCTGCATGGCCGCTGGGGCGAAGATGGCTGTGTGCAGGGTCTACTGGAATGGCTGCAAATCCCCTACACCCATTCGGGCGTCTATGCCTCGGCCCTGACGATGGACAAGCAGCGCACCAAGGATGTCTACGCCACGCACGGTTTGCCCTTCATGCATTCGGTGATTGCCACCAGTGCCGAGGTCGAGGCTGTTCACGTATTGAAGCCGCCTTACGTGGTCAAGCCGTTCAACGAAGGCTCGTCCGTTGGAGTCTATATCGTAGGCGAAAATCCCAATGGCCCGCCGCAACTGGCCCGTGAAATGCCCGAGACCGTGATGGTTGAAACCTATGCGCCCGGGCGCGAGCTGACCACGACCGTGGTTGGTGACCGCGCGCTGACCGTCACGGATATCATCACCGATGGCTGGTATGACTATCACGCCAAATACGCGATCGGTGGCTCGCGCCATGAAATTCCGGCGGATCTTCCAACCGACATTTTTGAGGCCTGCATGGATTATGCCCTGCGCGCCCATGACGCCTTGGGCTGTCGCGGGCTGACCCGCACCGATTATCGCTGGGATGAAAGCCGCGGTCTTGACGGCTTGATCCTGTTGGAGACCAACACGCAACCCGGCCTGACGCCCACGTCGCTGGCCCCCGAACAGGCGGCCCATTGCGGTATGTCGTTCCCTGATCTGTGCGCCTGGATGGTGGAGGATGCCTCATGCAACAGATGAAAAAGGCACAGGTGTCGCAATCGCCCCGATCCGATCCCGCACCGTCACGATGGGCCTACCGGTTCGAGCGGCTGATGCTGACCCCGATCTTTCGCAAGGTTCTCAAGGTTGGCGTGCCCTTCTGCCTGACGTTTTTACTGGGCACGATTTATATGGCTGACGAGGGCCGCCAGGAAAAACTGGCGCTGGCCGTGATCGACATCCGTCAACAGATCGAAACCCGCCCCGAATTCATGGTCAAGCTGCTGGCGGTCGAAGGTGCCAGCCCCCAGACCGAGGCGCATATTCGCGAGATATTCCCGTATAAATTCCCGGCCAGTTCCTTTGATTTGGAACTCGACAGCGTTCAGGCGGTTGTCGAAGACCTGGCCGCCGTGGCCGATGCCTCGGTGCGTATCCGTCAGGGCGGTGTGCTGGTGGTTGAGGTTGACGAACGTCAGCCCGTGGCACTGTGGCGCAACCGCGCCGGGCTGGGCGTTGTCGATATTGACGGCGTCGTGATCAACTGGATTGCCGGTCGGGCCGGGCGCTCGGACCTGCCCATCGTGGCGGGCGAAGGGGCCGAAACGATGCTGCCCGAGGCGTTGGATATCCTGCGTGCCGCCGCCCCGCTGGGCGAACGCGTCAAGGGATTGGTACGCATGGGCGAGCGGCGCTGGGATGTGGTGCTTGACCGCGATCAGCGCATCTTGTTGCCGGAAAATGGCCCGGTGCGCGCGTTAGAGCGCGTCATCGTGCTGGACCAGGTGCAGGACATGCTGGCGCGTGACCTGGCCGTGGTCGATATGCGGTTGTCAGACCGCCCAACCATAAGAATGACCGAGGCCGCCATGAAAGAATGGTGGCGGGTGATCAAGCTGAGCGCAGAGGCTGAAAAACAATGATCGAGCTTTATGAATCCCAGCGGGCGATGCGCAAAATGCGCGAAGCGGCGATGCAGCGTGGTGTGATTGCCGTGCTGGATGTCGGCACCTCGAAAATCGCCTGTCTGGTGTTGCGCTTTGATGGCACTGACCGACTGGCTGACGCCGAAGGCATCGGGGCGATGGCAGGGCAGGCCGGGTTCCGCGTGATCGGGGCTGCAACGACACGCTCGCGCGGGGTTCGCTATGGCGAAGTTGAGGCGATGCAGGAAACCGAGCGCGCCATTCGCACCGCCATTCAGGCGGCTCAGAAGATGGCCAATATCCGCGTGGATCATGTGATTGCCTGTTTCTCGGGCGCGGACCCGCGCAGTTATGGGCTGGCCGGGTTGGTCGAACTGGAAGGGCAGGTCGTCAGCGAGCAGGATGTCAGCCGCGTGTTGAGCGCATGTGACGTCCCTGATTATGGCGATGGGCGCGAAGTGCTGCACGCCCAACCGGTGAATTTTGCGCTGGATCATCGCAGCGGCTTAAACGATCCGCGCGGTCAGATCGGGCAGGAGCTCAGCACTGATTTGCATATGCTGACCGTCGATGGCACGGCCATTCAGAACCTCGCCCATTGTGTGAAACGCTGTGACCTGGAGCTGGCTGGCTTGGCCAGTTCGTCCTATGTGTCGGGCATTTCGGCTTTGGTTGAGGATGAACAGGAACTGGGCGCCGCTTGTGTCGATCTGGGCGGGGGCAGTGCTGGTATCTCGATCTTTATGAAAAAACACATGATCTATTCGGATTCTGTGCGCATTGGTGGGGATCACGTGACCTCGGATATCTCGATGGGGCTGCAAATTCCAACCGCGATGGCCGAACGCATCAAGACGTTTTACGGCGGCGTTGTGGCCACTGGCATGGATGACCGCGAGATGATCGAGATCGGCAGCGATACCGGCGATTGGCATCACGACCGCCGCAGCGTTAGCCGCGCCGAACTGATTGGCATCATGCGACCACGTGTCGAAGAAATTCTCGAAGAGGTGCGCGCGCGGCTGGATGTGGCCGGGTTTGACCATTTGCCCAGCCAGCAGATCGTGTTGACCGGTGGGGGCAGTCAGATTCCGGGCCTTGATGGTCTGGCCAGCAAGATTTTGGGTCAACAAGTGCGTCTGGGTCGCCCGTTGCGGGTGCATGGGTTGCCTCAGGCGGCGACAGGGGCAGGGTTTGCCTCGGCGGTGGGTCTTTGCTGCTTCGCAGCGAATCCCCAGGATGAGTGGTGGGACTTTGAGATTCCCGTTGATCGCTACCCGGCGCGGTCGCTAAAACGAGCGGTTAAATGGTTTAAAGACAACTGGTAACCGCAATATATGGACAGATTGGCGAAATACCGCGTATAGGGGCCAAAAAACTGCCATATTTTGTGGTAAAATGACAGTTTTATGGTGACGCAAGACCGCCAGATCGTTAAGATTAAGGCGGATTAGGCAGAAAACGCCCGCGAATGTGGGCATAGCAGCAGGCGGACAGAGATATGACATTGAACCTCACCATGCCCGGTCACGAAGAGCTCAAGCCGAGGATCACCGTTTTCGGTGTCGGTGGAGCCGGTGGCAACGCGGTTAACAACATGATCGAAAAAGAGCTGGATGGCGTCGATTTCGTTGTGGCGAACACGGATGCGCAGGCTCTGCAGCAAAGCAACGCCGCCAGCCGCATTCAGCTGGGCGTGAAGGTCACCGAAGGGCTGGGCGCCGGGGCGCGGGCCACTGTTGGGGCTGCCGCCGCTGAGGAAAATATCGAACAGATCGTCGATCATCTGGCGGGTGCACATATGTGCTTTATCACCGCGGGCATGGGCGGGGGCACCGGTACGGGTGCTGCGCCGATCATCGCGCAAGCCGCGCGTGAGCTGGGTGTTCTGACCGTCGGTGTTGTCACCAAGCCGTTCCAGTTTGAGGGCGGCAAGCGGATGCAGCAGGCCGAGGACGGTGTTGATGCTTTGCAAAAGATGGTCGATACGCTGATCATCATTCCCAACCAGAACCTGTTCCGTCTTGCGAATGAAAAAACCACCTTCACCGAAGCCTTTTCGATGGCAGATGACGTGCTTTATCAAGGCGTTAAGGGTGTGACGGACCTGATGGTACGTCCGGGCCTGATCAACCTTGATTTTGCCGATGTTCGCGCCGTGATGGACGAGATGGGCAAGGCCATGATGGGCACTGGCGAGGATAGCGGTGAAGACCGTGCGATCCAGGCCGCCGAAAAGGCCATCGCCAACCCGCTGCTGGACGAAATCAGCCTGCGTGGCGCCAAGGGTGTTCTGATCAACATCACCGGCGGTCATGACCTGACCCTGTTCGAACTGGACGAAGCGGCCAACCGCATTCGCGAAGAAGTGGATGCCGATGCCAACATCATCGTCGGCTCGACCCTGGATGCCATGATGGATGGTTCGATGCGCGTAAGCGTGGTCGCCACGGGCATTGATGCCACCGATGTCCAACACGACATTCCTGTTCCGCGCCGGTCACTGGCGCAACCGCTGCAACCAACTGCGGTCGAAGACGAGGCACAGGACCAGGAACCTGCCGCCCAACCGGTGGCCGCAGAAACAAAAAGCGAGCCATCGCTGTTTGGTGAAATCGACGCCGAGCGCGCCGCTGCCGAAGACCAGATGGAAGATATTTTTGAGCCCGAGACGGTCCGCCGTGCCGAGCCGGAAGCCGACACCGCTACGGACGATGTGCCCCCGCCCGCCTACATTCCGCGCGAGGAAGAGCAGGCCCCGGTCGCTGCCTCGGCAGATGAGGGCCCGGACGGGTTCATTGCCCCCCGTGCCCCCTCGGCGGGAACACCTTCGCCCGAAGCACTGGCGCGCCTGAACGCAGCGGTTAGCAAAGTGCCGTCCCGCGCAGAACCAACCCCTGCCGAAGCGGCAGCACCGGTTGCAGATAGCGGTGAAAAACCCCGCTTTGGGATCAACTCTCTGATCAACCGGATGACGGGTCACGCCGGTGAATCCGAGGTCCCCACCGCGGCCCGTCCGGCCCGTCAGCAGCCTCCGGTCAGCAGCCAGCAGGCCCAGCCTGCACCGGTAGAATCGGCTGATCCGGAAGAAGATCAGATTGAAATTCCGGCGTTCCTGCGCCGTCAGGCGAATTAATCCGCTGCAATTTCGTGAGATTGAAGAAGCCGCCTTGTGCGGCTTTTTCGTTTTTCATTCAATGCTTTATATAGCCCTGTACAGGAGGCGGCAAATATCCGCCAGCCGCTGAAATCCCATGTTTCAGACCGTTACAAAGATTGAATTGAGCCTCGCCCCCCCTGCAACTAAACCTTGCCCACCAGAGTTAACCGCCTGGTAAGGTATGTCATCAAATCCCCGGGGCTTTCGTGCAGACAACGATCAAATCGCAGATTGAATTTACCGGCGTCGGGCTGCATTCCGGCGTGCCTGCCGTTCTGCGCATTTTGCCGGCCATGCCGGAGCACGGAATTGTCTTTCGCCGCACCGATGTGTCGGCGGGGCAGGGCGATATCCCCGCCCGCTGGGATTTGGTTCAGCAATCGCCGCTTTGCACCCGTCTGGTCAATGAATTTGATGTTTCGATCTCGACGGTCGAACATGTGATGGCCGCGCTTGTTGGCTGCGGTATTCACAACGCCACGGTTGAAATCGACGGCCCGGAAATTCCTATCCTAGATGGCAGTTCGGCGGCATTTGTCCGTAGTATCCTGTCCAAAGGCCTCCGCCAGTTCGCAGCCCCCCTGACGGCGCTGCGCGTGATCAAGCCGGTCAGTGTCGAACGTGGCGAAGCCTGGGCGCGTCTGGTGCCCCACGACACGCTTTTGATCGATTTCCAGATTGAATTTGAAGACGCGGCCATCGGTGAGCAGCGCAAATTGCTGAACATGTCCAATGGCAGCTTTGTGCGCGAGTTAAGCAACAGCCGCACCTTCTGTCGCAAGGCCGATGTGGATGAGATGCGTGCCAACGGGCTTGCCTTGGGTGGGACGTTGGAAAATGCAGTCGTTGTGGATGGTGAAAAGGTGCTGAGTCCCGGCGGCCTGCGCCATAATGACGAAGCCGTACGCCACAAGATGCTGGATGCGCTTGGCGATCTGGGCTTGGCAGGATTGCCTGTCCTGGGCCACTATCAAGGGTTCCGTGCCGGTCACGCCCTGACCAACGATCTGCTGCGCGCCTTGTTTGCAACGCCGGATGCGTTTGAATTGATAGAGTGCGATGCGGATATGGCCGCGCGCCTGCCGGGGGCCAACGTGCATTGGGAAGAAATCCCAGACGTTGCCTGATCCAAGGGATCGGGCCATGCCCCAGATTGCTTGCCACAAATCACATCAAAAGGCGTTTTGCACCGGAAATTTCTGTGCTAGGACCATAGTATTATTGGGGGTAAAACTCTGAAAAACCGTAATGAAGGTGAGTTCGAGCATGATTAAGCGTTTCGCGCTGAACCAAAGCCGATCAGCTTGTGCACAAGGCACGCAACGCTTGGATGGCCCATTGAACGGCACGTCGCGGGCGGCGTGGGTTAGTGCTTTGGTTCTCGGGCTGGCATTGGCCGGTTGCGGAAACCGTGAATCGGTCGAGCGCGGAAACGTCAATTACGAACAATACACGGCCGAGCAGATTTTTGAGCGCGGCGAATATGATCTGGAACAAAAGAACCCGGATCTTGCCGCCCAGGTGTTTGGCGAGATAGAGCGCCTTTATCCTTATTCTGAATGGGCCAAGCGCGCCGTGATCATGCAGGCCTATGCCTATCATCAGGCCGAAGACTACGAGAATTCACGCGCCGCCGCGCAGCGGTTCATCGACTTTTACCCAACCGACGAAGATGCGGCCTATGCACAGTACCTGTTGGCGCTCAGCTATTACGATCAGATCGACGAAGTCGGGCGCGATCAGGGGCTGACATTCCAGGCGCTGCAAAGCCTACGCGAAGTGATCGAACGCTATCCAGATAGTGAATATGCCAGCTCGGCGATCCTGAAATTCGATCTGGCGTTTGATCATCTGGCCTCGAAGGAAATGGAAATCGGGCGCTATTATCTCAAGCGCGATCATTTCACCGCCGCGATCAACCGATTCCGTGTTGTTGTCGAAGATTTCCAGACAACCACCCACACAGCCGAGGCGCTGCACCGTCTGGTCGAAAGCTACTTGTCATTGGGTCTGACCGATGAGGCGCAGACGGCAGGTGCCATTCTTGGGTACAACTTCCAAAGCACCGAATGGTACGAAGACAGTTACAAACTGCTGACCGGGCAGGGCCTGTCCATGCAGGCCAAGGGCGACAACTGGTTGCGGCAGGTTTACCGCCAAATGGTGCAGGGCCGCTGGCTCTGAGTATGGGCTGAGAGGGCAGAATGCTCAGAAGCCTCGACATTCGCAATATGCTGATCATTGATCACCTCGCGCTGGAGTTCCGGCCCGGATTGAACGTGCTGACGGGCGAGACAGGGGCCGGGAAATCCATTTTGCTGGACAGCCTTGGGTTTGTTCTGGGCTGGCGTGGGCGTGCCGAGCTGGTCCGCCAGGGGGCCGAGCAGGGCGAGGTTCTGGCCGAGTTTGATCTGCCCGAGGGCCATGCCGCGCGGGCTGTGCTGGAGGAGGCCGGGTTACCTGTGGATGACGCATTGCTGCTGCGCCGGGTGAATTCTGCCGATGGGCGCAAGACCGCTTGGGTCAATGACCGGCGCTGCTCTGGTGAAGTGCTTCGACGTTTGTCGGACACGCTGATCGAACTGCACGGCCAACATGACGATCGCGGGTTGCTGAATCCCGGTGGGCATCGCGATCTGCTGGACAGCTTTGGTGGGTTAGAGGCTGCGCGCACCGCTGTGCGCACGGCATGGCGCGAGGTATCGGCGCATCGCAAGGCTTTGGAGCAGGCCAAAGCGGCATTGGAAAAGATGCGTGCCGACGAAGAATTCCTGCGCCACGCAGTGGCCGAACTGGATGCGCTGGTGCCAGCACCCGGCGAAGAGGCGGCTTTGGACAGTCGCCGCCGTCTGATGCAGGGGGCGGAACGTGTGCGCGAAGATATTGCCAAGGCCGCTCAGGCGCTTGGGCCGGAGGGGGCGGAAGGTGGGGCCACCGATGCGTTGCGCTGGTTAGAGGCGGTTGCGGATCAGACCGAAGGTCAGTTGGATGCGCCGCTGGCAGCGTTAAGCCGGGCCCTGGTCGAATTGGACGAGGCCGCCAGCGGAGTGGCTCAGGCGCAAGACAGTCTGAGTTTTAATCCTCATGAACTGGAAGAGGCCGAAGAGCGGCTGTTTGCCATTCGCGCCCTGGCACGCAAGCACAATGTGGCTGCCGATGACCTGAGTGAATTTGGCGACGGGCTGCGCGACAAGCTGAAGGCTCTGGATCATGGCGCAGGGGATCTGGCACAGCTGCGCGCCGCGTTGGATGCGGCCCGGACCGGATATGACAAAGCCGCCAGGGCCTTGGGCGACAAGCGTCGCAAGGCAGCACAAAAGCTGGACAAGGCGATGATGGCCGAATTGGCCCCGCTCAAGATGGAACGCGCGGTGTTTGCCACTCAGATCAGCGCGGCCCAATCCGGCCCGGACGGGTGCGACGAGGTGATCTTCACTGTCGCCACCAACCCCGGAGCTCCGGCGGGACCATTGAACAAAATCGCATCGGGCGGCGAATTGAGCCGGTTTTTACTGGCTTTGAAGGTTTGTCTGACGGGCACAGAAAGCGGGCTTTCGCTGATTTTCGACGAAATCGACCGCGGTGTGGGCGGTGCAACTGCCGATGCGGTGGGCCGCCGCCTGGCACAGATATCAACAGGTGGACAGGTGCTGGTGGTAACCCATTCGCCGCAGGTGGCCGCGCGCGGTGCGCATCACTGGAGGGTGGAAAAGCGGGTTGAGGCGGGGCAAACCCTGTCTACCGTCACGCCGCTGGATGCCGATCAGCGCCGCGACGAGATTGCGCGGATGCTGTCGGGGGATCGGATTACCGACGAGGCCCGCGCGGCAGCTGAGGCGTTGATGGCAGGGTAGGCCGGGCGGGGGAGTGGTTCGCTGTCCTTGTCACAACTTGATTGCGGGTCAGTTGCGCGGCGGGACCAACTTGCCGGGGTTCATGATGTTATCAGGATCAAGGGCACGTTTGAGCGTCCCCATCATCGCCCACGCTCCGCCATGCTCTGCGGTCATGTAATCCAGTTTGCCAATGCCAATCCCATGCTCACCCGTTGATGTCCCGCCCAAGGCAAGAGAGCGTTCGACCATTCGATGTGAGGCGGCCTTGGCGCGGGCAACCTCGTCCGGGTTGTCCATATCGATCAACAGGATAGCGTGGAAATTGCCATCCCCGACATGGCCCAGAATCGGGCCTTGCAGATCAGCATTTCTGAGATCGGCGCGGGTGTCGTCAATCGCTTCGGCCAACGCTGAAATGGGTACGCAAATGTCGGTCACGATGGCGCGCGCGCCGGGGCGGGTGTTCAGAATCGCGTGATAGGCATTGTGGCGCATGGCCCATAATGCCGAGCGGTCTTCGGCCTTGGTGGCCCAGTCGAAGTCCGATCCGTTATGTTCCTCGGCAATGGCTCCGAAAATTTCGGATTGTTCCGCCACGCTGCTTTCCGAACCATGAAATTCCAGAAGAAGATGCGGGGTTTCAGGCAGTTTGCTGCCGGAATACGCGTTTACGGCGGCCACGCTGTCGCTGTCCATCAGCTCGATGCGTGCCATTGGCAGGCCCATCTGGATGGTATCAATCACCGCCCCCACCGCCGCGCCGACACTGTCAAAGGCGCAGACGGCACTGGCCACGGCATCGGGCTGGCCCTGCAGCCGCAGGGTCAGTTCTGTGATCAGGCCCAACGTGCCCTCGGCCCCCACAAACAACCCGGTCAGATCATAGCCGGCACTGCTTTTGCGGGCGCGGGTGCCGGTGCGGATAACCTCGCCCGTTGCAGTCACCACCTCTAGGCCAAGAACATTGTCGCGCATCGTGCCATAGCGCACCGCCGTTGTCCCACTGGCCCGGGTCGAGGCCATCCCCCCCAGTGACGCATTCGCGCCGGGATCGACCGGAAAGAACAGGCCCGTGGCGCGCAGCTCTTCGTTCAGCGCCTCGCGGGTCACGCCGGGTTGCAGGGTCACATCCATGTCCGCCTGTTGCACGTTCAGGATCTGGTTCATGCGGGTGAAATCAACGCTGATGCCGCCATGAATCGCCTGGGCCTGCCCTTCGAGCGAGGTGCCGGTGCCCCATCCGATGACAGGACAGGTATGTCGGGCGCAGATTTGCACCAGCTGGGCCACCTCTGCAGTGGTTTCGGGATAGGCCACCGCATCGGGTGGGGCGAGGGGAAAATAGGTCTCACTTCGCCCATGAAGGTCACGATCTGACGGTGAGAGGGTTAAGCGGTCTCCCAGAAGATCGGAAAGTTCCGCGATTGCATCCTGAATACCCATACCTGGCCTTGTGTTCCTGTTGTCGGAGCGAGACTATGCTATGCAGCCACTTTGGAAAAGATCGCTGTTTTAGGTGAAAAGGACAGGAATGGCCGAGCCCGGAAAATCAATTAGGGCCCAGATATGGCAGGATGCAAAAGACGGGCTGAACGAGGCCTGGCGCGTGCTGCTGCGGCGCGGACCCAGCCAGTTCCAGTTCTGGCTGATTGCTCTGGTTATTGGCATTGCCGCCGGATTCGCGGCTTTGTTTTTTCGTAAAGGAGTCAATGCTTTACAGGGCATAGTTTATGGAACCGAAGATACAAGCCTGATCCATTCCTGGGCTACCGAGCTGCCTTGGTACTGGCTGGTGATTGTGCCAACGCTGGGCGGTTTGGCGGTTGGCCTGATCTTGCACCACTTCACGCCTGACGGACGTGTACGCTCGGTTGCGGATGTGATCGAGGGGGCGGCACTGCACGAGGGCCGGGTTGAAAAACGCGCTGGCCTGGCCTCGGCGCTGGCTTCGTTAATCACGCTGGGCACAGGCGGCTCGTCGGGTCGCGAGGGCCCCGTGGTGCATTTGGCGGGCGTGATTTCCAGTTGGGTCAGCAACCGGATCAATGCCGATGGTATCACCGGGCGCGATCTGTTGGGATGTGCCGTGGCCGCCGCTGTATCGGCCTCGTTCAACGCGCCAATCGCAGGGGCATTGTTCGCGCTTGAGGTGGTGTTGCGCCATTTTGCCGTACATGCCTTTGCTCCGATTGTGATCGCCAGTGTGGCGGGCACGGTGATCAGCCGGTGGGAATTCGGCGATGTGACCGAGTTTACGCTGCCGCTTTCCAGCAACCTGGCGTTTTATGTCGAGCTGCCTGCCTTCCTGATCCTTGGCCTCGTCTGCGGACTGGTGGCCACGGTGCTGATGCGCGCGATTTTCATAGCCGAAGATGTGGCCAATCAGCTGCAGGAGCGTAGCAAGCTGCCGCGCTGGATTCGCCCGATGGTCGCGGGGTTGATGCTGGGCGTGTTGGCGATCTGGTTCCCGCATATCATTGGCGTGGGATACGAAACCACGTCGGCCGCCCTGACGGGCCAGTTGGTGTTGCATGAGGCGATCATGTTTGCCGCGCTCAAGGTGCTGGCGGTGGCGATCACGCTGGGCGGGCGCATGGGGGGTGGGGTGTTTTCGCCCTCGCTGATGGTCGGCGCGTTGACTGGTCTGGCGTTTGGCTTGATTGCCACCGCCATGCTGCCGGATGTGTCAGGCTCGCACACGCTTTATGCGCTGGCGGGCATGGGCGCTGTGGCCGCCGCTGTGCTGGGCGCGCCGATTTCCACCACGTTGATCGTCTTTGAACTGACCGGAGACTGGCAAACCGGACTGGCGGTGATGGTGGCGGTTTCGACCTCGACAGCGCTTGGGTCCAGCATGGTACGACGGTCGTTTTTCCTGAGTCAGTTAGACAGGCGCGGTGCGCATCTGGCCGCCGGACCACAGGCCTATGTACTGTCGATGTTTCGGGTGGCCAAGTTGATGCGTCCACCCGACGACCCCCGGGCGGCGGATGAAGAGCGCTGCTGGGAGATGGTTGAAGATGGCATCTATATTGATGGAAACGCCACGTTAGAAGCCGCTATGCCGATCTTTGATCGCGCGTCGGTTCCATTCATTCCGGTGGTGACATTGGCCGGTGAAGACAGCCCGCCCGAACTGTGGGGCGCGCTGTTTCATGTCGACGCGTTGAAAGCGTATAACCGGGCATTGGCAGCAGTTTCAGAGGAAGAACACAGCTGATCCCTGGGGTGAACCGATTGGTTCGGCGGGTTTTGGCTTGTACCCGGGACGCTGATGTTCGGTGAGAACTGTGTCTCGTAACCGGTTTTTTTATCTGAATTTTTTAGTCGGCCCAGTCGGCGCGCTTTTTTGCGCCCTCGCCAATTCGACTAAAATCCTCTGCGCGGAAATTGACCGATTTCAAACAAACGCGTTGACCGTTTGGAAATCGCCTAGCTACTCTGGGTTGTAATTTATTTGCGGCCGTTTTTGGCTATCTTCATTTGCCGTTTCAATTTTCCGCCACGTTTTTTCGGGATCGATATGTCTGATTCCTCGAACTTTTCACCGTCTGATCTGACGTTGCCCTATCAGGTTTCGGCGGACCGTTTCACTGCCGCCGCACAGGTCAGCGTCGATCTTGATCTGCCTGCGGGGCGCAATGGTCTGCAACCGGGGCTCAGCCTGATCTATGCGTCCTCGCGTATGCAGGGGACGTTCGGGCGCGGATGGATTCTGACTGGTCTGCCGGTGGTTACTATCGACAGCAGCGATGCCTTGCCCCGCTATGATCAGACCGACGGGTATTCTGCCTCATTGGGCGGATCGCTGGTGCCACAGCGTGACGGTGCCGGACGCAAACTGGTGCGCAGCGTGGGCGGGTTTCGGGTTGAGCGCTATCTGAGCCAGGCGAACAACGCGCGTATTCGCTTTGAGCGTTGGGTCGAGACGGCCACGGGCCAGGTGCATTGGCGCAGCCGCGATACCACAAATGCGGTGACCGTTTACGGACGGGACCCGACTGGACTGGGTCGGATTGCCGACCCGGGTGATCCAAGGCGCGTCTATCAATGGTTGCCGGAGGTGACCGTCAATGCGCGTGGTGATGCGGTTTGGTATCAGTACCAGGCCGAGGATTTACGCGGCGGGGCCGGAGACCGGTTGGCCGACCGGGCACGACGCGGGGCCCTGGCGCAGCGCTATCTGAAATCGGTGCATTGGGTGAATACTGATCCGGCGCAGGATGTGGATGCGTTTGATCCGGCGGCCAGCGCGTGGGGCTTTCACCTGGTGCT